>Ga0315310_10002330_pt1 | contig 11877 bp, 11 predicted proteins | sample TDP5_MG_FD_203630 | JGI IMG/M metagenome (GOLD analysis project Ga0315310, IMG submission 203630) | Freshwater sediment microbial communities from Lake Towuti, South Sulawesi, Indonesia - TDP5 | ecosystem: Environmental > Aquatic > Freshwater > Lake > Sediment | place: Indonesia: South Sulawesi... | reverse complement strand
ACGCCTCCAGAACCCCTTCCAACCAACCTGGCACTAGAAAGGGGTGACTATGACCCTGAGGAACTCATCGAAGACACAAAAGAAGGGGTTCTGATAAAGTCGTTTGACTACGTTTTTCCTTTGGTACCTGAGCGAGGATACTTCACTATGACTAGTAGTCTGCCTGCCTTAATAATCAAAGACGGTGAAGAAGAAAGCTACACACAAAACTTGACGCTCTCAGGCGAGCTAAACAGTACTCTAAAGCAAATAACCGGGATTGGAAAGAACTTACGGCAATCAATGTTTATTGGTTCCATCGCGACATTCTCCCCTCACCTGAGAATCAAGGATATGGCCGTATCCTGTGGCAATTAAACGAAACGTGTGCTATTCTAATAATTCTGAACAAGGAAGAGCATTTCCATCAATCCTATCTGTGAAGATAGTAAATCGTCTTGGTATCTTGCAACCCCCAACTTGCCTGGAGACGAGTCTTCCAACGACTAAGTTGCTGGCGCGCGTTAGCGCAGAAGCGCGCGCTGAAGAGGTCACCAATCATGGATGGGGGTGCCGGATCTAGCAGATCTTTAGCAGCGTTAAAACCACGGGTAGTAGTCTCTTCCGTAGTTTATATCTCTAAACCTTTGCCAATATACCTGTTCGTGGGAGGCTTTCAACTATTTGGATCAAGGAAGAGAAAGAAGCGATACACCAAAATCATGTTCCAAGACCCTCTCAAGAGAAGAGTACCTTTTAGGGTTTTTGAAATTTCTCTATGTGAGCATCTCGAACCGACTTGCGAGCAGTTTCTAAACCCATAGTGAGAGCTTCCAATGTTTCCAGTAGATCCTTCTCCTGCCTTTTTCTTCTATACTAAACCTTCCTCACATAGATTTTCTAAAGGTCTCTCGTAAGATTCAACGAGTGTTCTTAAACGTTTGCTTTAGAATTTTGAATATCAAAAGGCAAATCATATAAATGGGTATAACTGAATATCAGAAGGCAAATCATATAAATGTGTAAATGAGGCGCCGATATTTTGGCACAGGTCGAGCTTGATCCCGGGTTTAAGGACGAGTTTTCAAGGTTTCCTGGCGGAGCAAACATCAAAAGGTGCTTCCAGTGCGGAACGTGTACCGCGGGGTGCCCCGTCAGAGAGATCGACGAGAAGTACAATCCCAGAAAGATAATCAGGATGGTTGTTTTAGGCATGCGACACCGGGTACTCTCCAGCGACTTCATATGGCTCTGCTCACAGTGCCACACCTGCGATGAGCGGTGCCCCCAAGACGTTAGAATAAAAGAAGTCATGGATGTTCTAAAGAACATGGCCGTCAAGGAGGGATATGTTCAAGAGGCGTTCGCTAAACAGGCTGAGACTATCGGAAAGCTAGGCATTCTGCACGTCATCAGCGACGCTGAGAACCGAAGGCGCACCGAGCTTGGGTTGCCTAAACTTCCTTCCCAAAACCTTGAGGTTCAGGAGATCTACAGGATCATGAAGTTAGACAAGTTGCTGAGCAAAGGAGGGAGCGTCTAGGTTGAAGTACGCCTTCTTCATCGGGTGCGTCGCACCCGTAATGGTGAGACAGGGCGAGGTCGCGACGAGAAGGATCGCCAGGGAATTTGACATAGAACTGACAGACGTGTTCGACTTCGCATGCTGCGGGTTCCCGGTAAGGTCGGTGGACGTTGAGACGTCTCTGCTCCTAGCAGCCCGAAACCTCAGCATTGCAGAGAAACTTGGCCTAAACATATGCACAATCTGCTCTGGTTGCGCAAGTACTCTCACCGAGGCTAACAAAGAGTTGAAGGAAAACGACAGTTTGAGAAAAGAAGTGAACAGGAAGCTGAGCAAGATCGGGAGAGAGTATGTCGGCGGCGTAGATGTTAAACACTTTACGAAGGTGCTCTACAAGGATGTGGGTTTAGAAACGATAAAGAGCAAAGTGAAGAAGAGTCTGGAGCACTTAACGATTGCCTCCCACTATGGCTGCCATTATCTGAAGCCCTCACACGCCTATGGCAAGGAAGAGGATCCGGAGTTCCCCAGCTCCTTGGACGAGTTGGTAGCAGTTACAGGTGCCAAGAGTGTCAACTACGAGGATAAAATGGGGTGCTGCGGCGGAAACACACTTGGCGTAGACGAAAACATCGCCTTTGGAATTGCGGGTAGAAAGCTGGATCACATAAAGGCTGTGGCTGCAGACGCGATCAACCTCGTCTGCCCACTGTGCGATATCATCTATGATAGAAGTCAGAAAATAATTGGGAGGAAGTTCAGCAAAAATTATGAGATCCCCGTCCTCTTCTATCCGCAGATCCTGGGGCTTGCGCTTGGCATCAATAAAGAAGAATTGGGATTTGAAATGAATAGGGTTAATGTTTCTGGTCTTCTGAGCAAAGTATGACTCACCTTACCTTAATCGGATGGGAATAAGATGGAAGAGGAAATCAAGACCTTCAAGGACCTGCGAAGAGAAGTCATCGAAAACCTTGTGTAGTAAGTGCGGAGGCTGCTGCTCCTTGATATGCTATCCTATATGTCCACAAACAGCCGTCTCAAAAGAGAGCTTAAGACTAAGTCTGAGTGGGAACCACCAATAGAAGCCTACCAGACGCGCGAAAAGAGGTTTAGTGTGTCATCAGGAGTTGGAAATCTTGGGAGTGAAGGGTACGAGGCACGTGCTGATTATCGGCGGGGGTGTCGCGGGGATTCAGGCCGCTCTCGACCTCGGCGACATGGGAATAAAGGTTGATCTCATTGAGAGCAAGCCGAGCATCGGGGGCAGGATGGCGCAACTCGATAAGACCTTTCCAACCAACGACTGCTCGATCTGTATCCTCGCCCCGAAGATGGCTGAGTGCTTCAGACACCCAAACATCACGCTGCATACTTTCACAGAGGTAAAGGAAGTCACTGGATCGGCGGGCAATTTCCTAGTAAAAGTGCTGAAAAAGGCGAGGTTTGTCAAAGAGAAGGAATGTATCGGATGTGGTGACTGCGTTGCAAAGTGTCCTGTCAAGGTTCCTGACGAGTTTGACATGGAGCTGAGAAGGAGGCGCGCTATTTACCTTTACTTCCTACAAGCCCTTCCAATGGTGATGACCATTGATAGAGATCGCTGCCTTTACCTAACCAAAGGCGTCTGCAGGGTCTGCGAGAAGGTTTGCGCAAGGAAAGCCATAGATTTTGAGCAGAAAGATGTCGAGATGGATCTGAACGTGGGAGCGATCATCATCGCCACGGGCTTCGATCCCTTCAATCCAACCAGTCTTTCCGAGTACGGTTACAAAAGATACCGAAACGTAATTACAGCTCTCGAGTATGAGAGGCTTATTTCCGCCTCAGGGCCAACCGGAGGACGCTTGCTAAGACCCTCCGATGGAAAACCAGCAGAAAAAACCGCGTTTATCCAATGCGTAGGCTCTAGAGATGCTAAGAACAATCCATATTGCTCCGCCGTCTGTTGCATGCACGCCACTAAGGAAGCGATCTTGGCAAGAGAACATGATCCAAACGCGCAAGCATACGTCTTCTATATGGACATGAGAGCTACAGGTAAGGGCTTTCAGAGATATGTGGCACGCGGCGAGGAAGAGTATGGAATAAAATACATTAGAGGGAGGGTAGCGAAGATAACCGAAGACCCTGAAGGAAATCCTATCATACGGTATGAGGAGACCCTTGGCTCCACTATAGGAAACATGAAAGTGGACTTGGCCGTTTTAGCAGCAAGCTTTGTTCCTCGCCGTGGGACGGAAGAGCTTGCAACGATCCTTGGGATTGAGCTGGACGAATATGGCTTCTTCAAGACAAACCCTAGCGCACCCTTGGATTCTACTCGAGAAGGAATATTTATCTGTGGTTGCTGTCGGGAACCCACCGATATACCTGACTCTGTTACTCAAGCAAGTGGCGCAGCGGCTAAGGCTGCTGAAATCATTACAGGAGGACATTGCTGATGGAAGAGACCAGAATCGGCGTATTTGTATGCCGTTGCGGCACGAACATCGGAGGCTTTCTGGACGTTCCCGCCCTTGTCGAGTATGCTAAAGGGCTGCCTAACGTAGTATTCTCTCAGGAGAGCCTCTACACCTGCTCAGAAGCAGGGCTTACGGGTATCAAGACGGCGATAGCTGAACAGAGGCTTAACCGGGTGATAGTTGCATCTTGCACCCCAAGAACCCATGAGCCTCTCTTCAGAAGTACCTGTAAAGAAGCAGGCCTGAATCCCTACCTCTTCGAGTTTGTGAATGTGAGGGATCAATGCTCGTGGGTACATATGCGGGAGACGGAAAAGGCAACGGAGAAGGCGAAGGATCTAATTAGAATGGGAGTAGCAAGGGCTAGGCTCCTAGAGCCTCAGGAAGAAATTCAAGTCGAAGTTGTTCCTTCCGCCCTGGTCATTGGCGGCGGAATAGCTGGGATGACATGCGCACTCAGCCTTGCTGATCGCGGGTTCGAAGTCAAGCTTATCGAGAGGGAGAAGGGGCTCGGAGGCCTTCTCGGGAATTTGTATAAACTATACCCTACCCAAGAAGATGTTTCTGAACTCATCGAAGCCAAGATACATGAGGTTAAAAAGAGCAGAAATATCGAGGTACTTACCTCCGCAACGGTGACGGAGGTCAAAGGGTTCATTGGAAATTACGACGTAACCATTAAACAGGAAGGAAAAAACATCCCCTTTAGGGCAGGAGTGATAGTGGTCGCTACGGGCGCTGAGGAGTTCAAGCCCATTGGAATGTACGGCTATGACGGAATAAATGTTGTAACCCAACTTGAACTAGAAAAGATGCTGAAGGAGGGTAAATTCGACGCCAAGAATGTTGTGATGATTCAGTGCGTCGGAGCGAGGGACGAGAAAAGAAACTATTGTTCAAAAGTATGCTGTATGACCGCTTTAAACAACGCGATAATAATCTCAGAGCGAAGCCCCGAGGCGAAGACCTTCATACTATACAGGGATATGCAGACCTGGGGCACATTATATGAGGATCTCTACAGGAAGGCGAGGGAGAAAGGAATAATCTTTGTGAAATATTCCCCTCAGAAGCCGCCCGTCGTTAATAAGGGGGTGGTGAAAGTCGTCGACGAGTTCCTAAGTGAAGAGTTGCATCTGCCTTGCGATTTGGTCGTGCTATCGACGCCGATGATCGCGCATCCCGATTCTGTGGAGTTGGCAAAGATATTGAAGATACCTGTTGACGAATACGGGTTCTTCCTCGAGGCTCATGTCAAGCTCAGACCCCTCGACTTCGCCACGGACGGCGTGTACCTGTGCGGCTCTGCCCATTGGCCCTCAACCTTGAGTGAAAGCATTGCCCAAGCTTACGGCGCAGCCTCAAGGGCTTCCATACCTATGTCAAAAAGACGTGTAACAGCCGAGCCGATAATCTCAACAGTTGACCAAGAGAAATGCATAGGCTGCGGCGTTTGTGAAACCGTCTGTCCATACAGCGCTATCAAGCTCATAAAATCAACCGAAGGAAGATGGATTTCGCAGACTTACGAAGTCATGTGCAAAGGCTGTGGAACCTGCGCCGTTAGCTGCCCTGCAACCGCGATAAAGATGCGACATTTCAAAAATCAACAGGTCTTGGCTCAAATTCGAGCAGCATTTCTCACCCCAGCTAAAGACTCTGAGCCTAGAATTCTGGCCTTTACCTGCAATTGGTGCAGTTATGCTGGAGCGGATCTAGCTGGAGTAAGTCGGATTCAGTATCCACCAAATATTCGAATCATAAGGCTGATGTGTAGTGGTCGTGTTGACCCGATATTTGTCTTTGAGGCCTTTAGAAGCGGTGCTGATGGTGTCCTTATCTCTGGTTGCCACCCTGGAGACTGCCATTATGTTTTAGGGAATCGATGGTCGGAAGCTCGCTACAACGTAATACGATCGTGGTTAAGCGAGGCCGGTCTTGAACCTGAGCGCCTCCGTTTAGCGTGGATATCCGCGTCTGAAGGAGGCAAGTTTGCCACGGTCGTAACGGAGATGGTGGCTGAAATAAAGAAAATGGGACCCAGCCCCCTTAGAAGGCTGGGCTCATAAAAGCTCAAATCGACGCGATACAAAACATCTGTGATAAAAGCAACTCAAGGAGGATGCAAAATGATAGTCGTCAAACCGAAGTCGTTTGAGGAAATACGATCAATGCTACAGGGGTACAAAAGAATTCTAATCGTAGGATGCGATGGATGCGCCGGAATCTACGAGACTGGTGGCTTAAAACAAGCCGAAATATTGAAAGAACGCTTAGAACTGGCGCAAGAAATCAAGGGGGATAGAAAAATCTCTGTGAGAGCGCTTACAGTCCTAAGGCAATGCGACGACGATGTAGTCGCCAACTCACTTCGAGAAGCAGTCGGTGAGGCCGATGCAATACTCTCACTTGGTTGCGGTGTCGGAGTTCAAACAATAGCTGATGCATTCGAAGATAAACCCGTATTTCCAGGAAATAATACAGAGTTCATAGGCATGATGGATAGAAGCCAGGAAAAGCTGTTTGAAAGATGCCATGCCTGTGGAGATTGCGTCCTCGACCAGTTTGGCGGAATATGCCCCATCACAAGATGCGCTAAAGGATTACTAAATGGTCCATGTGGGGGACAGGTGAAAGGCAAATGCGAAGTAGGAAGATACACTAACGACTGCGCCTGGGTTTTAATATGGAAACGATTAAAGCAACGAGGAAAGCTTGACCAATACACCAAGTTTAGACCTTTCCGCACTCGACAACACTCTCCCAGGGAGCTCAAGTTGGCTATTACTATCACTAAAGGGTAAAGGTGAAGGATTCATGTCGAAAGTTGAAGCGTACAGTGACCTGATGCGTGAGATAAAATCTGGACGATTTGTATTTACCGGCGAACTAGAACCGGAGAGAACCACCGACCTAAGCGAAATAATTGAGGCGGCAAAGGATTTGAAAGGACATGTTGTAGCATGCAATGTCACTGATGGCCCACAGGCATGTGCGTATATGAGTAGTCTCGCCGCATCATATGTCCTACAGAAGGAAACTGGAATCGAGATGGTTTACCAATTAGTTTGTAGGGATAGAAACATTATAGCTTTGTTTGCTGACCTGCTTGGGGCCGGGGCGCTGGGGATAAAAAATATACTGGCGTTAACAGGCGACCACTCAGCTGTCGGGGATATGCCTGACGCTAAACCTGTGTTTGACCTTGACTCGGCCCAACTTACGTATATGATACGCAAAATGGTCGATGAGGGAGTGAACCCGTATGGCAAACCAATCAACAAACCACCCAAGTTTCATGTGGGCGTAGCCGCCAACCCAAACGCTGACCCGCTGGAACCAGAGATCTTCAAGGTCAGAAGGAAAGTAGAGGCTGGGGCAGAGTTCATTCAGACACAAGCCGTTTTTGACATAGAAGCTGCGAAACGTTTCATAGAAGAAACCAAACGGTTCAACATCCCAGTATTAGTTGGCATTTTCCCGATGAAAAACTATCGAATAGCTGACTTCTTCAACAAAAACGTACCAGGAGTATCGGTTCCGACAGAATTGCTGAAGAAACTTGAAAAGGTTGAAGGGATCGCAGACAAGAACCTTAAAAAACAAAAATTCGATGAAGTAAATCTTGACTTTTTCATAGAGTTCATCAAAGAACTCAGGAAAACCACAGCAGTAGGATGCCACATAATGGCTGTTGGTTACGAAAGGCTCACTCCGAAACTCGTTGAGGCTGTTAGATAGTTATTTATAATAATATATTGGAAAACATCTTAATGGGAGCAGAAGCTGGCGCAGATTTCGTACAGACCCAAGTAGTCTTCGACGTGGAGAAGGCTAAACAGTTCGTGGATGAGGCAGCAAAGTTCAACGTCCCACTTCTGATTGGAATCTTTCCATTAAAGAACTATGCAATTGCAGACTTTTTTAACAAGAATGTTCCAGGGTGTTCAGTGCCACAAGAACTCATTGACAAATTGAAACAGCTGAAGGATGGCATCCAAGACAAAGAGGAGAGAAAGAGGAAAATAGACGAGCTGAACGTGGAGTACTTTACTGACTTCATAAAAGAGCTGAAGAGGACGAGAGGTTGCAAGGGCACTCATGTCATGGCAGTTGGATATGCCAGTGTGACCAAACAGTTAATAGACAGGGTTGGGCACTAGTCTCTAGACTCCCACATTTTTTTGAAGCATTAGAGATGGGGGTACTAAATGAAAATCTGCATCCCCCTTACCTCAAAGACTGACAATCTGAGGAGATGGGTTGCAAAGGTTTCGTACAAGAACATGTTAGCATTCTACTCAGTCGGTTGCACACTTGATGAAATCTTTGCCAACATCAAAGACAAGGCCGATACACATTTTCCGAATTTAGCGTTTCTAAGGAACTTTCAAATACAACTTAAGGGTGTCAACCTTGCCGAGGTTGACATAAGCGAAGCCTTCATAGTTGATTTCCTGATCAAATCGTCTCCCGAGTGCAAAACAGTGACTAATTTTCCCACCGAGTTGGTTCTTCCTCTCCAAATGACTTTGTGCCCTGTGGTTGACATATATGACGAAGACCCGTGGCTTTCGGAATGCAGAGGAATTCTGGCAAAGGAAGAAGCATGCTATATCGCCAACGGAGGCTTACTAGGTCCATACTCAATAGCAAAACTCAAAGAAGATGATAATGGAGACCTGGTCTGGTACGTTTCCTCTAGAACCGGGGAAAAGGAACCACTCACAGTAAGGAGCGCTGTTGATGAGAGTTCCTTCATAAATGTGAAGTGAACAAGGAGAAGTGGTGTTACGAAGTTAAGTAAGCGTCTGAACGATGAGACTTTCGTGACACTTGCGGAGGTTACATTTTCGGAGTCGGAGGGAACGTATAAGACCGCCTTCATGGAGGAAGCTAGCAAGCTATCTCCTTTTGTTGATGCAGTTGTTGTTTCAGATTACTCCTTCGGGCTCCCCACGATGAACCCCATAGTACCCTCACTATGGTTAAGAGAGGACAACATCGAACCTGTAATGGGATTCTATATTGAGCATAGGAACCCCGAGGCAATATTCTCAGACGTGCTAGCAGGTATTGAAAGCAACTTAACCAACGTGATCATATCATCTTATCAGAACCCGCAGGAGTATGGAAAGTGCTTGGAACTTGTTGATAGCATAAAGAAGACTCTCAAGAAACAATCAAGAGCAAGGAGAACCGAACCCGATAGCGAAGTCAACATAGGGCTTAGCTCTGGTTACATGGTTGAGAGACCTGAGGACAGCATTGCGTTGGCAAGGCGGGCTGGAACCAACTTCATTTGTCCTCCTGAGACCTATGATATTTCGGGTATAATTGAGCCAATCATTAGAAGGGCAAGATCAGTCGGTGTCCACACCATACTGAAAACTTCGTTGTTCGCCTCAACAAAGACGGTTAGCTTTGCTCGCAAGTTCATTCCCGAGATGTTCCTGCCAAATGATTTTGTTGAGGCTATAAAGAGTTCGTCAAACCCATTGGAGAAGGGGCTGAGCTTTATCAAAGATTTTATCGATGTCGCTAAGAGTCTCAAAGCTTGTGGAATATATTTGATCATACCTCAAAAACTCGAAGTCTACAAGCGCTTGCCTCAGATAACGGGAAGGAGTATTCTGGAGGCAGGCTAGATTAACTGGTTAGCCGTACGTCGATCTCAGGACAAGCAATGTAAAAGAATCAGATTGCCAAGGTATCCAATGAAAAATCGCACTATAGCTAGTTCGAATGCAGCTAGTTCTATTCCTCTTCCCTGTGCTCAGCTCTTTCTTCCTTCTTCTGAGAGATAGGCAACGGGACTACAGGAGTTCCATCGACTTTGAGCGGTCGAAGCGCGATACAACTGTTAATGGACAGAATACCTTTAACAAGTCTTAGGCTTTCGATGAATCTCGTAAGTTCAGGCAAGCCCCCTGTTTCCACTTTCAACCATATCCCACATTTCCCACTCATCCAGTAGGCTTCTGTAACAAGCGGAGACTCTATAAGCATCTCTATGACCTCACTTTCATGTCTTGAGGAAGTACTTACCGTTACGTAGGCTATGATTGATCTGCCTGTCTTCTCAGGATTTAGCGCTATCGTGAACCTATCGATTACCTTACCTCTAATCATTTTTTCAACCCGTTTCCGGACTGCGGACTCCGAAAGACCAGCAGCGTTAGCTATGTCCGCGTAGGGTGCCCGCCCATCCCGAAGTAAGAATTCCAAGATCTTCTTATCTTTCCTGTCCACTGCCTCTGGATAGCTCATTTTCTCCTCCTCCGAGGACTGATTCTTACTCTTTCGTCCCATTATAAAAACCTTTTCATACCTAAATTGTGGAAAATCGACAGATTTTGAACCTAGAAGATCAGACAAAGCCTGTTTACGCACGGAAAGTGGCTGTCTTCCGCTACAACTAGTGGATTTTTGTCGGGCGCGACGATTGAAATAGTTGCATTCTTAGGGGGTAGAACACTCGGTTCCACTATTCTCGCTTAGCTTTGACAGCGGATTCATCATTTTTCTTCCACTTTTCATTCGTTTTAGATACTTGTTCTTCACGTCGATTAGATATTCGCGTTCACCCAATGCTATGATCAAAAAAGTTTGTTTAGAGGAGATATGGACATGCCTCAAAAACACCTGAAAGAAATTGCGTTGGTTGCTCTGGCAAAAGAGCTTCCAGATATAGCTAGTTCGATCAGTTCTGAGAATAGAGAATCGGTGAGTGAGGATTCAATTGACCTTATCCTTAGGTCTCAGAGAAACCCACTGCCTCAGGGGTTGGCCTGGTCAATAATACGCTTGATGAGCTACGAAAAGCAGACAACTGATGCAGGGATAGAGAAGCTACTCGAAGCCAGCATGATGGTGGAGCCGGAACAGACAATCAATCTACTTGAGAAGCATGGAGAAAGAGAAGCTGCCAGCGCTCTAAGAAGAATCATTTCAACAAAATAAACCATTTTTTAACGAATAATAACTCATTGAAGGCTAGTGACAATGAAATTTGGAATCGAGTTTGTTCCCAACAATCCGATAGACGAGGTTACGAAGTGGGCCTCCTTAGCCGAGCAGAAGAAGTTCGACTACATCTGGGTCACGGATCACTTTAACAACCGGAATACCTACGTAACATTGACATCGATAGCTCTCAAGACTTCAACGGTGAAGATAGGTCCAGGAGTGACTAACCCATATCTTATCAATCCTGCGTGGACCGCCTCAGCTATGGCCAGCCTTAGCGAAGTCTCCAAGGGACGTGCGGTGCTGGGGATCGGTGCTGGAGACAAGACAACAATATCATACCTTGGGCTAGAACAGAAAAGTCCAGTGGCTGCTCTCGCGGAGTGTGTGAACATAATAAGGGGGTTGCTGAAAGGGGAGGATGTCAAGCTTCTTGGCAACGTGTTTAATGTGACTGGCGCCCGACTAAACTATCAGTCAGATTACGTTCCCATCTACTTGGGTGTTCAGGGACCAAGGATGCTTCGTCTCGCAGCGCAGATCAGTGATGGCGTCTTGATAAATGCATCTCACCCGTTAGACATTTCGACGGCCATGAGGGAATTGCGGAGCGGTCTCGATGAGGCTGGCAGACCTTCCAATTTTGACATAGCTGCCTACACTAGTTTCTCAGTCAGTTCTGACCCCACTGAGGCTGTGAAACTAGCCCGACCGGTTGTGGCATTCATAGCGGCGGCCACCCCTGATGTTGTGCTTGAACGACATGGGCTTTCTCCCGAACGCGTACAGGTGATCAAGAGAGCGCTTGCAAGCGGGCAATTCAAGGAGGCGTTCAAAGCAGTCAATGACGAGCTCCTTGATGTTTTCTCGATTACCGGAACGCCATCTCAATGCACCGAGAAGGTAGCGGCAATACTGAAGGAAGGAGTTACGCAGCTG
>Ga0315310_10002328_pt1 | contig 11881 bp, 8 predicted proteins | sample TDP5_MG_FD_203630 | JGI IMG/M metagenome (GOLD analysis project Ga0315310, IMG submission 203630) | Freshwater sediment microbial communities from Lake Towuti, South Sulawesi, Indonesia - TDP5 | ecosystem: Environmental > Aquatic > Freshwater > Lake > Sediment | place: Indonesia: South Sulawesi... | reverse complement strand
ATCCTGGAGATCTACCTCAACACCATCTATTACGGCAATCTGGCCTACGGCATCGAGGCCGCCGCCGAGACGTATTTCGGCAAGACAGCAGCCGAGCTGAGCCTGGCCGAAGCGGCTCTGCTGGCCGGACTCCCCCAATCGCCAGCCATCTACGATCCCTTCACCAACCCCGAAGCGGCCAAAGCCCGCCAGGCTGTCGTCCTGGGTCTCATGGCCGAAGAAGGTTACATCACTCCCGCTCAGGCTGAGGCCGCCCGCTCCGAGGAACTTCAGTTCGTCGCGCAACGCACCGACATCCGGGCTCCCCACTTTGTGACCTACGTCCGCCAACTGCTGGAGCAAAAGTACGGCAGCGCCGTCCTCTATCAGGGAGGCTTGCAGGTCTACACGACCCTGGACCCCCGTCTGCAAGGGATCGCCGAACGGCTGGCCAGGGAGCAAATCGCCGCTCTGGCCGATAAGCATACCACCAACGCGGCCCTGGTGGCCATGCGGCCCGGCACTGGCGAGATTCTGGCCATGCTGGGCAGCGTTGACTTTTTCAATCCCGAAATTGACGGCCAGGTCAACGTGGCCCTGCGCCTGCGCCAGCCAGGCTCGGCGATAAAGCCTGTCACTTATGTGGCTGCTTTCGAGAAGGGCTGGACGCCAGCCACTCTGATCATGGACGTGCCAACCGAGTTCCCCGACGGGGCCAACCCACCCTACAAACCGACCAACTACGACGAGAAATTCCACGGCCCGGTCCTGGTGCGCACGGCCCTGGGTAGCTCGTACAACGTGCCGGCCGTAAAAACGTTGCAGTACGTGTGCCTGCCGGTTTTTCTGGAAATGGCCCATCGCCTGGGCATCAACTCCCTCAACCGCCCCGACTACGGCCTGTCGTTGACCCTGGGTGGGGGCGACGTGACCCTTCTGGAGTTAACCAGTGCCTATGCTGTCTTTGCCAACAGTGGGAGACAGGTGCCGCCAGTGGCCGTCCTGCGCATCGTGGACAACTATAGGCGGGTGATTGAGGAATATCAGCCCCCAGAAGGCCAGCCGGTCATCTCCCCTCAGCACGCTTATCTCATCACCAGCATCCTGTCCGACAACGAGGCCCGCACCTCAGCTTTTGGTCCCAACAGTGTACTCAAGCTCTCCCGGCCGGCCGCAGCCAAAACAGGCACCACCGACGATTGGCGCGACAACTGGACCATCGGCTACACTCCCAATCTGGTAGCCGGGGTCTGGGTAGGGAACTCGGACAACACTCCCATGGCCCACATCTCCGGCGTGAGGGGAGCAGGACCTATCTGGCACAACTTCATGGAGGAAGCCCTGGCTGACTCCCCGCCCCGCGAGTTCACCAGACCCGAAGGCATCGAGACCATCGAGATCTGCGCCGATTCGGGCACCATCCCCAGCCAGGTCTGCCCGCGTAAAAAGCTGGAGATTTTCGCCGCCGGCCAGGGCCCTCTCGGCCCCGAGCACGACATCCACCAGATGGTCAGGATAGACCGCATCACCGGCCAACTGGCCACCGAGTTCTGCCCCGAGAACCTGGTCGAGGAGAAGTATTTCCAGGTCTATCCACCTGATGGCCGGGAGTGGGCCGAACAGCACGGCATCCCCCAGCCGCCGACGGAGACCTGTACCCTGCACGCCAGTCCGGCGCAGGTGGCCATTTCCCAGCCCCTGGAGGGGGAACAGGTGGAGGGTATGGTGCCCGTGGTTGGCCAGGCAGACATGCCCGACTTCTCTCACTATGTCGTCGAGTATGGGGTCACTCATGATCCAGGGGGGTGGGGGACAGTGAGCGGTCCCAACAACACGCCGGTGGAGAGCGGGCTCCTGGCCCAGTGGGACACGCGGGGCCTGCACAACATGGGTCACACCTTGCGGGTGCTGGTCTTCGACCATCAAGGCACCGTGGTCGAGGCCCGGGTACACGTCGTGGTGGCTAATCCCACGCCCACGCCGTCCCTCACGCCGTTGCCTACCAGCACGCCCCTTCCCACCTTAACCTCAACCGCCACGGCCACGCCTGAGCCAACGGCCACTCCGACCGCGACAACGGAGGTTCTCACAGCCACGCCGACGGCTACACCAACCGAGACCCCGCTTGCCACTTCCACCCCAACGGCGACCTCCACTGCAGTGCCGACGGAGGCTCCCGCTGCCACCTCTACCCCGACAGCCACGCCGACCGAGGTCCCTACCGTGGTTCCGACGGGCACTCCTACGGCTACCGGGGCACCCACAGCGACGGCCACCGAGACCCCGACTGAGACCCCCACGCCACAGTAGGCTCAGAGATCCACTGAGTGCGCTAAGACCTGGTGAGCGTTCCGGATTAAGGACTTGTAGTGACAACTTGTCGTTCTAGCGACGCAAAAGCGATGAAGTTGCCGCTACGCCCATGCACAATGGCTCCAGGGGCGGTTTTAGGCGCAATACGGTTTAGTTAAGCGCCGTCGGTTGAGTAGCAAAGCGTATCGAAACCACGGCGCGACCTATGCAGTGCGAAATCCGCTGAAAAAGCTACTCGCGTGGCCTCGATACGGTCTTCCGCTACGCTTCAGACCTACTCGGCCGGCGCTCGCTCCCTTATCTAAACCGTATTAGTTTTAGGCGTGTCCCCAACTGGCAACGCTTCCCAACTCCGTATTTGACAAGCGAGACCTTGTATGCTATAATAAATCTGGTATATACATCATAATGACTAGACCAGTACTATGATCGATCATAACTATCCGTTGCCCCTATACTACCAATTGATGCAAGAACTGCGTACCCGTATCGAACGAGGTGAATGGAAGCCAGGCGATCTTTTCCCCTCTGAACGGGAGCTGTGCGAGACCTATGGGATCAGCCGCATGACGGTGCGGCAAGCCCTGGCCGAATTGGTCAATGACGGCCTACTGCGTCGCGATCAGGGGCGCGGCACTTTCGTGGCTAAGCCCAAGATCCGCAAACGGCTTTCCCGGTTGACCAGCTTCACTGAGGACATGCGTGCTCGTGACAAGCAGGCAGGCGCCCAGGTATTGCGTCTGGAGATGGTGCCCGCCAGGCCCAAAGTGGCGGCCATGCTTCAGATCGAGGTTGAGCAGCAAGTTGCACTGATCGAACGTCTCCGCCTGGCTGATGGCGAGCCGATGGGGATCGAGTGTTCCCACCTCTTCTTCGACGGCTGCGAAGCCATCCTGCGAGAGGATCTTTCGGGCTCGCTGTACAGACTGCTGGGCGAGCGATTTGGCTTAGTTCCAACCCAGGCACAGGAAGAGATAGAGGCTGGCGCTTGTGGCTCGCGTGAGGTGCAGATCCTAGGTATCCGGTGCGGCGAGCCAGTGTTGCTGATCCGGCGCAGGACCCTCGATCAGGATCAGCGCCCGTTCGAATATGTGGAGTCGGTCTACAGAGGAGACAACTACATCCTCTCTGTCGAGCTGGTAGCAGAGGAACACCCCGCCCACTGAAGAATCGTCGGCTGTTCTTTGGGAATCCCACTGCGGCGTAAAGCCAAGGGTGACATCTACTCAGCCGAATCGGCAGGAGGTTTCTTATGTCTGCGGAAGCATATCTGGAACAGGTCAAAGCGCTCTTCATCAGAATTGAAAGCACGCAATTGCCCGCCATTCGGGAAGCCGCACAGCGCATGGCGGATTCCATTGAGGTCGGCCGTGCTGTCCATCTCTTCGGCTCTGGCCACTCTATAATCCCGGTGCTGGACATTTTTCCACGCTACGGTTCCTTCGTCGGCTTTCACCCTATCATGGACCCTCGTCTGATGTGGTTCAACATCGTTGGCCCTGGTGGCGCACGTGAGCTTCTTTGGTTGGAGCGCACAGAAGGTTACGTTGCTAACGTCCTCCAATCCTATCACCTGGATCCCCGCGATACTATGTTGGTCTTCTCTCATGGTGGGTTGAATGCGGCACCAGTGGAAATAGCCCTGGCTGCCAAGGAGCAAGGGCTTACGGTAGTGGCTGTAACATCCTTGGCCAACCACCGCATCTCGACAGCGATTCACTCGTCGGGCAAGCGATTAGCCGACATTGCCGACGTCGTGATTGACAACTGCGTCGATCCTGAGGATGCAGCGGTGCGCATCGATGGCCAGCAGGAGAAAGTGGCCGCAGTGTCAACGGTGGCCGCGGTCGTGATCTCTATGGCTCTGGTGGCAGAGGTTGCCCAGGAACTGACCGCCCGGGGCGTATCTCTCTCCACTTTTGTTTCACCTAATGTCGCCGAGGTGGGCCCCGAACACAACGAACAAGTGTTCCAAGAGTACACCTCGTTTATCCGACGGCTCGGTGATCCCTCCGCCTGATCGCGGGTGGCGAAGACAAATTGGGAGCAGCTATGGCAGGTGCTTATATCCTCGCCGCCGACATCGGTGGGACCAAGACCGCGACGGCGGTAATATCGTCCACCGGCGAGATCTTGCAGATGAGCAAGGCCCCCACGGACCTGAGCGGTCCGCCAGCCTTGATCGACCAGATCACCACCATGCTCCAGGTTGACCTCACGCGGGTAGGGGTGAACATCGCGGACGTATTGGGCCTGGGAGTGGGGGTTCCGGCTGTTATCGACGCGGACCACAAGGTCGTTGTCTGGGCACCCAACCTGCCCGGCTGGGAGAATATCTCCCTGCATGATGAACTGGTCGCACGCCTGGACTTACCAGTGCGCATCGAATATGATGGCCACACAGCAGTGCTGGGCGAATGGTGGTTAGGCGCCGGGCGAGGCTATCAGAACGTGGTTTTCGTTATCGTCGGTACTGGCATTGGTGGTGGAATGATCCTGGACGGCCGGCTGTACCGTGGCGCCAGCCGGCTGGCTGGTGCGGCCGGTTGGTTCGTGTTGGGGACGCAGCGCATGTCCGACAAATATGCCCGACGGCTTGGGCATTGGGAGAGCCTGGCCGCCGGCCCTGGCATTGCCCGGTTGGCAGCAGAGAAGCTGCGACGGAGCAGCGAACCTTCCATTCTGCGTGACCAGGGTCTTGACTCGTATGACGAACTGACTGCGCGGATCGTCTTCGATGCCGCCCGGCAGGGTGATACTCTGGCTTGCGACGTGGTCCGTCACATCGGTGAGATCCTCGGTGTCGGTATCGCCAACATCGTGAGCCTGATGAATCCAGAGGTGGTTATCGTCGGTGGCGGCGTAGGAACTCAGGCTGATCTGCTCATTGATCAGATCAGGGAGGTGGTACTCCACAACGCCCAACCCATATCGGCTAAGGCAGTGCAGATTATGCCCGCACAACTAGGGGAGCGTGCCGGATTGCTGGGAGCCGCCAAAGCTCTGTTGCTGTATCACAGAGGCTGTGGCGAGCAGTAATGTGGCGTTTCAGGAGTCAAACACGCTTTAGGCTACGAAGCCTCCCTGGTGGGGGCGGCGCGACTGGTGTTCCAAGAAACCGGAAGGAGGTGATGGATAGGGAAAAGATGTGCTATTGGCAAAGTATCTGTGCGAATCTGATCTTTCTATCTTATGGAGGAGGAACATGAGAAAGCAAACTTTGTTCGTACTTCTGGTGCTGGTCGCTGTGCTCTTGGCAGCCTGTGCTCCCGCAGCGACGCCCGAGGTAGTGGAGGTGACCAAGGTCGTTGAAAAAGAGAAAGAGGTCCTGGTAACCCCCACCCCAGCCCCCGTGAAGCTGGTTATGCTAACTCACTGGGCTGAAGAATCGCAGTTCAAGCCGATGAAGGCCAAGCTTGACGAGTACATGCAGCTTCACCCCAATGTCACCATCGAATACCAGACGGTGGCCTTCGATCAGCTCCTGACCAAGATTACCACCGCCCGCGCTGCCGGTATTAGCCCGGATGTCTACCACTTCTACAACCTTTGGCTGCCGGAGTTCGTTAAGGGCGGCATGCTGGCCGTCCCGCCCGAGGAGGTGGTCGCCGACATCAAGGCTAACTACAGCCCGGGTTCCATCGAGGCGGTGACCTACATGGATCAGATCTGGGGCTACCCGACCGAGATCAACACCTACGCCTTGATCTATGACAAGAAACTACTGGCGGACGCCGGCTACGACAAGCCACCGGAGACCTGGGATGAACTCAAGGAGATGGCCTGCAAGATGACTCAAGTGGACGCCAGCGGCAAGTTCACGCGGTCTGGCTACGTTCTCGCCCCGGGATGGGACACGGGGGTTGTCCACCCATTCCTATCCCTGCTATGGTCCAATGGCGGCGAATACCTGAGTCCCGATGGGACCCAGGCCCTTTTCGACAGCCCGGAAGGCCTGGCCACCCTCCAGTTGGAAATGGACATGATCGAGAACCAGTGCGTTGACCTTGGAATAACCTGGACGGACTTTCCCGCCGGCAAAGGTGGGATGATCATCATGGCTAACTGGTGGCGGGGTGACCTCAAGGCTACCTACCAGTACGGCTATGAAAACATAGGCGTCGCGCCGATTCCCCACGGTCCTAACGGCCAGTCGGCTACCCTCCAGTACAACTGGCTGTTTGGTGTGGACAACGGCAGTAAGAACCGCGAAGAGGCCTGGAAGCTGATCGAATGGCTGAACACGCCGGCCGAGGAAGGTAAAGCCTCGCCCATCGGCGACTACTTGACCAGCGTCATGGGCGCGATCCCCAGCCGCCTTTCTGATCAGCAAGTGCTGGCTGATCGCTACGATGATTTTCTGCAAGCCTTCGTGGACTCGGCTGCTGTCGCCCGGCCCGAGCCGGTGGTGCCTGGTGGCCAGGAGGTGAAGACCACACTACAGACCGAGATCGAAGCGGCATGGTTTGGGCAGAAATCGCCCGAGGCAGCCCTGGCTGACGCAGCGGAGGAGGCCAATCGTATTCTGGCCGAGAAGCGATAGCCGGGATGAGCTGCTGCAGGGGGGAAGGGGAGCCAGTTCGACTTGTTCCCCTTCCCCACTTGTAGCCTGAATTAGGAGGCATAGGCGATGAGCAATAGATTGACGGTGGCTGACGTGACGCTGCCCTTGGCACCGGTCAGACGCAGGCTTTTGTCACGGAGGGCACTATGGGCCTATTTGTTCGTCAGTCCTGCTATCCTCGCGCTCCTTCTCTTCACCGTTGGTCCTATTCTGTTCACCTTCTGGGTGAGCGTGCACAGTTGGAATATCATCGAGCCGATTTATCAGATGCCCTTTGTGGGCCTGGAGAACTATCGCTATCTTCTGACCAAGGACGCAGTCTTCGTGCGAGCCCTGCGCAATACATTTGTCTTTGCCATTTGCGGAGTTGGTATCAACACTGTGCTGGGGTTACTGGGCGCACTGTTGCTCAACACCCGCCTCCGGGCTCGCGTCTTCTGGCGTACTCTCTTCATCCTTCCCATCGTCACAGCACCTCTAGCCTTGGGCATGATGTGGGCTGTGTTGCTAAACAAGAATTACGGTCTGGTCAACACCCTCTTGGGGCTGCTTGGCCTTCCACTGCAGCCGTTTCTCTCCAGCCCGGAGCAGGCGCTGGCCTGCATCATTGGCATCGCTGTGTACCAGTATGTAGGTTACTATATCGTTATCTACCTGGCAGGGTTGCAGGGGATCCCTCAGGAGTATTATGACGCGGCGGCTGTGGATGGGGCTAACCGGTGGCAAACCTTTTGGCATATCACTCTGCCTCTGCTGCGCCCGGTGCTGCTTTTCATCGTAGTGACCAACACCATCGGTGCCCTCCAGGTGTTCGATATCGTTTTCGCCGCCACCACGGGCCTCGCCGGGGAGACCAGCGGAGGTGGTCCGGCCGGTAGCACCATGGTGGTCGTGCTCCACATGTACAACACCGCCTTCAAGTTCTTCCGCATGGGCCGCGCCACGGCCATGGCCGTGATCTTGTTCGCCATCATCTTTTTCATCACGCTTATCCAGTTGCGTCTCTTGCAAGAACGCAGGTGAGGAGGGAAAGATATGGTCAGACGACAACTGACCGTTCCGACCATCGCTAGGGCTGTGCTCAAGTACCTCGTCCTGGCTCTGGCGGGCGCCTGGATGCTCTTGCCCTTCTTTTGGATGTTCTCTGGCTCATTGATGACTTCCAAGGAGGTTACCAGTTTGCCACCGCCGCTCTTGCCTGCGCAACCTCAATGGCACAACTACGCTGACGTTGCGCAGGTCGTACCTCTGGGGCGTTCGTATCTCAATAGCCTGTTGGTCACAGGCCTCGCCGTGGTGGGGATCCTTTTCACCAGTTCTTTGTGCGGTTTTGGCTTCGCCAAGTATGATTTCCCAGGGCGCAACGTTCTCTTCGTACTTGTTCTAGCAAGCATGATGATCCCGTTCTTTGTCACCTTGATTCCAGTCTTTTACATCGTTAAGCAACTCGGCTGGTTGAACAACTATGCGGGTTTGATCTTGCCGAGCGTGGTCAGCGCTTATGGGATCTTCCTGATGCGCCAGTTCATTCTGGACATCCCCGACGAGCTCCTTGACGCCGCCCGCATTGATGGTGCTTCTGAGTTCCGTATCTATTGGCAGATCATTCTCCCTCTGATTGGTCCGGCTCTGGCCACCCTGGGTTCGTTCAACTTCGTGACGACTTGGAACGCTTTCCTATGGCCGCTCCTGGTGGTGCAATCGCGTGATCTCTACACTGTCCCTCTGGCTCTGAACAGCCTGCGCACCTATGGCATGATGGCACAGTTCCAGCATCTTCAGATGGCTGGCACGGCTCTCAGCGTGATCCCGGCTCTGCTGGTGTTCGTGGCTCTGCAGCGCTACTTCGTTAGGGGAATCGCCCTGACTGGATTGAAAGGGTGACCGAGCCCCGTCAGGCAGAATGTCAACCCTCCCGTCTCATGCGAGGAGGCGATGATCAGATACCAGCGCCTGGAATTGGAGCTAGTTGTTTTGCTGTATGTCTTCAACCTGCCGGTGCTGTTGCTGCTTCTCGCTACCTGGTATGGCTACACGCTCCTTCTGGAGAAGCGAGACTGGCTGCGGGGGACGATCCACTGGAGAACCTGCTACTCTTTCTGGCCCCAGCGCTGTTTGTCCTAGCTGGGGCCTTGCCCTTCAGTGCGCCTGTGCCCGTTGCGAATCTCGGTTACGACTCACATTCCAGGAGCTAGCCTGCAACGAGAGGTCACGATCATCACGGCTACATAAGCTCCCCTGGTGGAAGAGTAGGCTTCGGTTGCCTATGAGTTGGGCGACGGGCAGATCTGTCAATAGAAAAGGGATGAGCGCGATGATTGGGATCGGCATTGTCGGGGGAGATACACCTGCTGGTGGAGAAGCCGTTCGCTACCACGGTGGCTGAGGCTGAGCAGATGCTACGGGAGAACATTATCGGCGTCAATAATCAAGACTCACAAAAGAAAACAGGGAGGCAAAAGTGGACGAGAAGTTTATCCCTATCGCGGCTTGGTACACGGGTGGAAGAACCCGGGCGACCATGGTCCGGCCACCGGGGCCCGAGGCTCGGGAGACATGGAAAAACGACTTACAGAGCATTGCCAACTGTGGCTTCAACACTGTCCGCTGCTGGGTGGATTGGGCCAGCGGCGAGCCAGAGCCCGGTGACTATCACTTCGAGGCAGTGGATCTCCTCATGGATCTGGCCGAAGAGCTGGGCCTCAGAGTCATCGTCCAGCTCTATCTCGATTCAGCGCCGGACTGGCTGGTGAAGTATTATCCAGATTGCCGCTATATCTCTGCCGGTGGTGTGCCCATCGACTCCCAAGGTGCACCCGGTTATTGCTACGACCACCCTGGTGTGCGCGCCGCAGCCGAGCGCTTCATGCACACCCTGGCCGGCCACATTGCTGACCGCAAGCCCTTCCTGGCCTGGGACCTGTGGAGCGAGCCCCACATCGTTCAGTGGGGCTACTTTGACTTCCTGCCACAGCCAGCCGTGTTTTGCTACTGCCATCACACCGCTCAGCGCTTCCGTGACTGGCTCCGCCGCAGGTACGAGAGTCTGGAGGCGCTCAACGGGGCCTGGTATCGAAAGTTCTCCAGTTGGGACCTGGTGCTTCCCCCCAAGTTCATCTCCCTGATGACCTACACCGAATATGTGGACTGGCTACAGTTCATCATGGACAAACTGGCCGAGGACCTTCGCTGGCGGCACGAAACCGTACGCCAGGCCGACCATCATCTCACCACCAGCCACTCGGCCGTCCCCTCAATCCTCACCCTGCCCATTGACGAGCAGGGCTCGCCTGACGACTGGCAGATGGTTCACCAAGTGGACATCTGGGGCACTTCGCTTTACCCAAAGCACTTAGGAGCCAGGGAGACCAATGACCCTTCATTTCGGGCGGCAATGCTGGCTGGCACCCGCTCGGCCTGCGACTCCGTCGGTGCGCCATACTGGTTGGGGGAGCTCCAGGGTGGACATGGCTACGTGGGCATGTTCGCTTCGCACATGACCGAAGCGGATGCCCGATCGTACGGCTGGCACCCCATCGCCCACGGCGCCAAGGGACTGTGTTTCTATGCCTGGCATCCCATGAGCAGCGGCTACGAGTCAGCAGGCTTTGGCCTGGCCAACCTGGATGGCACCCCTAGCGAGCGGGCCTTCGCCGCTGGTGCTGTCTCGAAGGTCATCACACAAAACATGGACCTCTTCTACGCCGGGAAGCCCACCCGGCCGCGGGCGGCTATCTGCTGGAATGTGCTCTCCAATATCATGTGGGTCTGCATGCGCCAGCCCTGGCACTACATCCCTAGCCGTTGCTACATCGGTGCCTACCGGGCCCTCTACCAGGACCATATCCCGGCGGACTTTGTCCACGTGGACCAGATTGCCGCTGGCAAGCTTGAGGACTACGACCTGCTGTACCTCCCCTTCTCCTTCATGCTATCCCGGGCCGCAGCGTCCGGTATTGAGGAGTTCGTGCGCGAGGGTGGAGTCGTCGTTGCCGAAGCGCGTACTGCCTGGAACAATGAGACCGGCTATTGCGGTGAGGCGGTGCCAGGACTGGGACTGGAGCGCGTCTTCGGCTGCCGGGAGCGGGGAACATTGGGAGTGGACGAGAACACTCCCTGTCGCATCCGCATCACCAGCGATCACCCGGCGCTGCCCTTGCTGAGCAAGGGGGACGTGCTTGCCGGAGCTCGTTTCCGAGAGGAAATGGAGGTTCTGTCCGAGACGGCCGAGGTGGTGGGGGAGTTCGAGGATGGCGGACCAGCTATCGTGGTCAACCGCTATGGCCAAGGCTGGGCCATCTTCGTAGGCACCTTCTTGAGCTTGGGCTTCTACAAGTTCCAGGATGAAAACGCCGGCAAGCTCCTCAAGGGGCTGACACGGCTAGCGGGGGTCGAGCCGCCGGTGAAGGTGGAAGGCGTCCCGGCGGGGTTGGACATCGAGCCACGTCTCCTGGAGGGGAAGGACGAGGCTGGCCGTCCCTTCCGCATTTTCTTCGCCTTCAACCATACAGATTGGCCAGCACAGCCACAGTTTGGGATCGCCGTACCGCAAGGGGACTACACAGCAACGGACATCGTCACCAGCCAGCCGGTACTGTGCCAGCATCGGGACGGCCGGCTGGTGCTGGGTAAGCCGTTGGAGCCGGGGGAGATATGGGTGGTCAAAATCGTCGCGGCTGTAACGACCTGACGGTGGCTCCTATTGAGATCATTGGCTCTACCCCGTGGGTGCCGGGTTGCAGGAGTCCATAGTGTGAGCGGCGGTCGAATCGTGCCTTATCAATTCCCCCAGGTTGTCGAGGCCGTCGCCTCCTGGAACCGGGCTCTGGGCTGGGGGCGACCTTCCCCACGCGCCTCCCCCTCTGGCGGCAGCGGACCGAGGGCAATCCCGACTTCCGCCCGGAGGATGCGCAACTACTCGAAGTGGAGGGGGAGGTGGTGGGTGGGGTGTTCACCAAACGGCTTCGTGCCCTCGACCCGGATTGCGAAGGGTATCGTTCCTGGGGGTGGATCGCCGCCCTGTGG
>Ga0315310_10002327_pt1 | contig 11881 bp, 10 predicted proteins | sample TDP5_MG_FD_203630 | JGI IMG/M metagenome (GOLD analysis project Ga0315310, IMG submission 203630) | Freshwater sediment microbial communities from Lake Towuti, South Sulawesi, Indonesia - TDP5 | ecosystem: Environmental > Aquatic > Freshwater > Lake > Sediment | place: Indonesia: South Sulawesi... | reverse complement strand
GAAATCTGGTGATGGTATGGCTAAGGTGCGGGTTGAAGGCCTCACTAAGAGGTTTGGCGATGTGGTGGCCGTTGACCACGTAAGCTTCGAGGTTGGGGAGGGGGAGCTCATGTGCATGCTAGGCCCCTCCGGCTGCGGGAAGACCACCACCCTTCGGTGCATCGCAGGGCTGGAGATGCCTGACGAGGGAAACATCTACATCGGAGACGCCCTGGTCAATGAGGTTCTACCAAAGGATAGGGACGTTGCGATGATCTTCCAATTCTATGCTATGTACCCGGATATGGATGTCTTCAATCAAATAGCCTTTCCTCTAAAGATGCGTAAAACCCCCAAACATGAGGTGGAGAGGAGGGTAAAAGAGGTGGCAGAGATGCTCGGTATCGACCACCTGCTAAAAGAACCAATTGCACGCCTCACAGTAGAACAGAGGCAGAAGGTAGAGGTAGGGAGGGCAATTGTAAGGGAACCCAGGGTTTACCTATTTGATGAGCCATTAACCAACCTAGATGCGAGGATTAGGTCATATATGAGGGCTGAGTTGAAGAGGTTGCAAAAAGAACTGGGAACCACGACGATCTACGTGACCCACGATCAGCTAGAGGCTATGGTTCTGGCGGATAGGATCGCGGTTATGAACTATGGCAGGATAATGCAATACGATAAACCAGACGTTTTGTATGATCATCCAAAGAGTCTTTTTGTCGCCGGCTTCATCGGCAGCCCATCCATGAACTTCATCAACTGCACTTTTGTGGAGAAGAACGGGAAAGGTCTTCTGGACGCTGGAGAGTTTCTCTACGACGTCTCGGAGCTTAAGGACCTAATAAAAATGCTTTCCACTAGCTCAGAGCTGGTACTGGGCGTGAGACCGGAACACATCTCAATAAGCAAGGAAAGAGTTGACAGGGACGCTATCGAAGCCGAGGTCGACATAATAGAGCCCGTTGGCGATCGAATGATCATTAACTTGAAGATAGGGCAGCTTTTACTCAAGGCTAATGTGCGAAGGCTGGAGGTTGCTGTGGGAGAGAAAGTATGGATAGCCTTTGATAAACCTAATCTGCATGTGATCGATAAAAGAACCGAGAAAACGATAATTTAGTTACTATCTCTTACTTCAAAGCGTACTCTACAGCAATTGTCTCCAAACCTTCTTTAAGTGCGCGTAGCTCACACAAAACTTATAATAAATTCCTTACATAACCCTCAGGCTAGAGGGAAATTTCATGGAGAAAAAGGAACTTTTCGTTAGGAAGGCTAGTGGACTAATAAGAGGGATGTCAGCGTTTGATACGTTCATAGGGAACATACTTCTGGCGAACCTTATATTCGGGGCCGTTGGCTTATTGTTTGTTCCGGTGACGTATCCAGGCGCTCATCTGGTGTGGTCAATAGTCTGGGCCATCATAGCGGCGCTATTCCTAGATATAGTTTATGTGTTGTTCGGATCTAGGTTCCCAGTCTCGGGTGGGGATTACGTATTTATCAGCAGAACGTTACATCCTGCCTTGGGTTTTGCAGCCAATGTCTCTATGATACTTACTGCGGGTATATTCGTCACCATCTATGGCAACTGGGCCGTGACTATCGGAGCGAGCAGTTTTCTAACAACCCTGGGTTTCTTCACAAATAATCCAGGGTTAATTGACTTGGCCGCATGGGTATGTTTACCAGAGGTAACCTTTGCTATAGCGACCATCTTGAACATCTTAGCTCTAGCGATAGTCCTAACCGGATTGAAAGCGAGCATGATCACTCAAAAGATATTCTGGATCATCGGTATGATCGGTGTATGTTTAGCTATATTTCTAATAGCGTTCACGCCACACGAAGTATTCGTAAGCAGATTCAACGCCTACGCATCATACACGGATGTGATCAACTCAGCTTTTGCCGAGGGTTTTCCGATAATAGAACGATGGAGCGACGTAACGCTAGCTCTCATGGCTATTGGATACTCGGGTTTAACGGTTATTTACACTCAAAATAGCGTTTACTGCGGTGGAGAGCTTCAGAACCCTAAGAAAAACATGTTTACGTCAATAATGGGATCTTTGGCAGTACTAGCTCCATTAACTCTAATAATGGCTTACGGTATGCAATTCGCCCTGGGTGACCAATTCTTAGGCAGCCTTTACTACTTAGATTTCATAGGTAAGAGTCCACTTCCGATACCAGCTTCATACAACTTACTTGCCGGCATAATAGCTCCAAATACGATCTTAATATGGGCTTTGGGGCTTGGCTTCATGCTATGGCCATTCGGAACGATGATCTTCGTTTACACATTCACAAGCAGGGCGGTGATGGCATGGGCTTTCGACAGGATTCTCCCAGACAAGTTTTCAGAGGTAAGCAAAAAATACCGCGCGCCAACATACGCTATATTACTCATATGTGTTTTAGCCGAGATCGCTCTAATCTTATATACGTGGTGGGTGCCCTTCGTAACCTGGATTGGAGGAATAACCATAAGCTGTACAATGGCCTATTTCTTCACTTCCATCGCTGGAATCTTCTTTCCATTCAGAAGAAAGGACTTATACAAGGATTCACCAGCGCAGGTAGAAATAGGTGGAATACCACTAATGACGATAAGCGGTATCATTTCAACATTATTCATGGCTGCGCTTCTCTACGGTTTGGCGGCTTGGCCATATACCGGGTTGAATACTCCGGAGGCCATACTAGGCGCACTGCTATTCTTCATAGCAGCGTTCGTAATCTATTACGTCAGTAAATACGTGAGAAAGACGCAGGGAATAGACCTCGAGCTGATATACAAGGAAGTACCGCCGGCGTAAATTCCAAATATTCCCTTTCTTTTTCATTCTAAGGATTTTACTATAGAATACTTCAGCCCGATGTGAAAAAATACGACTTTAAACCTTTCTTATCCAGGTTTACTATGATACCTTTTAATATCCCTTGCTGATACTCGGTCCCAGGGTTTAGGCAAAGTGTTCTATTTATTTTACGTGCACCTTTAGACTCATGGATGTGGCCATGCAAGCCAAGTAATGGTTGATGTTTTTCAATAGAAGCCCTAACTGCCTTACTTCCTACCGGTATCATAACTACCTCCCCAGCCTTCACTACCTGTCTAAAATCTTCATTTAGCTGTGGTGCGAGATCAATCCCGCTGTCGTACGGTGGGCAATGTAAATTGAAAATGCAATTTTCCATATTTTCTACTCTGGAGACCATTGCATCTATTCTATTTCCTAGGGCCTCTTCACTCTCTTCCCTGGGTGTGTCCCAAGGTGTAGGATTGCTGTACCCAGTGCTTATCATCTCATGATGATCGTCCACATCAAGAACTTTTCCTTCAGGATTTACTATGTAATCCGACTTTAGAAGCGCCTTATCTATCTCGAATCTATCATCATTTCCGGGACAAACAAAGCACTTAATTCCTGAGCCTTTCAAATTTTGCTCTATGAGATCTACCCAATGCTCCATCGTTTTAACCATAAGATTGCTAAATAGCTCATAAACCTTCTTTGGATCCGCCCTAAGCTCTTCTACTTCTTTTTCGTCGGTAAGATATGGATAAAAACCTAAATTGGCGATCCGATTTTCAAGTTTCTTAACCTCTTCGACACTTGTGGCAGTGTATTTCGTCTCAAATATGGTGGTTTCGAATGTATTGTCCGATTTTTTCACTATCGGAACAACTGCCTTCCCTGTCAGATCACCGTCTAAAATGACGATGTCCGCCTTATAGAACTTCCCTGCGCTTACAAACTTCCTAAAAACTATCTCGGAACCGTGGATATCCGTTGCATAAAATATTCTAGTCATCATGTCGAGCTACGCCACATTTCAAACATTTATTTGTGGACGGCACACTGTTCACATTTAACATTGTTGACCTTTAAAAACCTAACTAGCAGGGCTAATCAAAAACTCCTACATTACTAAATGAAGCTTGATTCATCTATTAATTTAATGTTTAATATCTTCAACATGCTTATACCACTTCCTCTTTGGGCCTATTTTTGCACGCATTATCCATCCCATTGATTTAGGTGCTTCCTCTATTCTTTCTTTCATTAGACTAATCTTCTTTTCAACGTCTAATTTATCAACGGCGGTTAGGGTCGCGTAACTTTGAAGAACTTCCTTGATTTTTTCTAGGTTTAAAGTCACCGTGTAATAAAAACCCCAATCGCGCGAGAGTATGTTTGAAATATAACTGCTGTTAATGGTTTCTTTTTCCTCCTCGCCAACTTTATGCTCCCTTAAGAGAACTATAACGTCGATTATATCTTTCTCGTTAATTTTCACGATCTGAAGCTTCTCCAATAAGAGGTCTGCCAAGGAGATAGTCGGATAATCGATTTCAAGTCTATTCCTAAAGTCGATTGTATGACACATCTCAAGCTTATCGAAAAAGACATCAGCGTAGCGGCTATTTTCCGGGTCATCGAAGATATATCTGCCGTAATACCTCATTAATCGGAGCCTATCCCTACCAACCGTGTAGCCCATCTTCTCAAACAAATCGATTACATAATCTCTTTGTTTGCTATAAGCCATAAAGTCTAGATCAGAAAGCTTCCTTCCCATTGCCTCATGTAATGCGGTAAATCGGGGACAATGAATTCTAAACGCTGTTGCTCCCATAACTCTTAACATAATTCCTTGATCGTTAGCGCTGTCAACGATTCTCCGAGCTTCTTCTAAGAAGTCTGCCAACGGCATTGGACCACCTCGTAAGTTCCCGGTTTAGTGTCGAGATTTCAATGCTTTAAGATTTTATAAAAATTACCATGCGAAACAAAAGAGAATTTTGGATAAGATTTATTTTTTAAATAGGAGTTTACTTCCTTACTTCAAAGCGTACTCTACAGCATTTGTCTCCACAGCACTGGAACTTATCCATGGTAAAGGAGTATTTGTCGAAGACCCCCAGAGCCTTTAATATGGCGTCGTAGTAATTAACTGAAACAGCTGCCTCGCATTTTAGCGTCATAGACCGAGCTTTTTCCTCTCCGAGGATGGCTCTCATGTTCTGCCAGTATGGGCAGTCCTCAATTTCAGCCACATGCACATCCTTACTATGTTCGATTACCTTATAGGGGCAGGCGATACTCTCCCAATACTTCCTTGAAATTTTCGCGATGAGGTCCATATCGATCTCTGTGTCTTCAGTGATCCCCAGCTCCTTTTTCACTGCTTCCAATTCGCTGAGAGCAAAGGTTTCCCAGAGTCCCATGTAGAGTCTGAAGCACTCTTTAGAACCTAGGTGTTTCTCGAGATAGGTGTATATGGCAAAATCGTATATAGCGAAGGCTTTTACCCAATTGAGTATGGCCTCCTCGACAGTGTCTCCAACACCTTTAATGGCCCAAAAGTCTCTGTCTGACAACATCTGGGACATAAACTCATTGATTTTATCCACATCTACGCCGACATCCAACCCCATAGCTTTCTTCACTTTTTCAGGTGCATACGAAGAGAACTCAGTCCATATATCCTTCAAAATTTTATCTCTCTTGGAGGCCGGTACTTCTTTTAACGCTTCAAGAAGGTTTGCGTTGTGGAAGGCCATTCCTTGTGACCAAGTGTAGATGTCTTCTTCAGGCGAATGTCCTACTTTCTGTAACGCTTTGAATAGAGGGTTTTTTAAAACCTCCTCTTTACTGGCCATAACTCTCCAACCACCATGCAGAAATAATTACCGCCCTTAGTTTAATTAATTTTTGCGCTATTTTACTGAACTTCAAATCATACGAAGTTTTATATTGCATTGGTCAGATGAATAAAACGGGGTTATAAATGTTATCGGAGACAGAAAATTCCATAAGAAATGACATTTCAGCCTTAGGCGCCTTGAAGCATGTGGAATACCTCTCTGGCATCGGGGATCGCTTTGTAGGTACCAATGGAGACAAGAAAGCTATCAAGTATGTCATAAGAAAATTTCAAGAGCTTGGGTTGCAAGTCGATAAGACCGAGATTCATGTCCCATCCTTCCAAGAAAGAGGGTCTAGTTTAAACATCAACAAACCCGTAAAAAGGGAGTTTAAGGTCATCGCGGCATATTTTTCTCCAGCAACACCCCCTGAAGGCGTTACGGGGCAGCTAGAGTTCCTCGGTGATGGTGAAGAAGAGGATTATGAAGGAAAGGATGTAAAAGGGAAAATAGTGGTTTTAAAAGAGAGAGGCTTTGAGAACTTGAAGTTTTGGATGGGTAAGTATTCTAGATTGGCAAAAATTTACGGTGCTGTGGGTGTAGTTTTGATTCATGCTATGCCTTGGCCTTACAGATGCTCTCTTGAAATTGGAAATAACAACGTAGAGAACAGGTTTTTCAAAGAACAAGTTCCGGTTGTAACAGTTTCCTGCACTGACGGACAGGACATAATATACCAGTTAGGTAAAGGAGATTTTATTGGTACATTGAAGGTGAATACAAAGGTGGAGGAAGTCTCAAGTTTTGTAATTAGAGGAACCTTGAAGGGCGTGACCAATCCTGAAGAGAGGGTTTCCACAATCGCCCACCGCGACAATGGTATTCCACCGGGCGCCAACGATAATGCAAGCGGAACTGGTGCAATGTTAAACATAGCTGAATGTCTCAGTAAACGTAAACCTAAGAGAACCATCGAGTTTATCTCCTCTACAGCTGAGGAGGGGGTAACGGCAGGAGCATGGCAGTATGTGGAAGCTCATGCGGATGAAATGAAGTACATTAAAGCTCTCTTTGACATAGACATGATAGCCACGGGAGGACCTGTTAACTTAGTCGGTACGGGAATATGGCCCGACCGTCCACCCTTGGAACATTCTAAAGAGCTAAACAAGATCGTTGAAGACGTAGCTCACGAATTAGGCTACTCATTGGGACACATGACAGCGGGCTGGGGAGTAAGTGAATCGGGAAGATTCATCGAGAAACGTGTACCAAGCGTTTGGTTCTGGAAACCCGACGATCCATACTACCATACAGAGTTCGACTCCCCAGAAAGGATCGAACCCAACATGATGAAAGTAGTCGGGGATATAGTGGCCATAACCGTTTGGCGCATAGCAAATATGGATAAAGCCCCTAAGTTTAAATAAAAATGGGAGGCGATGTTTTTGAGTGCAGAAGAAAATCTCAAAATTGCTGAAAATTGGATGAACGCCATGAATAGGCATGACCTAGAAACGATGGAATCCTTTTACGCGGATGATGTTGTAGGCGATGAGGTAGCTGAGCCCGAGGTTATTGTAGGAAAAGAAAAGACCACTGAAGCCTATAAAGAATTATTCCAAGCGTTCCCGGACTGTAAAGCTACTATTACTAATCGTATTGCTGGAGTAGACCATGTACTACTTGAAATTATTTGGGAAGGCACTAACAAGGGTGAATTTAGAGGAACGCCTGCCACGGATAAAAGGGTCAAGTTAAGAATAGCTTATATCTTCAGGATCCGCGATAGAAAAATTCACGAGATAAGAGAATACTATGATGCAGCAACCTACCTTAAACAAATTGGCATGTTACCTGAAGAGTAAAAAACCAAAGTCCTCATTTCCTTTCATTTTTTCCTAAAGTGGTCACGTCTAAAGGCGTAGAATAATAAAATAAAAAATGGGGTGAACTGGTATTATTCTAGTAACTCATCTATGAATGGAGCTGAGGTTACTACTTCTCTGCCGGTATCTGTTACAATGATTACTTCTTCCATTGCACTCTGCATGAAGGCTCTGCGGTTAATGTACTTGTATAACCTGGGTTCGCTTGAGAAGCACATTCCAGGTTTAAGTTCTATGTCTCTCTTACCTGCCCCACCAACCCACTCATAGGCCTCTTTCTTCACTATGGATGGCAGTTCACAGCAACTTAACCCTATTCCATGTCCAAAGTCAAATCGTGGTTCAGGGAAACCTCTTTCTTTTACAACTTTGCTTGCGGCTTCATAACAATCGGAAGCTTTGGCCCCAGGTTTTGCTGCGTTAACTACCGCGTACATACAATCATAATTGGCCTTATACATCTCCTTGAAATCTTCTGTCGGCTTCCCTACAAATCCGGTTCTCATACAGTCTCCGTTATAACCACCGATGATTGGCCCCATATCCAATATGACTGCATCGCCTTCCTCTATTTTTCTGTTAGTAGGATAAAGCGCTCCTTCAACACAAGGACCTGAAGTCAAGAAAGGCCAGAACCCATCGCCTTCTGATCCATGCCTATAGAGTTCTCCCATGAATGCAGCATAAACCTGATATTCTCTGACTCCAGGTTTCAAAACATTTAATCCAGCTTCTACTCCCTTGGAGGCAACATCGCATGCCTTTTTAATTAAAGCGATTTCATCCGGGGTTTTTATCGCTCTTTCATACAAAATTGCATCTTCTGCGTCAACAATCTCGTAGTTAGGTAGAGTTTTCTTAAATTCATCGTACCATTGCCATGGTGCCATGTCGAGGCCTAGTCTTCCCTTTGTTATTCCAATCGATGTTAAACATTTTTTCAGCCATTTCGCCCATATATCCCTCGCGATTGGCGCCGGCCACACCGTATAATGATCTATGAAGTATCGATCTGCCAAGGCTTTGCCGTCGTTTTCCCAGAATGGTCCTGGTGCGACAAAATCGTCTGCGTGTAAGTAAGTTGGTTCTCCATCCCTCGGAAGAACAGCTATGGAATTTGGCATCCAACCCAGAACGAAGAAGGGCCTTTTGTTAGCAATGTACCAGACATTTTCAAGTGTAGTAGCTATAAAAGCATCGAGGTCTAATTCTTTGACCACTTTACGAGCCTTCGAAAGTCTATCCTTATTTAACCTGTCGTAATCAACTCTCATAATCCAATCCTCAATCAAATTTAAACTTCAAGAAATATATAATATTTTCCAAGTTAAAAGGGCAAGATATGAAAGCCCTAGAAGATGAGTTTGCGATGCACTCACTTGTTGACAAATGTCCTAGGTGCCGAAAACACTTTGAGGGAGCTCTTTTTAATCCATTATCTCGTTATCATTTAATGTTTAGCTGCGATTTTCAAGTCTATGGCCGCAGAAAACAAGATTAATAATGCCCCAAAGTATTGAGGAAAGGATACGAACTGTTGGAAGAACAAGATCGCCCAAACAATATGCAACAAGGGATCGCCTAACAAGATTAGTCCTTCCGTAGTTGGGGAGATTTCCTCGACCTTGACATAGTTCAATACAGCATATGGAAGGACGGTGCAAACCGCCGCGAATAAGAAAAGCAGAACCCACTCAAATATGCTGGGAATTTTGATACTTATGAATAAGGGGTTAGAGATGAAATTTCTCAGAATTACACCGATAACCATTGTAAAGAAAAATGCAAACAGAAAAGTGTTAAATAAAGTTTGAAATGGAGTGTACTTCTTCCCCGTGGCGTATCTTTTCAGCCAGAGATATGCGGCATAAAAGAATCCAGCTGACAACGCGAGTGTAATGCCCAAATTCACATTTAAATTGATAATTTCAGAAACTTCTATACCAGTGACTAAAAAGGCGCCAATTACACCGACGAGGTTTACACATAGCTTGCTTGATGTAATCCTCTCTTTTTTGGTAAAATGTGAAATCAACGCTGTGAAGATCGGTTGAGTGAAGATTAATGCGATAGCCACGGCTATTGGCACCCCAAAAACAAGTGAAGATAAAGCCGTTAACAAAAAAAGAGAAAATACTAGCCCGAAAGCTGAAAAGAAAATTAGATCTTCCTTTTTAGGAAAGTAAAGTTGCTTTTTGGAAAACAGAATTAAAGAGAGCATGGCAAGGCTAATGCCGATTCTAAACAATACCTGTTGAAGGCTTGACATTCCACTATCCTTAAGAAAAGTTGAGAATATCAATATAAAACTGAAACCCAGCGCCGCTAACATAACAAAACCATGGCTTTTTCTTAGAGCAAAACTTTTTTTAACCATTCCTCACTCTGTTCCCTATCCCTTTATTCCGTAAGGAGCAACACCGCCTTCTCATAGCAGGACAAAAAGCCACTGGACAACGGCTCGCCACTCCGACATCTTCATGGGTTCCCGTGAAAAACCTTGCTCAGATTTGTTAATAAATTTATATCACCACTGTCCTCGTAAATATTGCCAATAGAACCCCATTTTGCGCTTTAATTCAATTAATTTTAGTTAATTGATTTTGGCGTTCAAATTTGTTTAAAAACATGCGTTGGCTCTCGCTTATTTTTGTCATGTGCTTTGACGGTATTAGAAACTATTGCCAAACATATCTTCGGCATTTTACTAGTAAATTGACGTTGAAATACCGCCCAAATACTTAAAGATCCCAGGGGAGGGCTAAGTTAGCGATATGCTGAGTCTTTTAGTGATCGCAACATATACATTTTAAAGAATGTAGATTACTATCAAATCAGGTAAGGACCATTGGATGCTATAGATAAAGTTGCTTTGGTCACCGAGATCTTAAAGGGCATATTAGAACGATAAAGAGATGGTTGGTGAACAGAAAGATGATGGATATGAGCAAGGAGAAACTGATCTGGATGTATATGAAGATGCTGGAGATGAGGCTTTTCGAGGAGAGAATAGCGGATCTGTATAGACGCGGTCTGGTTCCTAGTTCTGCTCACGTGTACATTGGTCAGGAGGCAGTGGCAGCGGGCGTGTGCGCTTGTCTTCGAGAGGATGACTACTTGCTGGCCACGCACCGCGGGCATGCGCACAACATAGCTAGAGGCGTGCCCTTGGACAAGTTGGCGGCCGAGATTCTCGGTAAAGCCACAGGCTTATGTGCAGGAAGGGGAGGTTAAATTCGATGTCAGCACTTAAGGAGATAGGTCATGTACCTCCTAGTGACTACTCTAAGCTTGGTCTCGCTAAGGATAGACTCCTTTTGATGATTAAGAAAATGATGGAAATAAGACTGTTTGAAGAGAAAGTTGAAGAGCTTTATCTCATGAAGGGCTTGATAACAGGACCAGCGCACCTCTATTTCGGGCAGGAAGCGGTTGCTGTTGGTGTCATTTCGGTTTTAGATCCCGATGACATCATAATAAGCCATCATAGAGGACATGGACATGCCCTCGCTAAGGGGATACCAATGAAGCAGGTAATGGCTGAACTATTCGGTAAAGCTACGGGTACCTGCAAGGGTCTAGGCGGATCAATGCATGTAGCGATTTCTCCACAAAGGGGTAGCCTCTTTGCCTCTGCCATTGTAGGCAGCGGGACACCTATAGCAGTGGGCGTTGGATTAGCGTTCAAGTATAGTAAAAGCGACCGTGTTGTAGCCGTCTTCTTTGGAGACGGAGCTGTGAACACGAGTGCCTTCCACGAGGGGACGAATATGGCTGCGATTTGGAAGCTACCCGTTATACTAGTCTGCGAGAATAATAGATACGCCATAGGAATGAAGGTCGAGAAGGCCATAGCTTTAAAGAGTATTGTGGAAAGAGCTTTAGGCTATAATATACCTGGCATAGCAGTAGATGGGAACGACCCTGTAGCCGTCTACTTAGCGACAAAAGAAGCCGTTAAGAGGGCGAGGAAGGGCAAAGGCCCTACCTTGATTGAGTGCAGAACATACAGGCAAAAGGGTCACGGGATATACGACAAGGCTCCATACCGGCCAAAGGAAGAGGTGGAGGAATGGCTGAGGAAAGACCCTATAGCCAACTTTAGAAATGCGCTTATCAGCTCTGGAGTTGCCTCTGAAGCGGATTTGATTGAAATCGAGAATCAAATAAGGCTTGAATTGGAAGAAGCCGTGAATTTTGCTCAAGAAAGCCCAATCCTCTCTTTTGATGAACTACAAAAATATGTTTATGCTTGAGGCTGAAAACATGATTGAAACTATGAGGGAGATAACATATGCTGAAGCCATCCGTGAAGCCTTACATGAGGAGATGACGAAAGACCCACGAG
>Ga0315310_10002326_pt1 | contig 11882 bp, 13 predicted proteins | sample TDP5_MG_FD_203630 | JGI IMG/M metagenome (GOLD analysis project Ga0315310, IMG submission 203630) | Freshwater sediment microbial communities from Lake Towuti, South Sulawesi, Indonesia - TDP5 | ecosystem: Environmental > Aquatic > Freshwater > Lake > Sediment | place: Indonesia: South Sulawesi... | reverse complement strand
ATAACAGTTCTCGGAGAACCAATCGAAAAGGTCAAGAGGAAGTTCAACAGGTCGCTTTCGTCAAAACTGCTTGTTTACCTTGGATAGCGAGACAGACTTGTTTTCGCAGTGAACTCTCATCTTGTTTTTCCTGTTTGGAAGAGCAGGATAAGTCCCGCTAACGAGATTATTATGCCCACGATTTGTAGGCTCTCTATGTTTTCTCCGAGGAAGGCTGTTGATAGGAGCGCGGCGGACAATGGTTCCATAACTCCCAGTGTGCTTCCTTCGGATGCCTTCACATGTTTAACCGCAGTGGAGTAGAGCAGATACGCTAGAAGAGAGGGCACCCAAGCTATGGTTAAGATTATTAGCCACAGCTGATACGGAAAAGTCAAAATCTGCGAAGTGTAGACTGAGATAACTGGTGTCAAAGTTAGTGCTCCTACGAGTTCCCCATACAGCGTTATCGTCCAACTGGCATACTTGCTTCTGAATCTTCTAACAATCATGAAATAGAAGACGAAGAGGATGCTTGAAAGCAATCCCGATGCTATTCCTGAGACATTGCTGACCAGTGTGGTAGGGTCGTAGACTCTGACCACAAGAGCTACGCCGAGAAAGGTCATCAAGATGGCAGCCACTTGCCACGGAGAAATTCTTTCCTTTAGGAAGGCAGAAGCTGTCAGCGTCACCAAAACAGGATACGTGTAAAAGAGTATTGCAGCCATGGTCACCGTCGTCAATTGAACCGCATAGAAGTACGAGATTCTCTGAAAGGCGACTCCGAATAAACCGAGTGCGGCGAAAGGAAGTATGTCGGTCTTCTGAATCTTCAGAGAACTCCTACTAAACATGGCGAGAATTGAAAACAGCGTTGTAAAGCTGAGTGCAAGCCTTATCGCAATCAGCGTCTCTGGTTGAATGCCATATGCGAAAGCCAGCTTCGCCAGAATGCCCATTGTTCCCCACAGGACCGAGGCCGCGACGATGAGGATGTATCCTTGCGTCTCATTCATGAACTGTACACATCTCTCTTTCAGCGTCTATGCGGAGTGCATGCACATGTTCCACCATTTCATTAGCTTGAGGTTGTAGGCTGTTTCATGAAGGTCTAGGATGTCTAGTTTTAGGAATCGACGCGTTTATAGATGTTGATGCCCTAGCGGGATTCAATCCGGTCGGCGATGCTCAGAGAAGAAGTCCAAGGTGCTGTTACCGATATACTTTTAAGTGAGTCTAGTTATTAGACTAAGTATGGTGAGTGGATTGACCTCGTTTGACAAATATGACATTGCGTTATTTGTCAATCAAAAGGGAAAGGCCAGATGGTCTGAACTTCTGAAGGAGTTCGTTGAAAATCAGGCAGACCGGCACATATCTAGGCAGACTCTCTCCAGCTATCTAAAGGAGCTATGCGAAGACGGCATAATCAAGAAAACCGTCGACACTAGAACACTTGCTCTCCTTCGCATAATTCGCCCAATCTACAAAGTGACAAAAGCTGGGAAAAGGAGGCTTCAGAAAATCGCAGACAAGAGGGAAATCTATGCTTTCATCGATGATGCAAGTCCAGAAGAAATAGAGAAGCTTCGTCAAGAAATCGTGCACCTGAAGAAGAACTAAGCACTTGTTCATTGTATCGCCGCCCACAAAATCGCACTGCTTATACCTCTGAAGATGTGGGACGTCCTGCTCGAGGTTTTGGATCAAGTATCAAGAGCTGCCCCAACCGTTTGACCTATATCCCAGAATCCCTCATGGAATAGGTCTCAGAATATGATAGCTGTTGGCATGCGATCAAGATATGTTGGAGTTGTGGCTGCTTCCCGTCTTCGGTTTTCTTATCGCCGTAGTTGCCTCCTTAACTGGCATCGGAGGAGGCATATTCATCGTGCCAGTGTTGACGTTGCTGTACGAGTTTGTTCCAGCTAACGCTGTGGGTACAAGCTTGGCTACTATCGTCTTTACGGCAATCGCTTCAGCTTTGAATTATGCGAGGCAGAGGCGAATCTTTTGGAGGACAGGTTTAATCCTTGCGGTAACAACTGTACCTGGAGCCTACTTAGGCGCATGGTTGACCACGCAACTGCAGCCGAGAGAGCTCGGGTTGATCTTCGGGTTCTTTCTCATCTTCGTCGCAGTCTACATAATATCGGGTGTGAGCAGTTTCAAGCGCTCAGAAAACCAAAGCCAAGCATCAGCTCAGAAATCTGACCTTGCGCTGGTCAAGACTCGAAAAGCAATTGTGAGAGGCGCCGGGCTGAGCTTCTTTGGGGGTCTCGCGTCAGGCTTGCTTGGAATAGGCGGTGGCTTGCTTGTTGTGCCCATAATGACCTTCGGAATGGGCATACCAATCCACTTGGCTACAGCGACGTCCATGTTCACGATGATATTCACGTCAATGTCTGGCGTCACACAGCACTATCAGGCAAACCACATTGATTTCGGAAGCGCATTGCTCTTAGCCTTGGGAGCAATATTCGGGGCTCAAGTGGGCGCGTACACGTCTAAGAGGATTTCAGGCAAGAATCTGCGCAGAGTTTTTGGCATTATCGTCATAATTTCAGGCATAAACATGATCATAAAATACTGGTAGCGCGCTTCTGTGCTGGATTCATGTCTGTCACAGCGCACTTTGTCACCAAAATCGAAATGAGGCACCACGAAGATTAGGTTGGTGTTATTGAAAATGCGTTGAGAACGAGATGTCTAGAATACAGCAGCTAGTTCACGATTCATACGAGGATTTGTCCAGCATCGACAGCGATGGAGTGCTATACGATGATCCTAGCCAGGTAATTCAATTGCTGTCTCGGAGAATAATCGATGAAAGCACGTTGCTTGCGATTGATATCAAGGATTTGTTCAACGCCGTAAAACATACTCAAACACGGACTGGGGCAGCAACGCTGTTCAGATCGCTCGTGAAACCTCTGGATTCTTTGGAACTGATCGTTGAGAAACAGAATGCCGTGACAGAGCTGGAGAAAGACAGGAAGAAAAGAGATGCCCTAAACGATTATCTGATCTCGCTTGCTAAGAGAGAACCGTACATGCATCGCTATCTTTTTCAATGTTCGTACTGTCAAAACGAACCCTACAATCTTCGGTTTGTCGATCCGTACAAACTATATCGTGAATCCATGGAATTCTTCAAGAACATGGTTAACGGTGCCAAAGACTTCCCAAGCTTGGAATCACCATACCTTCGAATCCTAATCGAGGACATTCAAAGCATCGAGGAGAAACGTGTCTTTGATTTGATAAGAGGTCCGGTGTATAGGACTTTTGGAGGACTAAAGACTAAAAGAGAAGTACGGATGTACACGCCGAGAGTGAAGTTCACTCTGCGTTCATTTAAACCCACTTTGGCAATACCGTATGTTGGACTGTTTTTTTCGATCCTTTTTGAGCCATTTAGATTCTTGGCACCTCTGGGGCTTGTCGCATATACTCCAATTCTCTACGGCTTTCCAGAAGCGTTCGACAAGAGGTATTTCGTTTCACCACTGATGGAGATGTACAAGGAAGACCATAGCCTTTGGAAGGGAATTGAGGCAGTAGGCATGATTGACGAGTTGTTGTCGTTCTCTGAGTATTCAAAGGCTGTGGGAGGAGACATGGTTCTTCCGACCTTAACCGATGCCAGCAACCATTATTTCACGGCCAGAAAAGCAAGAAACCCAATTCTGGCAAAAGGTAATCCGGATTATGCCCCAAATGACGTCAACATAAATGGGGAGAAATTAACCATAATCACGGGTGCAAACAGCGGAGGAAAGACAACCTTCTGCAAGACTGTTGCTCAGATGCAGCTTTTGTCTCAGATAGGTTGCTACGTTCCTGCAGAAGAAGTCGAGTTGAGTGTCGCAGATAAAATATTGTATCAAGCTCCGGTGTTCGGTTCTATTTTGGATGCGGAGGGCCGGTTCGGTACCGAATTGAAGAGAACAAGGGATATGTTTTTTGAAGCGACTCCCAGAAGCCTCGTCATATTGGATGAACTCGCTGAGGCAACTACATATGAAGAAAAGATGGAGATATCTCATGTCATCTTAGATGGTTTCAGCAAGATAGGAAGCAATACCATACTGGTTACGCATAATCATGAACTAGCAAGTAGGTTCCAGCGAGAAGGAAGATCTCAGAATTTGCAGGTGGAATTCAAGAACAGGAGACCCACGTACAGGTTAGTTTCTGGAGTTGCAAAGGAGAGCCATGCTGGGTTGATTGCAAAAAAGGTGGGGTTCTCTTCTCGAGACATTGACGCATACCTGAAAAGGAAAGGGTATCTCAAATAGCTAATCATTGATCTTTGTGTGACTTGCCTCACACCGTGTGTAGCCTCAGTGAAACCAATCCGATGTAACATTTAGAGAGGTAACTGAAAAGAAACGCAAGAATCATCAGGTCGGTGAGGATTGGCTTGGTTAATTTCCAATCCTCAGAAGTCTTCTAAGAAATCCTCTTCGCTGGGGCTGTTGTGTGGTGGTGTTGAAGAAGCCTTTGTCGAACTCTGGCTGGAATCCAGGGTGGTGTTCCTTGAGCAGGTCAATTGTTTCTCTGAGGCATTCTTGCCTCGACTTGCCTTTGGCTATTCCTTTTCTTCGGAGGGCACTATATTCGAATCTGAGTCTGTTTTGAATCGATCCTCGGGAGCCCTTTGGTATGTATTCGAGTTCCTGCTTGATGATTTCGTTCATTTCCATTCTTTTCATGTTGAACCTCCCTCCATTTCTTGCATGTCGTTGCCGCTTGGCTGTTCTGCTTCTGTTTGGCGGCTCTCGCTCGTTGCAGCAACTTCTGAAGGTATTTCTGGAAGTTCTCTGCTGATTTTTTTCTCAGCCACGGTAGCTGCCTCTTTTAGAATCCTCTGGGAGTCTTCGTTCGCTGCCTCCAAGTTTATGTTAAATTCAGTTCCTTGACTCGAGTCAACAACTATTCCCTGAAGTAGGTCGCCTATTTCCCCGAATTCTCTTTCCGCTGAAGGCAAAATGCCCGACATTCCATTCTTCAAGCTGTGTAACACGTTCACTGTGGGTGCAAGCATGCTAACGGCGTCGCCGAATTCAACGACTGTCCTAAGCCTGAGGACGATCTGTTCCAACGCGAGTCTCGCATGCATGATCATTTTCTCGATCTTACGCATTTCAGCTAGTTCACTGGCTAAGACTCCTGCACGCACCATGTCATGCTTTGAGTATGCCCTGACTATTCTTGTGAACAGGGATTTGTCGCGCTCTGATAGGCTGTCTAACGATCTCTCAAGTCTTTGAATTTGCAGCTCCATGCGTCGGGTTGCGAGGTCTATGCGTTGCTTCACTGAATCTTGCGGGCGAATCACTTCTTTTATCCTTGCGTGTAAAGGCGCTTTCGACTGTTCCGATCGCCATTTTTCTGCAAATTCTCGCGGCAACTCACGTTCCCATCAAGGTAGAAAAGGCGTCCACACGTATTATCGTGTATAATACGCACAAAACATGTAGGAATATGCGAGGTCGATATATTTCCAAGATGTGAACGGGAATTTTAGGGGTTTTGAAGGCAAAACAGATGGCTGCGTACCCTTACCCTATACAAAATCTTGTATGTCGCTCGTCCGAAGTTGCGAGTGCATTAGAAGTTATGGGGCGCATCTACCAAGGTATCGAAGTTACTGTTATATTCTGTGGACCACTTTGGATGCCAAAGATTATGCAATACATGTAATAGGTTCCCAAAGGCACGTGCAAATCCCAATTTGACCAGTATTGACCCCTCCAATGGCCCGGAGTGGTGGTCCCATCATAGAATAATATTTCTCCCTTCAGATATGCCCCCGCCTGTATGGTTGCCGTGAAATTTGAGAGTTCTCTATTGTCCGAATAATATTCAAAACCGCCACGAGTAAAATCGTAGACCCCTCCATTCGAGCCAGGATGATAAGCAAAAAGTGTATGGACGCAAGCGCCCCACACAAGAAAGTTTCTGTTGCTCACCACATCTGATGGGTCAGACACGGTCCTATTGTATATCAACCAAACAACGTCAAACCCGTTATACTTGATGTGAACAGGGACAAAGTAGCTGTTGGTGACGTTTATCTTTAACGAAACATAACTTGTATAATCCATTGTTCTGCCTTGGAAAATCACCTCCCAAGGAGTCTCGGTTCCATAGACATATGAATGAAAAACTGGCAAAAATGACACTGAAACGTACTGCTTTCCAAGTGCATCTGGCACGTAGATAAAATAACAGAGGACAGGCACTAACACTGCAACCAGCAAAGCACACACAACGATAACAAGAGACTTTCGTCTCATCAAGCCCACAAACAACAATAAAACAAAGTCACTTTTTACTCTCTGGATTTCATGAGCGAAACAGGAGCAACAAAACCCGAGTGATTCTTGCGTGTGCGGCTCCTGTGTCAACCAAGAAACAAGCTGATCAAGCGAAGAGTCCTCGCTCAGCCGAGGTTCCAGACGCTAATGTCCTGAAGATGATTAAACGTGCTGAGGTTACGCTTGAATTAGAAACAAGCAGAGAAATTGACTACAGCCAAACAAAAAAGGACGGCATCCTGAAAATAATTCGCGACCTGTAGGACTGACAAAAGACCTAAATCATTTCCACGTTGGGTATGGCTCTGAAGTGTTGATCGCCAGTGACGAGGGTTAGGTCTCTCCGCTGGGCTGTTGCGTATATTATCGCGTCTATCGTGTGAAGTTTGTGTTTATGTTTGACATCAGCGGCTAAGAGGGCTATTTCCTTGTCCAACGGTACGACAAAGCTTCTTTCCACAATCAACCCGATTCGAGTCGCCGGGTCTTTTTTGTCTCTCATGTATCTGGATTTGATTTCTGTGAGGCACACTGAGGGTATGTATAAGGGTTCGTTGCCTTCCACGTAATCCCTTACTTTGGCACCTCTCTTCGAACCCATGAAGTATTCTATCCACGCAAAAGAATCAAGAAGCCTCATGAGGCTCTTCCTCATCTCTAATACCACGCGTTGTAAGCCAAGGATCAGCACCGAACATGCTTTTAGTGGGTTTGAAAAGCTGTTTCATGAGCGCCTGATTCACCGCTTGGGAGATTTTTCGCCTCCCAAACTTCTTGATCAAGTACTCATAGACCTCATCTCTCAACGTTATCGTTGTCTTAACAGGCATTCTTCTCACCGTAAATGTAAAACATAGATGTAATATTTATACCTTCTTCAAACTCAAAAGCACCCAAACCACGTATCAAGGCAGTTCGACTGTGGCTCGAACAGAGAGGCACTCTCATGTGTCGACTCGAAGAATCAAGTTGTTTTTGAACTAAGACGAGACAGGAAACATCCATGGTTTAAGGAAAAAGAGAGATAGTCGCAAACTACACTTAAATCTGATTGAAGCTCATGCCCATTGGACCCAGGGTTCCGCCTTTTGATGTGGCGCCCCTCGGCGGAAAGAGTGTTTGCTCCTTCCCTTGGCCAGGATTTGAGCCCGGGTCCAGCAGAGTCTCTTGTACGTAGCCAAGACCGTGTAGGCTGGTGCTTCCATGCTCTTGAGGTGTGTTGCGAGCGGAAAATTAAATAGCCTTGATGGTTGCGATTGAAGTGGGTGACACGGTTGGGTGGGCAACCTTCTGATTCGGTGAAGAATGTTGTGTTGCCTGTGCCGAAAGAAGTGTCCATAGCGGCTGGCGAGCAGGTTCTCATGGTTTTGGGAAGGAGTTACATATCGTTTGTCTCTTTAGCGACTATTGGGCTTGTTGTGCTTTGGGTGGTCGTAGCCGCCTTAAACTTCTATTTGCCCTCGGAACACGTGTGGGTTCTGCTTCCTTTGAATGTCTTCTGCTTTTTGCTTCTTCCGCCGCTCCTTTACGGGTTGGGCTACCTCTACGTTAAGGGACACCGCTACATAATAACCAATGAAAGAATTGTAATGTTCAGAAAATTCATAGGGATTCTTTTGAGAACTGTGACTCATGACAAGATAACAGACCTCATCGTGAATCAAGGACCAATCGGCAGGCTTTGCAATTACGGAAGGGTTTCTCCCATAACCGCGGGGATGATTATGCCTATGGGAGCAGTTATATTCTCTATTTCTGGCGTGGGGAGTCCATATGAAGTTAGGGATCGCATAGCTCAACTGGTGAAAGCGATGGAGCCGAAGGAGCAATAATAGTCGATGGCGGTTAGCGAGCCTCTTCCACCGCACGTTTCACTTCTTCGGAACGAAAAAATCATAATGACGTTGCGTAGACGTTATCCCTCCATATTCACATCTATCCTGTCTCTTGTTGGAGCAGGTTTTTTGTTAGGTGGGAGTTCAACCATCAGATACGTTGCTCAATATGCTGGCTCCTTTGAAAATGTCGTGGGTCTTCTCTACGTAGTTATAATTGCTGTAGCAGCTTTCTTCACGCTCGCTGCGGTGATCGGATATTTTTATGTTCGAGGTCACCTCTACATTTTGACAGATCGTCGCATCATCTTATCGACGAAATTCATCACAGTTTCTGTAAGGGATGTTGCGTATTCCGAAGTAACGGATATAATTGTTAACCAAGGCCCAATCGGGAGAATCCTCAACTACGGTTCTGTGATTCCGTTGAGTTCTGGTGTTAGGGGATTGTATGCTCTTCCTTATCCGTCTATGAGGCGATTTTCTTACGCAAAGGTGGGGTTGAAAGATGTTAGCCAACCCACAAAGATTATGAATGAATTGTTTGGATTGACTCGGTTTCGTAAGTCAACCTGAAATTCAGAGACGTCAGGCTTGTGGCGTGCAGGGAAATGTCCATGCACGTATTCTTGTGACTAGCGCGCTATCGCTTGATTTTCGTAAGACCCCTAGGACCGCTAGAAAAGAGTTGCTTTAAATTTCCTTCCGCTAACTGTAAAGAGCGAAGGCGGAATCAGCGGTTGAAAAATACTGTGAATGTTAGGCGTTTCCTGAAGGGCGTGGATGAGCCGGTTTGGATTGAGCTGATGAATACGGAATATCGAGAGTATGCAAGCTGGTGGAGGGGCACCACTGCGGAAGAGATGCTTGAGCATGAGAAGAATCCAAGCTTTGACTTTGAAGGGCGCTTTGTTGCTGAGTTTGATGGAAAACCAGTCGGCATAATACATGCTCACGTTGAGACATCGGGCGAGGAAAGGCGGGGTTTCATCACGGATTTTTGTGTTCTCGAGGCTTTTAAGGGTAGTGAGGTTGAAGAGCAGCTTTTGGAAGCTGCTGTGAACGAGTTTAGGAGACGTGGAGTTAGCCGTATGCGTGCTTGGACTGGAGTCGAGCGAGCAGATCGCGTTCGGTTTTTGGAGAAGAGTGGTTTCAAGTTTTCCCGCAGAACCATTGACATGAGAATCAGCTTGGCAGACTTGCCGTTCAACATAGGTGAAAACATGGAGGTGGCTATTAGACGGCTTAGAAGTGAGGTGGACGGGGACATTGAGGCGCTTAATTGGCTCGATAACGAGTGCTTCAAGGATGATCCGCTTCATGTTTCTAAAACGGTTGAAGAGACTCGTCGGTCTTTGCTGCAGAATCCGATTCTTGGGTGGCAGGGCTTTTTCTTCGCTGTGCTCGACAACAGAGATGCGGGCTATATTGGTGTAGGGATTGACGAAAGATACAATGTTGAACATGACGTGAAGACGGGATATATCAGCGGAATCGGTGTGTCGCCCGCATACAGAAGAAGAGGTATCGGAACTAGACTACTGCTTCATGGGTTGAGGGTGGTCAAAGCCAAAGGAATTACTAGTGCCTCGCTAGACACGGAGGATACTAACCCGACGAGAGCTATAACCCTGTATGAAAAGGTTGGGTTCAAAGTGCTGCAAGAGTACGTAACATACGCCAAGGACATTACGTGATGCACGTGCTGTTAAAAGAAAATGGTGCGTTTCAGGGAGGTGCCTGCGCCATATGAATGAAGCTTCGGTCTTGGCTTCTCGGCGCCTCTATTAAGCTTATATTTGCTCGAGGGCGTAGTCCAAATATAAGTGGTTATACATGATGTTGTCATCGCAGGAAACAAGGCTCATCGAGACAAGAGTATTCAGCGTAATCTTAGTTTTCAGTGTTGTTTCCGGGTTGAACGCAGCGTTCGCTCCTTACGTCTTCCTACTCCTTGAGAAGTTCGGATTTTCAGCCGTCGAGTTTGGTTTTATCGGCATTCTACTAAGCAGTTTGCAGTATGTGTTTAGCCCCATTTTGTTTTTTGTTGTACTGTACATGACTTGCGGGGGTCCGTTGTTGAGCAGGATCGCCAGTGTTCTAATGTCTCTGGTCTTCGGAAGTTCAGTGGGATACCCGATCGGAAGTTCCATAGGATCTATCATAGTGGCTGTTCAGCTTGGGCAACCTTATGCATTTTATTATCCTCTTTCCTCTCTGCCGCAACACGTGGTGAGCCAGATGTTGATGGGCTTTGCCGTTCTGGCATTTTCCGACATAAACACAAGATGGAGAAGCGCTCTGCCGATTGAAGAGCTTCAGAAGAGAAGACCTGGAAGCGTAACTTTGCTGGCCGCGTTCTATGTCGTGTTTGCATTGTTAAACACGGTGGCAGTGCCGATTCTGGCTCTTTACCCAGCATCCATTGGCTCGATGCCAAACGCAGCTTCGGTTGTCATCGCTTTAGGAGTTGTTTTTGGACTGGTAATTGCGGGTCAGCTCGTTGTTGCTGCTGGGCTGTACTATGGGAAGAAATGGGGATGGTTAATCGCTGTTATTTCGTCTGCGAGCAGCCTTCTGGTAGACGTTTATGCCTTAGGCGCCATGATTCTACTTGGAGGCTTTGCGAGCTCACCTTTGCTGATGTGGGGGTCCTTCGTTGGGTTCATAATTAGCTCGGCTGTTCTGTTCTATCTGTTGACCATTGAAGTGCGAAAGTTCTTCGGGTTCGTCAATCCGCCGAGCCAAGTTCAGGACACGCCTGCACTAGCATAGCCAATGTAACAATCCGAACATGCTGTGCCTAACAGTAACTTTGAGAAGGTTGTTGGTGCATGAAGATGAATGTATGTCCGAACTTGGAAATCAACTTGGCTGGGTGTCCGTGCACGTATTCTTGCGATTTGAAGGGCAGATGTTGCGACTGCATTAGAAGTCATAGGGCACATAAGGAATTTCCTGCCTGCTACTTTCCACCTGACGAGGAAAAACATACGACAGATCCATCAAAAATCATATCACTCAACAACTGATTAGAGTGCGCCCCATCTCGTTTTCAAACGAAGAGGATCATGGCGCCCTGGCCGGGATTTGAACCCGGGTCCAGCAATGTCAAATCTGTCAGATGGGACACTAATTCTGTTTTGCTCAAACTTATTCAAGACTGATTTCAAGCTTCCTAAACAACTCTGCAAGCAGTTCAGGATGAATAATTGCGCAGTACATTTTCTTGTTTTCATTAGTTCTCTTAAAATGATGATATGCTGCTTGTATAGAACTCTCCACATCTTTTGTGGAAGGGCGCCCATAAATCCAGACGAACCCATCTATGCCGTATTCTAAAGCTTTTGATGTTTGAGAGCGTATCTTGTCCTCAGAAATGGCATCGTTTACACTCTTAATCTGAAAGCCGATGATGGCTTCTTGAACTCTCTTTGAGATGTCGATACCTGAATATTCTTTTGTTCCGTGTAAGCCCACTTGAAATGACTCGGCGATCTTCTGCAACAAAGTTTCAAATGCTTCCATAAGTTTGGCGTGTGGACTTTTGATACTCTCGAATTTGTCAATAATAATCCTCCTTTCATTGTCGAATTTTGATTTGTCGAAACCTATTTCGAGATAAGTAGAGATGAAATTCTTAGCTATGTCAAATTTTGAAGCTTTCGTGTATCTTGCTAGGTCAATGTGGGAAAGCTGAGAAAAGAGCCGGTCAACAAAATCTTGTTTGCTTACTCTA
>Ga0315310_10002324_pt1 | contig 11886 bp, 6 predicted proteins | sample TDP5_MG_FD_203630 | JGI IMG/M metagenome (GOLD analysis project Ga0315310, IMG submission 203630) | Freshwater sediment microbial communities from Lake Towuti, South Sulawesi, Indonesia - TDP5 | ecosystem: Environmental > Aquatic > Freshwater > Lake > Sediment | place: Indonesia: South Sulawesi... | reverse complement strand
ATGATTGCGGTTATGGCGTTGCCGTCGACTCAGCAGACAAGATAATTATGACAGGTGAAACATACCGCTCTGCAGCCGATGGCATAGACGCTTTCGTCGTCAAATACTCTTCTCTGGGCGTTCAACTCTGGAACCGCGCATGGGGAGGAAGCAAATCTGACTATGGATACGGGGTTACTGTAGATCGTTCAAACAATATTGTTATGGCTGGTACAACAGAGTCTTTCGGCGCTGGCTCAAGTGATGCTTTCGTCGTCAAATATCCCTCTGCAGGCTTTCAATTTTGGCACATCATATGGGAAGCCTCCCCCCAGAAAGTACATGACGTAGCTGTAGTAAGCCTCAGCCCCTCAAAAACCACAGTTGGCCAGGGATACACTGTAAACATAAATGTTAACGTCACAAATCAGGGCCAAGCAACCGAAACCTTCAGCGTCACAACATACTACAACTCAACTGAAATCGGAACACAAACTGTCGTAGACTTGTCTCCAAACAGTAACGCAACACTAACCTTTGCTTGGCAAAGCGCCAGCGTTCCACTTGGCTACTACACCATATCAGCAAATGCGACTCCCGTTTCAGGCGAATTTGACCTCAGCGATAATTCTGTAACCGACGGCACAGTTATGGTGACCATACCCGGCGACGTCAACAGCGATAAGACCGTTAACATATTGGATGCAGGCGCGGTGAGCGCCCACTGGCACACGCCCCCGGCCCCACCAGGGCCATTAGGCTACGACCCAAACGTCGACATCAACAACGACGGAAAAATCAACATACTGGACGCGGCTGTAGTCAACGCAAACTGGCAAAAATCTTGGTAATGTCTAAAGCAAAAGCAAAGAAAGGGAAATGCGAAACAAACCTTACCTTTCAGTTCTGACCTATCAACACTCTTAATTGAGCGAACCTCAAGGAAGTTATAACGCAATCATAAGTACGAAGGAGACGTCATGGAATTGAGGTACAGCTTTCCTACGGGCATGCGTTACTCCACCTTAAAGGAGAGGAGAGAATTCTACGGCAAGGAGTTTGATCTAACCAAGGCGGAGCAATGGTTCAAAGACCGCGATGAAAGTTGGCGAGTCAAGTTCGCGGTTATAATTGGAAGACACACACGCATTTTTCCCAAGAAATATCGGGAAGACGCCTCAACAACCATAATAATAGACGAATACAAGAACCTAAAAGAAGTGAAAGCCCAAATCCTGGAGTTTCTGCCCGAGGCAGCCTATTATGACCGAAATGTGTACGATGAAAGGCAAGAGATTGTTGGTCAAGAGTTGGCCTTCGACCTTGACCCTGAAAACTTGACGTGCCCCATTCATGGAACTTTAGAAGACAAGATGAAGCGCCATCAGGGATTAGCCTTCTGCAAACTGGAACTAGACATGGTTAAGCAAGAGACGATCAAACTCTTCGAAGAGTTGGAGAAGCAATTCTCAAAGATGCGAGTTGTCTACTCTGGCAGAGGATTCCACATACACGTCTTTGACACAGAACCCTTCAAATGGAGTTACAGAAAGAAGCAGACTCTGGCAAGGGAACTTAAGAAGAAAGGTTTTTTGATAGATCAGTGGGTCACCACGGGCGGAATGCGCCTCATACGGTTGCCCCACAGCCTTCACGGGATGGTTTCCAGACTGGTCTTGCCAATCAATGTGGGCGAGTTGACTAGGTTTGACCCAATAACCGACCGACGATGTATTCCAAAGTTTTTGGTGCAGCCTACTTCTTCTTTTTTGCCGCCTTCTTCTTGACGACTTCTTTGGCTTTCTTCTCCTTCTTCTTGTAGTAGTAATATTTCTTCTTCTTTTCAGCCTCAGCCATTTTATTTCTCACCGCTATTCTACTATTCTGAAGCCCGATCAAATAAGAAACTTACTGTCTGCTCGCGACTCTAGTTGAATGATATTCTTCTTTGAATGGTTTTGTGAGAGATATCAGTGAAAGCAATGGGGAAACGCCGATTATTACGTAGAAGGGCGAGAAGGGCGACGACTCGTAGATTAGGCCCCCAAGATAGGGGGCAATCGAAGCTGCTGTTGTAGCTGACATTTGCGACACAGAGATCCAACGTCCTCTTGACGCTTCTGGAGTTATGGAGCCCACAGACGCTCCCATCAAGGACCAAAGCATGTAAGAAGCGCCGTTCAAGAAAGAAGCGAAGATCAAGGCGTAAAAACTGTTGAAACAGATGAACAAGCCAAAAGAAAAGCCACCAACTAAAAGTGCGATGGTTACAGCAACCATCTTTCCCGATTTGTCTCCCACTCTACCTAAGCCGATTGAAAAAAAGGCAGAGCCCAAGAAGCTAACGGAACCAAGGACCCCAATATGGAAACTCTCAAGCCTGTATAAATCTTGGAAGAGTTGAACCACCAGAGGTCTCACTAGACTCAAGAAGAAAAACACGATTGCAAAGAACAATGACAATAAAACTATTTTCTTCGCGTGCGAAGAGTTCAAAATTGACGAGCTAGCCTGATACGTTTGCGCTTTTTCAACTCGTTGGCTTTTGATCAAAAACAGCACGCTTGTTGCAACAGCGTAAAGAATAAACGACATAAAAAAGACCGATCGCATTCCAATTAACGTGGAGAGATAGCCACCTAAAGCCGGAGAAAAAATGTAGCCGAGCCACCATGAGGCGCTCATGAGGGTGTAGGTTAGTGTTACTCTGCCTTTTCTCGCGAATGTCACAACATAGGCACTTGTTGCTGGTCCGCTGATGAAAAAACCGTACAACCCCATGACTGGAATGAGTTGAGTCCAATGAGTCGCAACAGAGAACATGAGAGGAGTTGGCACCCATATCATCCACCCAAGAATCATAACCTTCTTTCGGTCAAATCGGTCAGCGATTAAACCGCCGGGAATGATGGTCAACGCTGTGCCCAATGTGAAAATCGAGAAAAGAGAGCCAACATCTGCGGAGGAGGCATGTAAACTTCTAATGTAAAGAGGCAGTATGTAGGCATACAGACCATCGCCAAAGGCCCCTATGAAGTTTGAAACAAAAATCAGTTTTAGGTCTCGATTGAACGTTCCGAACGGAAGAATGCGATGCGCTGCCTCCAAGAGACTCATTTTAACACTCGCGGCAATTCTAAAGAGAGTACTGATAGTTAAGTTTCTCGACACGACAAAAAAGCGAGAACCGAGATGGTTAAGCATCCACATTCATTTACCTGTGGAGCCTTGTTAGGCACGAGACGCTGAAAGGGATGTCTCCGAGAGAAGAAACAAAAATTGATGAGCACTTTGAGTACCTAAAGAGAGGATTGGCTCATATAAGACTGCTTCTTGCGGGTTGACGCCTAGACAGCGGATTCGGCAAAGTTATCCTCCATGCGGCGCGCGCCAATTCTTGCCTCTAATGACACAACGAGATTTTAGGTTAAGTAGATAAATAAGAACGTTAATCTTCCTCAGCAGGTGTTAACATGAGAATTCTCGGATTAGTGGGGTCCCAAAGAAAAGATGGGAATTCCTACATTTTATTGAAGGAGGCTCTTGAAGGTTTTGAGGAGGAAAGGGAAATAATCCAATTGGCTGAAGCAAACGTAAAGTGGTGCGATGCCTGTGGACTTTGTAAAAGTACTATGAAATGTGTGATCGAAGATGATGTGGGCTTCATATTAGATAAGATTGTCAGAGCTGATGCAGTAATATTTTCTGTTCCGAGGTACCTTCCCATTCCCTCAAAATTTGTGGCTTTAATCGAAAGAATCGGAGCACTATATCATTACAAATCGGAAGCTGACTCCAACCTCAGTTTTCCACTGGAAGGAAAACCGTTTGGATTAGTCGTTGTTTCGGCAGGCGGTGGAAGGCAAGCTTTGGAAGCCTTGAAGGAAATGGCTTTTCAAATCATTCATTATCTGCACATGAAACCGGCTATCACAGACTCTTACCCATATCTTGGAGTTTTAGCGAAAGGCGAGAAACTCGGTGAGGTTTTAGAGGATCAGAGAGCAATTGACCAGCTGAGAGAATTAGTTACGAAACTGACGATGTAAAACACGATGAATCCCGTCTGCTCTCCAAACAAAAATTCCGAGAATTTAGACCGAGATTTGAACTTAATCCCACACCATTTCCAAAAGGGCTGATTTTTCGGCTTTTTCTGGGGTATCACCGGAATTAGTGCTTTACTAAGCTCAGAGTAATCGTTCAATGCGTGCTCAGAAGCTGCAATGAAGAAACACAAGACGAAGCAATGGAAATCAGCGAATAAGACCGCGCGTGCTTTCTGCTTGAGACAAAAGATTAGCGCGATCGATTGATCGAGACTTTGCCAAATCCTTTCGATCAATGACTAGAAGATCTTTCCACAAGTTTTATCTGTGGTATCTACCATAAAAAGAAGACAGGAGCATCAGAGATGAGAAGGAGGAGTTATGATATTGATCCAAGGATGCTCCATAGATAAGAGAAGAAAGGAAAGGAATGAGAATAATGAATGTTAAGACTAGATCGTTCGCGAGGTTATAAGTTGACAGAGTCTTTTAGGAAGTGCTCAATATTTCTTGTAGCAGCAATCTTAATCCTCTCAACGACACTATGCTTCATACAAATATCTCTAGCTGCTCCCACACCAAGCCCAGGAGACTACATAGTCTGTGAATTCTCTAACGACGTGCTTTCTATGATTACTCCTGGCGGCGTTAGAACAGTAATACATAGCTTTACCACGCTCTCACTTCCTGTAGGTGTTGCCATTGATAGTGCAGGCAACTACATAGTCACCGAGTTTTCTAGCGACAAGCTTTCTAAGATTACTCCTGGCGGCGTTAGAACGGTAATATACAACTTCGCATCCGGCACAGGGCCTGCGTTTGTCGCCGTTGATAGTGCAGGCAACTACATAGTCTGCGAGGATCTTACCAACAAGCTTTCTAAGATTACTCCTGGCGGCGTTAGAACGGTAATATACAACTTCGCATCCGGCACAGGTCCTATGGGTGTTGCCGTTGATAGTGCAGGCAACTACATAGTCTGCGAGTCCCAGATCCCCGAGAAGCTTGTTAAGATAACTCCTAGCGGTGTTAGAACAGTAATATACAACTTCCCATCCTACCCAACCACCTGGACATGTCCTATGGGTGTTGCCATTGATAGTGCAGGCAACTACATAGTCTGCGAGTATATACTTGACGTGCTTTCTAAGATAACTCCTAGCGGTGTTAGAACAGTAATATACCCCTTTAATTACATGACAGGTCCTATGGGTGTTGCCGTTGATAGTGCAGGCAACTACATAGTCACCGAGAAGATTACCGACAAGCTTGTTAAGATAACTCCTAGCGGTGTTAGAACAGTAATATACAACTTCCCATACCCAGGAAATCCTTATGGTGTTGCCATTGTGCCTGCAGTAGCAGGATACTCTGTTACCATTTGGGCTTGGGACTACATTTATGGATGGCAGGTACCTGTACCAATTACTAAGGATGGTGTCTCGACAGGCTACAGCACTCCTCACACCTTTACAGGCTTGACTGGAACCCACACTTTCACAGTTCCAAGCATCAATTCGGTGAATCATCCGTTTAGCGATTGGGACGTAGGCGGAGGCAACATCTGGACGGACGAAACCATAACTGTCAGTTCAGCTGGAACGTACACTGCACGCTATCGAGCAGGATACTCTGTTACCATTTGGAGTTGGTGCGCCTCCGAGAGCCAGGGATGGATGTCTGTACCAATTACTATGGATGGTGTCCCAACAGGCTACAGCACTGGTCACACCTTTACAGGCTTGACTGGAACCCACACTTTCACAGTTCCAAGCACCGACGCGTTGGGCCACACGTTTTACGAATGGAATACAGGCTGGACGAGCAGAACCATAACGGTCAACTCAGCTGGAGTGTACACTGCACGCTATAAACTGGTTACTGGGACGTTGACTGTTACTTCTCCAAACGGTGGAGAGAAGTGGATAAGAGGCACCACACATCAAATAAGGTGGTGGTACACAGGCGTTGTAGAATACGTCAGGATCGAACTGCTCAAAAGCGGAATAGTTAACAGGGTGATAACTTATAGTACTCCTAACTATCTTTTCTACAACTGGATTGTACCGTCGACGCAGACTCTTGGATCCGACTATAAAATCAGGGTACGCAGCACTTCTAACCCTGCGATCAGCGATTCTAGCAACAGCAACTTCGCAATTGTCGCTGGGACGTTAACTGTTAAGTCCCCGAACGGTGGAGAGAAGTGGGTAAGAGGTACAACTCATGCACTAACGTGGTCTTCTAGTGGTAGTCCAGGGGCATATGTTAAGATTGAGCTGATGAAGGGCGGTGTGCTTAACAAAATCATAGTCTCTAGCACGGCTAACGATGGATCATACAGCTGGACGATACCGTCGACGCAGACTGCAGGAACTGACTATAAGATAAGGATAACAAGCACCACCTACTCGTCTATAAGTGATTCGAGCAACAGCAACTTCGCAATCGTCATTGGAACGTTGACTGTTACTTCTCCGAACGGTGGAGAGAGCTGGAAACGAGGCACCACACACACGATCACTTGGTCAAAATCTGGGAGTACCGGGTCCTACGTCAAGATTGAGTTGTTGAAGGGTGGAGTGGTCAACAAAGTGATCGCGTCAAGTACGGCTAACGATGGATCATACAGCTGGACGATACCGTCGACGCAGACTGCAGGAACTGACTATAAGATAAGGATAACAAGCACCACCTACTCGTCTATAAGTGATTCGAGCAACAGCAACTTCTACATCACCACATAACCCACCTTCAAACCTGTGCATAAAACTCTCCTTTTTTTCTACAGCAAGTTACGATGGGGAAAAGTTATAACTGAACAAATAATACCCGTAGCAGAATGAGGATGCTATTTGAAATAAAATTCTGAGAATTAAAACTTGATTTGAACCCCACCCTGGCACCATTTCCAAAAGGGCTGATTTTTCGGTGGTATCACTGAAATTATTGCTTTACTAAGCTCAGAATAATCGGTCAATGCGTGCTCACATCTAGTCGTCTTTTTGTTGGAGTGGGTTTCCTGTCTTCTGTGCTTCTTTAGTCAGTTCAGAGGGCCATTTATTAAAAACATTAGAAGCCAACTGAAGGTGCTTTTCTTTTACAGGGTCTTTTCCACACTGTTGGTGCACAAAGGCGTCCAGCCATAGAGGGTCGTCACCATAATAGATTAGTCCTTTGTTTTCCAGCACATCATATCTGTACCCAAAGACCGATTTGTGCTTCCCCGTTTCCTCACCTATGTTATAGCCGAGAGAATCGATGCCTTCCACTATCCCCACAACATTGAAAATCGACCGATAAATCTTGTTAATGTCTGCAATGTTTTGACTCAAGTTTTTGTCTGCCTTGCCGTGGTATGTATGTCTAGAACCGTATCCTACATGTTCAGGTATCAAGCCAAACATGTTTTTGGTGCACATCGTGAAAAATACCTTGAATTTAGCCAAGCTGATGAAAGTGCTTGTTCTCATTTCATACAACTTCATCGGTAGGAAAGCATATAACTCGTCTCTCAACACTGGCGGATATTTCTTTTCAACAAGTTCTTTCAAGGTTTCCTTGCTCACGGTTCTTTTGGCTAACACCTCCTCAGCAACGTTAACATATTCTATTCCAAGTTCGTTGAGCACGCTCTTGGTTCCAGTTTTCTTTAAGAAGTCTTCTTCAGATTTTCTTACGCGCTTTATTTCATCTTCGGAAAACCTTAGACTAGGCTTAAGGTCGGGTAGCGACAACATGTTTCTTCCAGAATATGACTCAACAAGGACAACCTTTCCTTGCTCATGTAGAAACCTCAACGTCCATTCCAGGACTTGTGGGTCCGTGAAAAGCCCATAGTCCCCACATATCCAGTTGGGCTTCACTATGAAAGGTTTCCTCAACTGCAATGAACCCATAAAGTCAAAGAACTTTTCCTGAGTATGAACATTGTCTACAAGCAGTCGTCTGCCTTCGAATTCAAACTCTTTTCGCATCTTACCCCTTCTTTTTATCTGAGATATTTGAGCTTAAAAATGTCTTTTCAGAGCTTGCGGGCAAATGATCCGTCGAATATTCAATCTTGTGGTAGCCCCAGAGGGCTTCGAACTCCTGCTCCGTGCTGCTTCGTGCTGCTCCGTGCACTGGCTGGTCTGCAAACATAGGCCTAAACGAGTACCTTGCCACCCGCTTATGGTACTGTCCTTAATGAGCTCGCAACCATCCTTAGGACTTTCCCAAGCCATGTATCGAGGATCGTCCCGGGACCGTCAGAAGCTGCTAAACCAACAACTTCTCAGCCCTTTTCAGGCTCCAAGCCAACAAAACAGCCCAAATCAAACTGCTTTTACAAAAGCTCAAGGAAAAGAAACCGCAAACAGCCTAGATTGTTGTGGTGGGGTCGCTGGGATTTGAACCCAGGACCTCCAGCGCCCCAGGCTGGGATCCTTGACCAAGCTAGACGACGACCCCATAGGAATAGTCAAGTATCCTACTTTCTCTTTTTGAGTAATTTATAGTTGTCCATATCTGTTATGTACTCAAAACCATTCTCAATTAGGTTTCTTTGCTTTGTCCAAAGTTCTTGCAGTCAGCGATTGAATTAAATGTTCTTCCACAAGCAATAAGAACGTATGATCTAATAATATTCTATTGATAGGTTGATGTGGAGAGGCGTTCTTGGCATCACTTGAGCGCGGTCGCATTCCGAGCCCGCGTCCTATCGCAGCGAGAGAGATTCCTCTTGTCAACAGGGTTGAGGAAATGAAACTTCTGAAGGAAGCTGTCGACAGGACGACTCAAGGTGAGGGAGGTCTCGTTTTTCTCTATGGAGAGGCTGGAATCGGTAAGACAAGGTTGGCCAGGGAGTTGAGAGCCTATGCACATCTTCGTGGAATGCAGGTCCTTTATGGCAGGTGCCCCGGTTTGTTCAGGATGGACGGTGTTCCACCATACGTTCTATGGAGTGAGGTCATCAGAGACTATTTGGAAAACAGCAGTCCAGAACAATTGTATAGAGTTATTGGTTTCTATCCGGTTGAGGTTGCCAAGCTGGTTCCAGAGATTAGCCAGAAGCTTAGGGCGATCCCTCAGTCTTTTCCGATCAGTCCTGAGCAGGAGCAAAACAGGCTTTTTGAAGCAGTTTCGCAGTTCATCACCAACATTTCGCGAGAGGCTCCATTGCTGGTGATTCTTGATGATTTGCAGTGGACTGATTCATCTTCGCTCTTGTTGCTGCATTATTTAGCTCGTGGTGTGTACAAAACACCGTTGCTTCTTCTGGGGGCCTACCGCAGCACCGATATTGATTCTAAGCATCCTTTGACTCCAGTTTTGACAGAATTAAACAGGGAACGCATACCCCAGTCTGTTTCTTTGAAACGAATGTCTCTGGACGATGTTACAGAAATGATCAAGCAGATATTGGAACAAGATGACGTTCCGACTGAATTCTGCAAGATGGTCTACGAGAAAACGAGAGGAAACCCTTTCTTCGCAGAGGAAGTGATCAAATCCCTGAAAGAGGAGGAGCTAATCTATCGACAGGAGAATAAATGGAAGATCAAGGAAGTCTCAAGGATCGAGTTTCCTGAAACTGTCAAGAGTGTAATAAAGGCGAGAATGAGCCGATTAGATGACGATTGCCAAAACGTGTTGACGTTGGCTTCTCTTATTGGAAATGATTTCAGTTGTGAGGCTCTATGCGAAGTCACGGGCATTGAGGAGAACAAGCTACTTGAGCTGGTAGAAAGACTGCTCAAAACAGGCCTGATTAAGCATAGGATTGTGCGCGGAGAAGATGTGTGTTCTTTCGCTGACATCATTGTGAGAGATGTCGTCTATGAAGAAATCAGCCCCTTCAGACGCAAGAAGCTTCATAACGTTGTCGGATGCGCCCTCGAGAAGGTTTACGCCAAAAAGATTGATGAACACTTTGGTGAACTAGCCGCCCACTTTCTTGAGAGTGGAGACAAAGGCAAGGCGCTTGACTATTTCTTGAAGGCTGGGGACAAAGCTGCGAAGGTTTACGCCAACGCTGAGGCTATTTCTTATTTCCAGTCTGCTCTCGGGCTGCTTGAAGAGAAGGAAGGTGAACTTCGGGAAAAAGCGTGTGTTCTTGAGAGACTTGGTGACATTCAAGATATTGTTGGAGAATATGATGCCTGCATCAAGGATTGGAATGATGCATTGCTGTTGTGTTGCCAACTGGACGAGAAAGGAAAGGTTGCAACACTGCATCGGAAAATGGCGTATGTTCTTTGGAGCAAGATGGGCGATGCCAAAAAGGCTAAAGAGCATCACCAAGAGGCTTTGAGGGTTCTGGAGACAGAGTCTGAAAGCGTTGAGTTAGCGAGCATCTATGAGGATATGGCGTCGATGATTTCCATGGGGGCTTCTGGTGACATGACTGAGGCTCTTTCTTGGGCTGAGAAGGCCCTTGAGCTAGCCAAAAAACTGAATGCTCATGAAGTTATCGCACGTTCATACCTTTGGGTGGGAGAGATTTCGGATTGGCTTGGAGACAGAAAGAAATCACTTGAGTGTGTGCAGAGAGGGTTGAAAATAGCACTTGACAACGGCTATATGGAAACTGCGATTATCGCATACAATGACCTTGCCGTATATTTTCGTGCAAGAGAACCCGAAAAAAGTTTGGGATTTTATGAGAAAGGATACGAACTTGCGAAAAAGGTGGGAGACGTCTTTGAGCAATCTTGGCTTGGCCTCGGTCTGGCATTCGCGTACGGCAATATGGGAAATAGCGATAGAGCAGTTCAACTAATCGAAGAATCACTTTCATTGGATAGGAAAGCTGGCAACATTTCTCACCTCACCTTTTCTTTGGAGGCTAGTGGAATTGTTTACCAGATACTAGGAGAATGGGACAAGGCTGAACAATACTTTAAGGAAGCTTTGAGTGTTTCCCAGAAGCTAGACGATTTTCAATCAATCGCCAGCAGTTACTTCCGTCTCGGCTGGTTCCATATGGACAAAAGAGAATACGTCAAGTCAAGAGAACTCTTTGAAAAAGCGTATGAAGTCCATGAAAGACACGGGGCAAAATCCTCACAGCTACGGAGTTCTCAATATCTTATTTGGACATGCATAGAGCTCGGGGAAATGGAGAAAGCCAAGAACCTAATTGAGAACTTGAACGAGTTCGCTTTACAGGTAAATGATAAAGAGCTCATCGCTATCGTGGATGCGTTGAAGGCAATGCTGTTCCGTGCACAGAAGAAATGGAAAGATTCTATCGAGTATTTCGAAAAGAGTCTTCAGGAGTTCGAGGCTCTGGATGCAAGGCGATGGAACGTCTACACATTCGCCAAAATGATTCTCTACGAATACGCTCGAGTATACTTGGAAAGAGACCAGAAGGGGGATAGAGAAAAAGCACATAACCTCCTCAACCAAGCACTAGAGATATTTCAGAAAATGGGCGCCAACAAAGAAATAGAAAGAACAATGAAAACACTCGAGGCTTTGCAGCATCCTATAACCCAACCCAGCGAAGAGACAATCAGACCAGGAAGTCATGAGCTCGCTGAAGTGCAGAGCAACATCACAGCTACGCCAAGAGAATTGAAGGTCGGTGAGAGTCTTGAGCTTGAAATAGAAGTCACAAACAAACGCCAAGAAGGCGTCATTTTGCTGACCAAAATCACAGAAGTCATCCCAGAAGGCTTCACTATAGCAAAGAAACCTGAATTTCACCGCGTGGAAGGCAATTGCCTTAATATGAAGGAAAAGAGGCTTGACCCACTAAAAACAGAGGAAGTGAAGCTGGTTCTGACACCAAAGATTAAAGGCACGTTCCACATCAAGCCGAAAATCGTGTATCTTAATGAAAACGGCGAGGAGAAGAGCTCTGAGCCTA
>Ga0315310_10002322_pt1 | contig 11893 bp, 14 predicted proteins | sample TDP5_MG_FD_203630 | JGI IMG/M metagenome (GOLD analysis project Ga0315310, IMG submission 203630) | Freshwater sediment microbial communities from Lake Towuti, South Sulawesi, Indonesia - TDP5 | ecosystem: Environmental > Aquatic > Freshwater > Lake > Sediment | place: Indonesia: South Sulawesi... | reverse complement strand
CCGGCTCGTTGTGCCTCACTGAGAATTGCACGTATGTCTGAAATCTTCATTACTCCCTTAGCGTCAGGGCAGGAGTAAACAAAACAATGATCACAGGCGGAATTGCACTTGTAGGTCAACAGAAGGTGTATTCCCGTTATTGCCATAATGTGTCGCCTCGTCCAGAGCAAGCTTTATAACCGTGACATTATTAACCTTTCGGTTAATAAGCTGGGCGTTAAACATTGACTGAAGAAAAGCATGAATCTCACATACTAAGATACTCCTGCAACTGCATAAACTCGGACTCGGTCGATGACCCCTGGTCTTACATCAGCAGAGCAGGTTCACTCTCCTCGGAAACACGCCAAATCATAATAAATAAAATCTACAAAGAACCCAAAACCGTAACCCAACTTGCAAAAGAAATAGGACTGTCACAACCCGCCATCCACAAACACGTCACCGAACTATCAAAAGAAGGCCTAATCAAAGAAGTTGAAGTCCACGCCAGCGAAAGAGAGTTCAAAAGAGAAAAATACTACTCACCCACTTTTCCAGTAATCCTGAAGTCGGATTTGCACATTCTCGAACCCACCCTAACGGAAATCGTTGAACAAGTGTCAAAAGCCATAAAGAAAAACAAGCCACGATTGAAAAACGCCTTTGAAAACACCAGCCTACCAAGAAGACAATGGACCTTCGAAGACCTAACCTTCTTCCTGTACAAAAAGATCACCGATCTAACAAGAGAAAAGCTAGAACTAGAAGGCCTCTTCCCAGAGATACCAGTAAGAAATGAAGAAAGATGGATCTTCTGGGCAGAAGAGGTCGAAGTGACAGAAAGCACAACTAACCCAATCAAACAAAACTCTTAGAACACTTCAGATCTTCATGCGCGCAAACCCGTCAACTAGCGCCGTCTAGCACTAACATGCACACAAAGCTTCCCACATTCAAACTTTAATACCAAAACAGCATTCTTTTATTCTGACCAAACAGAAGCGTGCTCAAAGTTATGAAATATTCTCTCATAGCTGACGCCTACGAAAAAATCGAAGGCACGACCAAACGCCTGGAAATGACCGATTATCTCGTAGAATTTCTCAAGAAAACCCCCAAAAACGTAATCGACAAGGTTGCCTACCTAACACAGGGCAAGCTGTACCCTGACTTTGTCGGAATCGAAATCGGCATAGCCGAAAAACTCGCCATACGGGCCATAGCACGAGCAACAGGACGAAGCGAAAAAGACATAGAAGAAGAAACCAAAAAAACAGGCGACCTAGGTGCAACAGCCCAAAAATTCCTAGAAAAAAGAGCCCAAGTAACATTCTTCACTCAGCCCTTAACCGTCGAAAAAGTATACGAAACACTAGACAAAATGGCGAAGGCAACAGGCCCAGGCTCAATGGACCAAAAAATCAACCTGCTCGCAGGCCTGCTCACAGACGCCACGCCCAAAGAGGCAAAATACATAATTCGAACCGTCACAGGCGAACTTCGCTTAGGAATAGCCGACATGACCGTGCTAGACGCGTTGGCAATAGCCTACGGAGGAGGAAAAGAAGCAAGGGAAGAGATAGAACGCGCCTACAACATCTCATCCGACTTGGGCAGAGTAGCCAAAACCGTGGCTGAAAAGGGAATAGAAGGCATAAGAAAATTCGGCGTCTCAATCGGCGAACCCATACGCCCCATGCTAGCCGAACGACTAGGCTCACCACATGAAATCCTGGAAAAGCTAGGCGGAAAATGCATAGCCGAATTCAAATACGACGGCGAAAGAGTGCAAGCCCACAAAGAAAACAATAACATCACACTGTTCTCCCGCCGACTTGAAAACATAACCGACCAATATCCAGACGCTGTGGAGCTGGTTAGAAAGTACGTGAAGCCGAAACAAGCCATAATCGAAGCCGAAATCGTGGCCATAGACACAGACACAGGCGAAATGAGACCCTTCCAAGAACTCATGCACCGCCGACGCAAGTACGGTATCAAACAAGCCATGGAAGAATATCCAGTTTCGCTACATGCCTTCGACGCGTTAATGGTTGACGGAAAAGACCTGACCCAAACACTCTACCCAACCAGACACAAAACGCTAGAAAAAATAATAGAAAAAAGCGACCGTGTCCAACCCGCAGAATATCTAGTCACGGACAACGTTGACGAACTCGAAAAATTCTTCGAGGAAGCCATCCAAAACGGCTGCGAAGGCGTAATATGCAAGTCACTGGGCGGAGACTCCGTTTACCAAGCTGGCGCAAGAGGTTGGCTCTGGATAAAATACAAACGAGACTATAAGAGCGAAATGACCGACACCGTCGACCTCGTCATAGTCGGCGCGTTCCATGGCAGAGGCAAAAGAGGCGGAACATACGGCGCCCTCCTACTCGCAGCCTACGACTCAGAAGAAGACGAATTCGAAACCGTCACCAAATGCGGCACAGGCTTCACCGACGAAGACCTAGCTAAACTACCAAAAATGCTGGAAAAGCACAAGCTAGCCCAGAAGAGTCCAAGAGTCAACTCAACCCTCGAAGCCGACGTATGGTTCGAACCCGTAACCGTCATCGAAGTCATAGGAGCCGAAATCACCCTCAGCCCAATCCACACCGCTGCCATGGACAAAATAAGAAAAGGAAGCGGACTAGCCATCAGATTCCCACGGTTCACAGGAAACTATCGACTGGACAAGTCGGCGGAAGACGCCACAGCAGTGGGAGAAATCGTTGAAATGTATCAAAGGCAGCTCAAGAAGGTCGCAGAACAGACGACTGAGACCGTTCCTTAGATGCCAGCGACAAAGCCGAAACCGAAGCTGAACCGCCCTTCAACTCCTTCAGCCGCCTCGAAACAACAAAGTAAAGACGGTCACGCAACGCGTTTCCAACAACCTTCTGACCTCTCAAAATCTTAATCTCACCAGCCAATCTGTCGTCGCCCAATGTCTGCGCTGTCCATTTCTCAAAGTCCTCACGGAAAAGGTGAAACTCCAAAGACTTGATGTCCACATCCTTAATCTTCTGAAGAAACTCGTCCAACGAAGACGCACTTTGACCCGTGTAGTTGCCAATAGACGTAAAGAAGTAGAAGGCTTCCTCCCGCAACACACTTCTCAACACTCTGGAAGATGAAACAGCCATACGCAAATCCCCTCAGCTTTACAGACGCAAAATACACCGTAAGTGTTTTATAAGTTATTCCTTTTTTTGAGCAAATTTTCTCTAGAAGAAAGGCTGAACCGTTCTTCCTTATACTTCTTGGTTACAATAGCCGTTCGAATCCTCAACACACCGGGCAAGGGGGCAATCGACTTGGCTATGAAAGAGTGCAGCTGCCCTTGGTCTTGAGCAACCACTTTAGCTATGATGACGAGTTCCTCAGAAAAAGACGTTGAAACCTCAAGCACCTGACCAAATTTCTCCAGTTTTTTGGCCACGTTTTCAGTTTCTTTGGGATCTGTGGTAATGGTCATGTGTGCCGTTATCTGCGGTATCCCAATTTTCTCCGAGTCGACGACAGCCTCGTATTTTTTTATGACGCCGAGTCCTTCCATTTTTCGGATTCTATCATACACAGTTGAATGCGCAACATTGAGCCTGTTGCCTATCTCCATGTAGGTCTGCTTCGCATCTTCTTGAATAAGCCGCAGAATTTGCCAATCCAAGTCGTCTAAGTCTGCCCCTTGACCCCTTAGTTTCATGCCGCCAAACCCTGACGTATTCTGATTCATTGCCCCAACGATTTATTATTTGTTGTCGGAAAAATGTAGAAAAAACACGAGATTTTCCGTAAAATTTCTAAATTTCAGCCTTCGTAAATTTGTCGATTTTCCTTTTATTTTTCTTCATTTTTTCAAAAAATCTTCTCTTAAGCGAAAAAGTTGCGCTGTATATGTCGAATAGATTTAAATTTTTCAGATAGAACTTTCCTCTAGACAATTGTTACAGTGATGACGAATTGGTAGTCCCCAGAGTCTGGGAGTTGATTCGCTGCTTTAAAGACGAGTGCCAGTCGGCGGGGTGGAAGACTTCGGAGCACGAAGACTGGGTTCACCTAGACAACCAGTACCACAATTTCCTGTGGATTCGAACCATTAATCCGACAACGTTTAAGAAAATAGCCAAGGCTTCAAAATGCGGTGTTCGAGAAGGGGTCTCTTACCGAGTGGTCGATGTCGACTACACCGCTTGGCTGTTGTCCGAATCACCCCCAGAAGAACTTGTGCAAACAGTTATGGACGACCAAAACCTCGCGAAAAACACCGCAATCTATGACATGAGCGGTTTACACGCGAGCAAGCCTACGTGCTTAAGACTGAACGCAACGGGCAGCAGAGTATTTAAGAAATTTGAGGATTTCTTGAGAAAAAAATGGGGCGTTGAGTTCAAGTCGCCCAAAGACATAGTTACGGCTGAAGTCTAGCTTCAGCTTTCATCTATAATGTTAGTTTTGTTGTGGAGAAAATTTCCTGCGGCGACAAAACGGACACGCCCGCATAATTTCCTATGATGTCTATGCGAAGAATCTTGTCTGGATTCTTGAGGTCTACTTTTTCGTCAATAAGTTCAGCCAACGCCTTAATAATGTCAATTCTGTGGTACAAGGTGTAGCGGCGTTTTTCCACTGTCATTCGCCAGCGTTCACCTTGCTTGATCTTGTCTCTGACCTGCCACACCGCCGTTCTCATTGATTCAATGTCAGAGTTGGTCCACAAGTCAACAGGCAGCCACTTCAAAGTGTGCTGGAAACCGCTTGAGTCCTTGTTGAAAAGTGTTTGGAGCCCTCTAACAACCTCTCTTGAATCCAAATGTGTTTTCACGCCGATGATTCCACGCGCTATGGTGCGCTCAATCACTGGTTCCTCATCTCCAAGAAGCCGCAAAAAGTAAACGATTTCACGTCTAGCCCTCCCTGCAACAGCCCAGGCGCATGAGACGAGTAAATTGAAGTCGTACATAAGTAATAGTCCCTTAATGCTGATAAGCACATAAGCAACACTAACATTAAAGAGGAGTGGAGCACGCACCTTGACTGTTGAAGATGAACAGCGCGAGGAAGACAGAATGCGAAAGATGGCTGAGTTACGAACGACAGTGGAAAAGCGTGTCAAAGAGCTGCAAGCAGAATTGGAACAACTTCGCGCTTTACTAGACTTTGTCAACTCGGCCCTATTGGAGAAAGGCTTCAAAAAACCCGAGATTACCAAGCCAGGTACGCCAGCGCCTGTCACAGAAGAGATGGCTCCACCGAGCCCACCCTCTCCTATCAAGGCTGAGGTTGCACCGCCTTTTTTGGAGCATGCGCAAGTAATTCCAATCAAGACAGCCACTGGCCAATTGCTCGCCAACTTATACATGAATGAGGACTCCATGCGCCTGGTTCTAGCCCAAGACAAACAGTTTACGGTTGATATCCCGCCTTTCATGGCATTCTTGGTTGAACGCGTTTTGGCCAAAATGCAGGAAAAAGACCGGGAATCCGCTGGCATGGGTGAAATACCGCCAGACAGGATTCTCTCCTACGAAATAATCAAAGACGGCGATGTCATTCGCGAGCTCAACATCAAAAATATTGGACTAGACAGAGCTAGAGAACTCAAATCAACGATACGCTGGACCCTAGAGAAAATGTATGAAAAGCTGAGTTCAACCCATTGATACTAGGCTCTAACCTCTCAATGTAGTGTTTGGGACGATTTTCTTGGCTGCTTGAAGAAAATTATCCATCTGCATTCTGGAGAATGGTCTCAGACTTTGATATTTCGGGTTCAGTGTTTCCACGTCTGACTTGAAGTTCTGCAGCGCATATTTTTTGCAGCCTTCTATTGCTTGGCATATCTTTTTTATGTCTTCCGTTCGGTGTAGTGCAGGAACCACGGTGGTTCTGAATTCATAATTAACAGCGTCATTAAGCAACATATGGAGCGTTTCCTTAATTTTCTCAAGAAAAGGAGCTGCTTTGACGCCGCAAGCCCTCGAATATTTTTGTTCGGTTAATGAAGCTTTCACATCCAGAGCGACATGGTCGATAAGTTGTTCCTTAATCAGTCTTCTTATCATCGCCGGGTTGGTTCCGTTCGTGTCCACTTTGACTCCAAAGCCTATTTTCTTTATTTTCTCGCAGAGAAGGGGCAGATTTGCGTGAAGGGCTGGTTCGCCCCCGGTTACAACGACGCCGTCAATCCATTTTCGATTCGATTCTAGATAGCTTTCAATCTGTCTGTGCGAGATTGTTGGCATTTTTTCAGGGTGAAGAACCAAACCTTTGTTGTAGCAGAATGGGCAGCGCATGTTGCAGCCTGGCAGGAATATGACTGAGGATACTTTTCCATCCCAGTCTGAGAGGCTGATGCCTATGAATCCTTTGATTTCCATTCCAATTGCGCCAGCTCAGTAGTCTGTCAGCAGCCTTATTTGCTGTTTGCCAAAAAACCTCTAGACCGAGAAGATTAGAACGCGGCGAAGAAGCCTCGTATGCAGTCTTTCGCCGATTGAAATAACGTGTGCTTCACTTCTCGGGTTGGCTCAAATTTTTCCAATCGCTCAACACGGAAATAGATTGGCGGATGCGGGTCCCAAGTTATCCAGTCTTGGATTCTGTAGGAGGGATTGCGCTCAAACTGAAGCCGACGGAAACCTATTTTTCTCAGCGCGCCTGCAAGCACTTTTGCGTTTCCCATTTTGATGGCTGATTCGAGATCAGCTCGTGCTTCAAAAAACTTGGCTACAAAATAAATCGCGCCCAGAATCACTATGAGATAGAGATAGAGAAAAAGAAGACCAAAACTCGCTAGATAGGGCCACAGGACAAACACTCTGAAAAGGTATTCACTTGTCGCAAGTCCGAAAAGAACGAACGGATCTCGGGAGCCAAGATGGCTGAGTTCATGACCTAGGACCGACAATATCTCTTCTTCATCCAATTGAACAAGCAGGCCTGTTGTTATGAGCACGATTCCGTGTTTTGGGCTTGGACCTGCAGCTGCAGCATTGGGAATCATGGTGTTAGAAAGCACTATCTTCGGCATTGGCAGCGCGTATTTCCGCGTTGTTTTCTCTACAAGTTCGTAGGCATTTACGGTCTTGGTCGCCATGTTTTCGGGTGAGCATTCTAAACCATATTTGGACATGACATCGCGGGCTGTTTCGCACTCTATCGGTTTGCCAACCGCTATTGTCTCGTCGTAAATGTCCTTCTTCATCTGAAGGAGTTTTTCTCGGCTGTATTTCTGTGCAAAAGTTGCTCGCTCTGCGGCTGGCAAGTGATACTGCAATATGTGAACCGTGGGATTCTGTGCGGTAATGGACCAATCGCTCATTGTGCCTATGAGTCTGTCAGCGAATAGCACGGTCAAAAATTGACCTATTACGAGTACAATTGTTGCCGCCCAAAGCCCTATGAGAATGAATAGAATAACATTGATTGCGAATAAGAGACTGAAGAGAAAGAGGATGTTTCCGAAGAATATTCTCTCGATTATCCTAGCGCGCCTAAACGGCGATTTTTCGGGCACAACATCTTTTCCTTGAACCCAAGCGAAATATAGTGTTGAACGCCGGGCACGCTCTTCAAAAAATTGAACAACAATAATGAGGTCTTCCTTGATGCGGTCCAGAGCTGACTTAGGCACGCCTGCATCGCTCGGTGTCATCGTAACCTGAATGGGCTTTCCTGTTTTCACGGTGACGTCAACGCACCCTTTTCCCTCAAGTTCGAGATAAGTAAAGCCAAGAACGTAATCTCCGTTCACAATGGTCTGCTTAATGTTTGCAAACTGTTGCGATGAAGGTTGGAGATACTGTTGGTAAGTGTACTTGAGTAGCTCTTCGTAGTAAGCTGGTGTCACCTCGGTTTCAATGTTGAAGGAAACGGCGGTGGACTCCGACATGGTGAGCATCCTCAAATAGGAATTGTAGGGTTAGTTTTTCCTCTTAAGATTGTGGACGGCGCCAAGCACCTCTGCGAAAGCAGGGTCGCAAGGTGGCGGAAAGAAAGATCTAACGAAGTCTGAAGATTCGGTGGACATTTTTCAAACAAAACTAGTTTATGTGTCCTCATTTTTTCTGCCTATCCAAAAATTTGCGGCTGGTCTCATAAATACCTTCACTCACATCTGTTTCTGTTGAAAGCTCTGAGGTTTTTCGGGCTCCGCTTACCTATGAGAAAAGCTTGCTCTGTCAATTTTGTTAGCATGGTTCGAGTTTGCTTTCATAAAACTTTTATAGAAGGGCGGTTGGTGAATAGGTATCATGGTTAGCATTGGCGGTGCAGTGATGGAGCCTAGCAAGAAACCCCTAAACGTGTTAACGAAGCGGGTAGACACCTACGTGATTATCACCTTGAAGAACGGCGTGGAGTATCATGGCACGATGATTCGCTGCGACGGTTACATGAATATATTGTTAGACGGCGCCTCAGAACACGTGAACGACACTTTAATCGCAAACTATGGCAACGTTCTCGTCCGCGGAAACAACATCCTCTATATTGCCATAGATGTACCTCGCAAGTGAGAAAATTCTTAGATGGTTTTCCATCAGTTTACCGGATAGTCATTACGTTATTGTTTCTTTTTTTAAAGGACCTGAAAAAAGAACGATTCTCGCCTCTTCTCTCTAACCTATGGCTAGAAATAGAAGAAGAGTGGGAGGCTTAGTATAGCATTGGTGGTAGAGGCTTGTGGACTGTGTTGGCTGCGGCTCTCGCCTCTTCGATGATGGGCAGTACTGCTTTTAGTTCTCTGAAATATTTTAGAACTGTTGTGCCTCGTTCGGTTATGGCATAAACTATGCGTTTTTTGCCAACGGTTTTCTCTTCGACAAGGTTGTTCGCAATCAAGAAGTCTAGATATTCCTTTAAAACGCTGCAGTTGACATTGGCCTTATACATAATGTGGGTGAGTTTCAGTGGGCCGTGTCGTGCCAAAACCTTGAGTATATCGATGTACATCTCGAGTTTGGATCGACGCACGATTCCATTCCACCTTTTTACCTTTTATTTTATTTTTCATATAAATGATTTATGGATTCAAAATACGTTTTGTGCGGGTGTACCGCCTTGCTTTTGCCTCTATTTTGAGGAATACGCTTATTCTGTTGAGGAAAGCCGTGACTATGTCGTCTGCTAAGACTGATTGCAGGTCTTGGCTGAGTTTTTTCATTTCGTTTTGGAAGACCTTCCTCATTTTGGTTTCCAATTGTTTTCGTTGGGCAGGTGTTACTGTGGCTGCTTGCATAAGAGGCGGGTTCTCCTATTGTGCTTGTGTCCATGTTGTATCGGGTCTGTATTTAACTAATTTATGAATCCAAAATACACATTTGTGAATGCGTAGCTCAGCTATCTACTATTAGTATGAGTGCAGAAATAATTTTTTGGGGTTCGACTCGGCTTTTTCTGTTTGTGTTTTGGGCTGGGTTCTTGTTTTTGTTTGTGTTGTGGGTTGTGTTTGGTTTTGGTTTGGGGCACTTTCTATGTTGTTGAAAGTGACTTTCAATGTTGCCAAAAGTGACGTTTACTATTGCTTTAGCGCGATGTTCAGAGGATGGCATCATCATGCTGCTTTGTGGGGCTGAGAATAGAATTTCAGAAGAAGGAGGAAGCAATTCCCTTTAGTCTTCTTCTACCACTTGTTCTGTTCGTGTTTTGACCGTTCGTTTCTGGTTTGGCTGGTGTTCCAGACTCTGCTTGACCTGTATCCTCGCACTTTTCAATATAGCCAAACGCACTAATCCCGATTAACAATAAACCCAGACGAATCCTTCACATCCACTGTTTCCTTGCCCAATCCACACGCGAAAGCGTCAGCAGCTGATCTGTGAATTCTCATATGCTCCGTCTTGTTTTGATAGCTTCTAGCAACTCTAGGACTATTCCTCTCCGAGCTACCTGTTATTCACCACTGCGCTTGTAGAATTAGCTATGCCGTTAAAGCGTTGGCTTAAACGGTGCGAGAACAAACCGCAGAAGTAGCCACACGATGTCGCCGAACAAAAGGGCGATTATCAAGCCTGCCGTGATGAAGATTAGCAGGGGCAGGCCAGGTGTGACCCAGACTCCGTTTTGGATCTTTCCTTCTCGTCTTGCTGAGAGTATTCTTGTCATGATTGTTTCTTGGGTTTCGTCTTTTGGAAAGATAAGCAGTCGCCGTTCACTCTCGCCAGTGTCTTTTGCTGCGATGTCTTCAAGCGGATACACGTGCACGCTTTTTTCCAGTGTGGCAAGTTCAACTTTATAGCCAGTCAATGAAACCAAGATTTTTCGCCAAGCCGACTCTTTTTCAAATCCTGCGAAGAGTTTTGCGCCTGTTCGAAGCTTCCAGAGTAAGTTGCGCATGAGGGCATACACAACAGTAAATGCAGCCAACAACACTGCGTTGCTGAACACCCAGAGAGGCAAAAACGGGGAGAAAAAAGCGGCGCTGGATAGAAGATAAACTGGATAATATGGCAATGCTAGGGCTAAACATATCAAGGCTTTAGCGTCGGCGCCTCCAAAGGCTCCAGCATAGAATAGCACCGTGGCTAACACAAATGTTACAGTGAAAGAGACAAAGAAATGAAACAAGAGCCACTGAGCAAAAAACACGTACTCTATCGTGGTCAATGCAAACGCCAACGGTGCAAGAACCGCCCAAACCTTATTGCTGACTTCCCTTTTTTTCCAGTCACTCCAAGAAGCGTAAACCATGAATGATAAGCTTAGTAGAACTCGCGCCCCATCCAAGAGTTCATTCAATTGAAATTCGCGCTCAGAGACGGTTCACTATTGGTAAGTATAGGACAGAGGATATAAAAAATTCCGCAAAAGAGAGAAAGCACTGACAGTTTTCTGGATGGTTGCGCGGCTATGAGTAAGCTGGTGCTACATGGTCGAATGGAAGTGATTGACCGGCTTCTGTAATGAATTTGAAGTAGTACCTTGTTCCTGGAACCCACTCTTGAGTGATGGTGACCTTAAGTGACCCTCCGTTGGCGCCAACAATCTGGGATGATGGAACATAAGTGACGCCAGAGGTCAGTTCTTGAAGACTTCCAGACGAAGTGCCGAAATACACCTTGACTACTTTGGCGTCAGCTGTACCCGAATTCATCAGAGTTGCTTCAATATTAAAAGTGCTACTGACGTTGTAGAATCGTGTGTTTGCCTCTGAGAGAACTGCACCTGCCTGTTGAGTTTGAGTGGTCGTGAACGTCATGACCCAAGCGTAGGTGACTATAACAGCGGCAACAGCGATTACTATAAGCAATAGAGTTGCTAGAATTGGCGAAATTCCTTTCTTCGACCTTGATATTCTTTTCAAGAGCGAATACACCTCTACTGCCAAAACCTTCTGACTGCATGATATTTAACAAGTGTGAAATGCAAATCTGAATTGAGAATAACAGCCCATCATGATAGCCTTTTTCATCGGCGCGCGCTTTTTTGCCTTCTGAGTTTGCATCGGTCACAGAGGGAGGAAACAACATGCTCGGAGTAGCCAAGTGTCCGAACGACATCGGTTAAAGAGACAAGCCCAAGAAGGCGCCCGTCTTCAACAACTGGCAGTTTTTTGATTCGCCGTTCATTCATAAGGCTGACTGCTTCTCGAACTTCTGTTTGAGAACTTGAAGTAATCAGTGGTTTGGACATAATTTTCTCAACCCTTTATCTTTTCACTAGATTTCTTATACAGCAAGCAATCAGCCATTTTTTCACAGCCGAAACACTCGTCTGGAACTTGAGTGCTCTTGGGAAGCTTACGAAGGTATCCAAGACCGTGGAGACAGCCTTTTTTCTCGGAATTCATCTTCGTCTTTTGTGGAGCAGCCAGTTCCTGTTGTGGTTCTCTTAGCTTTGTGGTAAGGACTCCAACATGTGGAGGTTCTCCTCTTGTTTCTGGTGCTGAAAGCTTCAAGAGGACGAA
>Ga0315310_10002321_pt1 | contig 11895 bp, 9 predicted proteins | sample TDP5_MG_FD_203630 | JGI IMG/M metagenome (GOLD analysis project Ga0315310, IMG submission 203630) | Freshwater sediment microbial communities from Lake Towuti, South Sulawesi, Indonesia - TDP5 | ecosystem: Environmental > Aquatic > Freshwater > Lake > Sediment | place: Indonesia: South Sulawesi... | reverse complement strand
TCTCATGAGACTCTGCTACTTCGGAGTGTACAACCCCAATTATTCAAGAAACAGGGTAATTCTGAAGGGACTTCGCGAGAACGGAGTCGAGGTAGTTGAATGCAACACGCCTTCGGACACCGCAAATAAGCCTTCCCCATCTTTGTTGAGATACACGAAAAAATATCTACTTCTCGCACAGAAACACGCAAAAACCTACTACGACGTAATAGTTGCAGGCTATCCTGGACAGTTTGTGATGCCTCTAGCCAAAGTTATCGCAAGAGAACCGATTATTCTAGACGCATTTCTTGGAATGTATGAAACATTTATCGACTACGAACCAGAAAGCCGCGACTCGTGCACAGCCAAAGCTTGGTACTACCTGGACAATTATGCCCTACGATCAGCCAGCCTAACTCTATCAATCACAAACACTTACACAAACTACTTCTGCGATCAGTTCAAGTTGGAACCCACCAAATTCCGAAGGGTTTTTGTCGGCTCAGATGACGAAGTTTTCTATCCTCGTCCAGTTCAAAGGGATGACAGTAATTTCTTAGTGATGTTTTGGGGCACCTTCATCCCCTTACAAGGCGTAGAATTCATTGTCCAAGCCGCAAAACTCCTGGAGAACCACAAAGATATCCTGTTTGAAATAATAGGTTCCGGAGAAACCTACTCGCATGTAAGAAAGTTATCAGAACAGTTGAAGATACGAAATGTATCCTTTTTCACTAAATGGATACCTTATGAGGAATTGCCTAAGCACATTGCCGGAGCTGACCTATGCTTGGGAATCTTTGGGTCCACATCGAAGGCGAGGAGGGTGATACCTAACAAAGCCTTTGAGACACTTGCAATGGGGAAACCTCTCTTGACCGGAGATTCTCTCGCTGCGAGAGAAGCCCTTACAAACATGAAAAATTGCGTACTATGTAAAATGGCTGATCCCAAATCAATGGCGGAGTCCATCATCCTTCTAAAAGAAGATGAAAAACTGAGAAGAGCGATCGCAAAAAATGGGCGTAGACTGTTTGAGGAAAGATTCACTCCGAAGGTGATTGGCAAGGAACTAAAAGATCATGTGGCCGAACTGTTAAACGCAACCAAATAAATAAGAGAAGTTGGCGTGCCATTCATTCTACTAGGATTTTTATGAAGCCCATGTAGTTTTTTCAACCTTTTTGGATGCCTGCACGTCTTCTGAGCCCATTTATTGGAAATTGGATAGTTTAATATCTATCCACAAGAATAAATAAATCGTAAAAAAGCCCTTGATGCAGGCAACTAAATTGTATAAGAGAATTCTATTGATAGTACCACCGTTTTACCGCTTCTTGGGGAGTCGTAACAATTGGATTCATCTAGGGCTCAGTTACATCGCTGCCGTTCTAAACCAACATGGTCACTACGTTAGAGTCTACAACGCAGACGCCACTGAAAGAGCTGGGGAAGCCCCTCTTGATAAGATTTTTGAAGAAAACAAGTCACTACGAGAAGCGCTAAGATCGCCTAAAAACGAAATCTGGAACGAAATCCGCTCCACAGTGAAAGACTTAGCTCCCGACATGGTCGGTATCACGATAGTCTTCAGCGTGACCAGAAAAATCGTGGAAAAAATCGCCGAGGTCGTTAAAAATCAGAACCCCAACATTAAGGTGGTTGTAGGAGGGCCTCACGCAACACTTGCGCCTGAAGATACTCTCAAAAACCCAAACTTTGACTTTCTGGTAGGGGGAGAAGGTGAAACCCCAGCACTCGAACTTGCTCAAGGAAAATCCCTTTCCCAAATCAAAAGCCTGAGTTGGAAGCCATCTGAGGGCACAATTGTACATAACCCCCAGCAAAAAATGATAGAAAACCTCGACGAGCTACCATTTCCCAACTTCGAATTGGAACTAATTCGAACAGACCCAAAGGAGAATTTTATACCCATCGCCGCAACTCGCGGCTGCCCCTTCAGCTGCGTATTCTGTTCAAGCCCTAGAATTTGGGGCAAAAAAATAAGGTTCAGATCCGCTGAGAACGTGATTGAAGAGATTAAGTACCGACATGACACATATGGAGTAAGAAAATTCTATTTCAGCGATGATAACTTCAACATTAACAGGGAATATGCACTGAGTCTATGTAATGCCATAATCGAGAGCGACTTGGATATATCGTGGATATGCGAAGCCAGAGTTATTCCCCTAGACGAGCAACTCGTCACCCAAATGAAAGCGGCAGGTTGCAAGAGGGTCAAACTCGGAGTAGAGTCAGGAAACGATAGAATACTTAGACTAATGAAAAAGGGAATAACGGTCAATCAGGTGCGGAAAGCCGCCAACCTCTTGAGAAAAGTGGGCCTACCGTATACCTTTTACGCTTTGATCGGAATGCCGACCGAAACCAGAGAAGAGATGATAGACACATTGAATCTCTGCAAAGACCTCGACCCTGACTGGTGCAGCTTAAGTATTGCAACTCCTCAAGTAGGAACCGAACTCTACGAAATGATGCAGCACATGGGCGTCAGATTCCCAGAAGATGAGGATGAATTATTCTTTCACCAAGGTGCAAAAGCTCTTCTCAATGAAAATGTAACGGGAGACATAGTAAATGAATTTTTGGACCTCAACAGAAACAAAACTCGACGCTACGAATGACCATATCTGTAGAGAGACCTTTACCATTTATGACAGAAACACCAGAAATGTCGATAAGCTGTCAGAGAGAGTTATAGTTCAGCCTCCACGATTATAGCTCCTTTAAAACACCATTGCTTTGCCCAGTTTCTTTGCAGCTTCGATGGGGAGACAGTGTAAATCTTGAATGGCACATCAAAGTAACTTTGTATCGTGGAGGGCGAATCTGGGAAGTAAGGTTCTAAGGCTAATTTTGGGTCCTCCGTCGCCATCTTAGTCCATAAGTGTTTTCTAAAATATGGGACAAGTTTTAGAGAGGACAAAACAAGTTTGCGAGTAAGTTGGCGCGTTAGAACAACATTGATCAATTTTCCAGTCACATAATGCCACAATACTTTAGGAGAAAAAATGTTTCTAAACTCGACGACGATTTTTTCTCTGGAAACCCTCTTCATCTCATCTATCGCGAGCCCTTTATTTGGAACATAAAAAATAGTTGCGTAACAGAAGGATTTACTAATGCTCTTTGACTTGAAGGGCAAATGCTTAGCCTCTGCAGCCACAAAATGAACGTGCTCTTTATTTTCTGGCTTTAAATAGTCTTGGGCATTTATAAGAATTCTTTTGGAAATATCTGTTCCGATGTAAATGGCTTTATCTCTAATGATCAGCGGCATATATCTTCCCTCCCCGGTGCCCACCTCTAATACAATATCTCCTTTGAGGGGACTCAACTTTTTGATCATTTCCTCTTTAATCTTGCCTAGTGGTTCCCTTCTGATGCCCCTCGTATAAAGCTCGGAATAGGAGGACTCGATAAAGTACCTTTCCGCCTTGCTAGCACCTTCTCGTCTTTGTTGCAAAAATCTTTTCCTCCGTCAGACAGAGCTTGAACATGCAGTTCAAAATGCAAGTCAATTATGGCTCAAACTGTGGTTTATTGGTTTCCAACGGATTTTATATATTTCTCCAGCCCGATTTTGAATAGCGTTTTTGGCTTCCACCCTAGCGTTTTCTCGGCTTTTTCGATGCTAACCATTGTTCCCTTGAAATCCATAGGTCTTGACGGTTTCTGTATTACTGTTATCTCTCCAAACATTTGTTTTAAATTTTCTACAATCTCGTTGATGGTTATGAATTCATTTCCAGCTATGTTGAAAATCTGATTCTCTGCAGCTTTAGATAAGGCCGTTACATTTCCTTCGGCCAAGTCTTCCACGTATATAAAGCATCTTCCTTGCGTTCCGTCTCCAAAAATAGTTATGGGTTCCTTTCGGAATGCTTTGTTGACAAATATGGCAATAGCCATATTCGACCTCATTCTAGGGCCATATGGTATATCGTATCTAAGGATCGTGTAAGGAAGCCCTGAGTACTTCTGCCAAGCAATTAAAAGGTGCTCTTGTCCTATTTTTGTCTTGGTGTAAAGGTGATCTGGGGGTGGAATTGGTGTTTTTTCATCAACTCTAACCTCAGTTTTCCCATAGACCCATGTACTCGACGCCAAAATTATCCTGTTAACTTCGTTCGTCGCCGTTGCAGCCCGTAACAGGTTTAGAGTTCCGACTTCATTGACTTGGAGACACAGTTCTGGATGCAAAAAAGCAACGTCAACATCTGCCTCAGCGGCTAAGTGATATATGACTTCGATGTCTCTACATGCGTGGAGAACGTCCTTCTCATTGAGCAAGTCTCCATTATACCATTCCACATGTTCTTGAACCGGTTTGCGTTTATCGAACACTCTAACGCTATAGCCCTTCTCGGTCAGTTTGTCGACGACATGACTGCCTATGAACCCAGATCCACCTGTGACAAGAACAACCATTATTACTTCCTCCATAATTCCGACACAGTCTCTTCCACCTTTTCAACGACATATTTAGCCTCATCTTTCGTCATCTGCGTGTACATTGGCAAGCATATCATCTGACTGCAAACTTGCTCAGCTATAGGAAAATCTCCCTCTTTGGTGTGCAGAAGTCTCCGATAGATTGGTTGCAAATGAAGCGGCGGCCAATATACCTCCCCGCTGCAATTCACGCCCTTCTCCTTGAGTTTCTTCTTGAACTCGTCTCGATTAATGTTTGAATCCAGCACGACGACATATTTATAGTAGTTACTGACTGTTTTTGAAGGCATCCTCAACAACTTCAATCCTTCCATTTTCGTGAACTCTTTGTTATAAATGTCAGCGATTCTGTTTCTCTTGGCTATGATTTCAGGGAGTCTCTGTAATTGCAATAAGCCTATCGCCGCACTTACCTCCGGCAATCTCCAATTGAATCCTAACTCGACTATTATGTTGCTGTTGAAATCTTTCTTTCCCTGATCTCTCAGGATGTGTGCTTTTTCAGCTAACTGCACATTATCGGTGGTTATCATTCCTCCCTCGCCTGAAGTGATCACTTTAGTTGGATAGAAGCTAAAGCATCCAACGTCACCCAAGGAACCAGCTGGTTGTCCATAAATAGTGGAGCCTTCAGCATGAGCTGCGTCTTCAATCAGAAACATTTTGTGGTCTTGGCACAGTTTTCTGATCGCCTCGATTTCGGGACAAATCAGACCCCCTATATGGACAATGATCAGCCCTTTTGTCTTTCTCGTCATGTATCTTTGAACATTCTCTGAGTCAATACACAAGGTGTTTGGGTCAATGTCTGTGAAAACAGGCTTCCCCCCTGCGAATAATACTGGGGCAGCGGTTGCTGAGAAGGTGTTAGTTGGAACAAGCACTTGATCACCCGATTTTAACCCTAGTGCTCTGAGAGCTATTTCTAAAGCGCTCGTTCCTGAGTTTACAGCCACTGCGTGTTCAACTTGGCAGATGCTTGCGAACTGTTTCTCGAATTCTCTGGTATACGTGTGAAGCGTTAGCATCCCCGAGCTGAGAATTTTCTCTACATCAAGTTTGAGTTTCTGTATATCGTCTGCTGGGAAGTATAGTTTCATTGAGGGAATGTTTTTGAGAATCTTCCTTCCTCCTAAGATGGTTGTCTAATCGTACGTAACGGTTTCTTTTAACCATTTTCAAGGGAATACACGCACTTTTGAATTAAGGTTTCGTTTTATGCGTGATAATGTTTAAATGTGCATCTGTGCAAGTATCCGAGAACCGTTGCTGCTCGGTACGACTGGAAAAGCTTCGAAATCCGTGATGAAAAATGGAAAGCGTGTCTACTTTTTTCAAGATAGAACGAACGATAGTAGAAGACAAGAAATTCCTCTTCACCGGGCTTTCCTATGCTTTGTTTGTTATAATCTCGTCGAATTTGATTTTGCTAAATTCACCCATTGTCGGAGTCGCAGCCACCCTTACCTACTTTCTCATAAATATAGTCTTTCTAACCAATTTTCTAACGGAAGATGAGAACTCTTATATCAAATTCATGTTTGGAGCCCTACTACTTATTCTAAGTATAGGCACTGTTGCTTGGCTTGTGATGATAATCAGCAATCTTGATCTAATTGGGACCGCTATGGCCCTTATTATCGTAAGCACATTGTGCTCTATATTGAACAGAAGAAAAAGAATGGCAAAAAAGATAGCAACCAAAGCATCACAGACCAATCTGGTGACAAACAAAGAAATGCCAGATCTAAACGTGAAAGACACTCCGTCTGAAAATCGAGTGAGCGTGAGGACGCTAAACTTGTGGGTCCTTCGCATTGCCTACGTCTTCTTTGTTGCTCTTTCCTTTTACCTGCTTTTTGCGTCGCGTTCAAAAGAAGTTCACACAGTATGGGAGGTTATACACCCTGCGTTCATTCCAGTGATGTTTGCTAGTACATCTATGTTGTTTCTAATAATTTTCTCCTCGGAGACGCTCAGTCTAAAACTAGTATTCGTAAGTGTTCACACGATTCTCCTCAACACACTTTTTGTTTTCGTCTTTCCAGCATCGGGAGATGTGGGGGGTCAACAAGACATTCTCGGAACTACGCGACTTGTTTATGACAATGTGGTTTTACATGGTATGATTTCGCGCTCGCCGAATTTTTTAACGCGATTGTCAAGCTTGTTCTTCGAAGGCTTTCAAACCCCTTTTAGCGTTATCTATGCTCGAATGTTTGCTGTTGACGTTTTCTGGACGCACCTGCTTTTTCCGCCGATACTTTGGGGAGTTTTTGTGCCACTAGCCACTTTTAAGGTGTCCAAAGCTTTAGGACAGAGCGACAACGTCTCAATTCTCTCAAGCTTAGTGTTCTCTGCCTTTCCTCTTTCTATAATTTGGGGAAAAGAGCCTGTCCCGATGAGTTTAGGTTTTGTAACCTTCTTCTGGGCATTGTATTTCATACTGAAACATCTTTCTATGGAAAAGTCGAAACCTTTTTTTGCCTTAGGATTTTCTGCAATTTCCTTTTTGTTTCACTTCCTATCTGGAATGATGGCTTTTCTCTTTTTGTTGCTTGCTATGACTCTTAAGAGGTATGAAAGAGATAAAGTGAAGTCTCCAATAGACGCTCGAAGTCTATTGTTATCCTCTTTCGCCTTTTCCGTCAGTGTTCTGCCGTTGTTTATACCGTATGTCATGCTTTTTACCCGCATGCACCCGTACTTAAGCTGGAATAAATTGGTTAATGGGTCTCTAATGCAAGCGGTTCAGACTTTTTTGTTCGGCGAATACCTCAGATTCGATACCGTTGTTGCTTTGGTTTTCGGCCTAGGCGAGATTATCGGTTTTTTGAGTATGATCTACTACTTGAAGAACAGCGCGGAAAAGGGAACAGAAAAAAACTTTGGGTTGTGCGTGCTCTTCCTTCTCTTGGCATACTTAATTCTTGTTGCCGATTACAGAATTCTGAAGGTCTTCATGGTGAATCCACCATTCGACGAAGAAAGGCTATGGCTCTTAGGAGATCTTCTCATAACTCCCTTTTTGGCCATGGCAGTGTATCGAGTTTCCATCTTGTTTCGCACCCCCTTGAAAAGTATTCGAGAATCTGTGTTTTCTCGATCAAGCATTGGTGTGTCGACGTTGCCTTCAATGAGAATACGTTCGACAGCAGTTTTTGGTCACGTTTTACTTCTTCTCTTCCTCTCAGCTTGGACTACTGCCTCTGTTTACTACGCTTATCCACATTTTGGACCCCTGCAAACAACGTCATACGAGATAGATGCAGCCAAATACATCGACCAAAACACTCATTCGAGGTACATTGTAGTTTGTGATCAATGGTTCATATACGCTGGGCAACTTTTCTATGGTGTCTACAACCCACGTGCTTTCTACTTCTCACATTATGATCCCGACGGCGTAAAACTCTTCATGGCAATGAAAAGCAATCCTTCGCCTGGAGTCTTAATAGAGGCCATGCAATATAACAATGCTACTGTCGCTTTCTTTGTCGTTGAGGAGCCTCGACTGGGAAGTCAGGAATTCAATCGCGTGATACAAGAAGCCCAACGGAACAATCTCCCCGTGTACGTAATCTTCGGAAGCGGCAAACTCTATATATTTCGCTACGAAAAATAGGTTTTTTATTCCGTCACGGTGATGGAAAACAACGGTAACTGAAGTACTCCAAGGTGCAAGAAGTAACTGTAAGGCAACTATTAACCACCACTTCTTTTAAATAAGAAAAGTAAGTTTAGACTCTGGCTGATAAAATTGAGAATCTTGGCAATTGCTTCACATGCTGACGATCTCGCTCTAGGCTGCGCTGGCGCGCTTGCAAAGCACGTAAAGGAGCACGACGAAGTCTTTCTTTTGATTCTGACCCGGGGAGAAGAGGGCGGCGACCCCGAGATGCGAACAAAAGAAACAGTGAGGTCAGCTGCTGTCCTGGGCATTCCGGAGAAGAATGTGCACTTTAGCAGCCTTCCAGATGCCAAAATGTTTGAAAACTTGAGGAGGGCAATATTAGAAATTGAAAATATAAGTGACAAGTATAATCCGTTTCGCGTTTACACGTCTTCAAACAAGGATCGTCATCAAGATCACGTTGCAACGGCTATGGCTACAAAAGCCGCGTGTAGAAAGGTCCCTCAGATACTCGGTTACGAGACTCCGAGCACTTTGTCCGAGTTCTCTCCCCAAGTCTTCATTGACATCTCTGAAACTTTATCTCTGAAGACCAAAGCGATAAGATTGCATCAAAGCCAGAGAAGAAAGGGCTACATGAAGGTCGAAGCCGCGAGAGGTTTAGCAAGATTCCGTGGCTTACAGGCTGGTGTGAAGGCGGCGGAAGCCTTTGAGGTCTACCGAATGGTACTATAACCTGCCTATGCCTTTATACTCGAACCCAGCGCTTCGTAACTTTTCTGAATCAAACGAAAATGTACAATCGTAAAACAATGGCTTGTGCATTTTATTAGCCAAAATGGTGAAATCTAAAGTCTTAAAGACGTCATGTCCAACAGTGGCGATTATGCAATCAACTTTTCTAGCTTCCCCATAAGGGTCGTCGATAAAAAATTTCTTCTCAGCTTCCGAGACAGCAGTTTTTGCATAGGGGTCGTAGATTTTAACTCTAAAGCCTCGTTTCCTCAATTCGCTAGAAATCTTTCTGGCGGGAGAAAACCTCGAATCGCCTATGTTAACCTTATACGAATAGCCCAACATCAGCACTGATGCTCCTTCGGGCACCCCTTCCTTTTTAATCCATTCAGAAACTCGATTTACTACATATTGCGACATGTAATCGTTGATCTTTCTAGCCTCAGTCAACAAACCGGTATACGAATCCTTTGAAGTTTGAATAATGAAATGAGGGTTAACCGGAATGCAGGCTCCTCCAACACCAGCACCTGGCTCCCGCATCTTTCGACCTGGATGAGTGTTAACCGCGTCTATAACTGTCCTTACGTCCATGTCCATTTTTTCACAATATAATGCAATGACATTCGCGTAGGCTATCTCCACATCACGCAAACTGTTCTCAACAACCTTAACGGTCTCGGCTGTTCTCATGTCAGGCACTTTCAATGGGTCACGTTTTGAGATAAGAGAGTAAAGCGCGGTGGCTGCTCGAAGACTTTGCTCGTCTAAGCCTCCGATTATTCTCGTCCTCTCCATCATAGTTGACAAGATAGCTCCCGGATTAGCCCGTTCAGGACAAACTGCCACACCGAAATCGTCGCCAGCCTTCAGTTTTGATTCTTGCTCAAGAATCTTTATGATAGTTCCTTCTGTTGTGCCTGGCGGAACGGTGCTTTCCACAATCACGAGCGCTTCTTTTGTCAAGCATCGAGACAAGTCAAAGGATGCCTGCCTAACATAACTCAAGTCTATCTTGTTGTTTGAATCAAGTAAGGTTGGAACCGAAATAATGAACGCATCAGCGTCTTCCAAGTCCTCTATTTCAGTGATAGGGGTAAATCTTGCTCGAACCTGGAGCAATAATTCTTTCAAACCCATTTCGCCAGAGGCGTAAACTTCCCCCTTACGCAACTTCTCAATCTTTGAAGCATCTATGTCTCTCCCAATGACTTTCAGATTCGCCTTAGCAAACAATAAAGCTGTTGGCAAACCGATATAGCCTAAACCCATCACTCCTAGGGTTATTGACCCTTTTTTTGCGGCTTCATTAATCTCGCTTGGCGAAAGCCTCAAAATCTTCAAGCTTCTGCCTCTCTCCTACGGAACATTACGAGCAGGGGAATTCTAATCAACACAGAATGATAATAAATGTTTTCTGACTAGTAGTCTGTTCACTGTCTTTAGGAAGTGGAAGTAGGTGAGCAAAACACCAAGCGTATTAGTCACGGCGACTGGAGGACCCGCAGGACTAAACACTGTGCGCTCTCTTCAGGAAACTGGAGTCTTCAAAATCGTCAGTGTTGACGCTGACCCATTAGCCTCGGGTCTATATCTTGAAGGCGTCCAACCCTATGTAGTTCCGCTCGCTAAAGAGAGGCATTATGTGGCTATTTTGCTGAAAATATGTAAAAAAGAGAAAGTAAACGTTGTTTTGCCATGTTCAGACGAGGAAATTCTGGCTCTGGCGAGGGATAAAGAGCTCTTTAATCGCAAAGGAATTGAGTTGCCCATCTCCGACCATGGGCTTATCCTGCGAGCATCTGACAAATGGAAAATGCTAAGGGCTATCTCTAAATTTGGTGTGAGAATCCCAAAGACTTTCTCGCCATCCGCTCCAAGTGAGTTTGAAGACGCTATCAAGCAAATTGACTTTCCTTTAGTGGTTCGTCCCAGAATCAGTAGAGGAGGTCGCGGAGTGACCTACTGCAAGGATAGGCAAGCAACCGTATTAGCGTTTAAGCTGTTAAAACAAGAGTATGGAGATGTGATTGTTCAAGAACTGGTGCCTGGCGGGTTTGGCTCTGTTTATGTGGTTCAGACATTATGGAGTAAACATCACGCGCTCTGTGCCGCCGCAGTTATGCAAAAACTTCGGGAAAGACCCTCAACTGGAGGAGTCGCTGTGGCAGGAAAAACAGTTCACGACGACAAACTAAGGGATTTAGGTGTATCCGTTGTTCAGAAACTCGGACCTTGGATCGGACCTGCTGGTGTCGAGGTCAAAGTTGGCTCCTTGGATAAACAACCCTATGTTATGGAGGTTAACCCTCGCTTACAGGGTGTTGTGTATTTGTTCGCGAGAGCAGGCATAAACTTTCCATACCTCTGGGTGCGCACAGCCCTGAATGTCAAGGTAACTCCCCAACTAAAATATGAAGAGAAATATTTCATCAGGCATTTCAGTGATTTAGTGATTGGCAGTGAGGATCTGTTAAGCCATCTTGGTGCAGATGAGTTTAGACTCAACTTTTAGTGCTGGCAATTTTTTGGCTCAGGGAGTAGTCTTCCTTAAACGCTGTCATCATAATGGACATGTGATACTCTTTGATTCCACTGATCTTATGGAGAACTTCGTCTAAGACTTTGCGCATTTCGTTGTTGTCTCGGAACACCGCCTCCGCGTGAATATTGTGTGCGCCGGACACCATCCAAACCATGTAAAACGATGGTTCGTCAGCTATTTTTTTGGCTATTTGGTTCAACTGAAGCGGGTCGGCTTGGATGCCGATTGTTACACGAATCGTAAAGCCGAGTTTCTCGGGGTCAACTAAAACCGTGAATTTTTTTATCACGTTGTCTTTTTGCAGTCTTTTGACCCTGTAATACACTGCGACGTCTGACATTCCCAATCTATTGCCAAGTTCGCGCATGGTTTCTCGTGAGTTTTCCTCAAGCAGTCTTATGATGTTTAAGTCCGTTTTATCATATTCTTTTCGCGGCAAAATTAGTCACCTTAATAATTTCTAGATTCTGTCTTAATATCGTTGAGTTAGAGAGTCATTGAAGAATATTTAAAAATTACT
>Ga0315310_10002318_pt1 | contig 11906 bp, 12 predicted proteins | sample TDP5_MG_FD_203630 | JGI IMG/M metagenome (GOLD analysis project Ga0315310, IMG submission 203630) | Freshwater sediment microbial communities from Lake Towuti, South Sulawesi, Indonesia - TDP5 | ecosystem: Environmental > Aquatic > Freshwater > Lake > Sediment | place: Indonesia: South Sulawesi... | reverse complement strand
CTGTTGCCCTATGGTTCCATCTACCACAAGTATGACTTCGTCGGGTTTGATTGCTTTCTCCAGCGCCTTCATTTCTTCGATTAAGCCCTTCTCCTCCTTATGGCGTCCCGCCGTATCGATTATGACTACGTCTTTGTCGCTGAAGGTTTTCAGTCCTTTTAGGGCGATGTCAACTGGGTTCCTAGCGTTGGGTTCTCCGTAGATTGGAAGATTGATCCTTGCTGCTAGCTGTTGTAGTTGGGCGTAGGCGCCTGGGCGATATGTGTCGGCGCAGACGAGTCCTGTTTTGAGTCCGCGCTTCTGAAAGTAACGTGCCAGTTTGGCCGTGTTCGTGGTTTTGCCGGAACCCTGTATGCCAACCATCATGATGACGGTTCTTTTTCCAGGTTCAACCTTCAGTGGAACGGGTTTTTCGCCTAGAAAACGGGTCAATTCCTCGTATACAACTTTTATAACGTGTTCGCGTCTGGAGACTCCAGGCGGCACCTTCTCTTTTAGTGCTCTCTCCTCTATGTTTTTTGAAATTGAGAGTACGAGCTGAACATTGACGTCTCCCTGTAGTAAGGCTCGTTGCAGATCTCGAACAAGCTCTTTCACCGTTGCCTCGTCGACAACCGGTGCTCGGAAAACCTTGCGCATGGCTTCATAGATTGATGAGCCGAAGCGTTCAAGTGCCATGATTATCTTTCAACCCTAAAACCATTCAGACTTAAATACATATCCGGCGTACTCTGCCATAACTCCTTTTCTGTAGGGGACTGAGAACTAAACAACATAGATGACTTTGGCTTGAATGAATCTGTGCGCATTGTTGAGAAAAATCTGAAATCAAAGCTGAGATGAAGCGGAAAGCTCGCTTCGACGAGTTTGGTATTACTCATCGGCAGGGCGAGTTTCAGTTCTTCTGGTGCATAAATCGAATTCCAGTTCCAGTCGACGCAAGGCGGATGAAAACAAGTTTCAAAAGGGGCATTTTTGAGGTTCGCCTGCCACGCAAGAAAGGCCAAACAACATAGGGCTGAATAGACGTACTCTTTAGAACTGTGACCGGGCGGGTGTTGTTGTCAAACCTCTCTTAGTGACATCATCACATTGGCGCCTCTTGGCTGAGACGGCGGCTGAGACTGTGTGCATGAAGAAGGCGAATTGACTCCTTAGGGCCTTCTTCTACTTAATTTTCTCTTTGCGAACGTTGTCGAGTGCAGCTGCAACTATCAATGGAAAAGCTATGGTTGCGTCACATATCACCGTGACCGCTTTGCCCCTGGGTTTGACCTTGCCCCAGCTTATGGCCTCCTCAAGCGATGCACCGCTTAAACCGCCGGGTTCAGGCCTATCCATGGTTATCTGCACCGCTGCGTCTACGCCCTCTCGGAACGTGTTCGCGAACAGTGCAAAGTGTTTGGGCACGCCTCCGCCTAGCATGATGATGCCGACTTTCTTGGCTTCGTAGACTCTGTCCATGAGGGCTTTGACGTCTGAAAGCGGGTCTATGTGCAGGTGTTTGTCTTGGCCCAACAACCATAGCTGAAACCCAGCAATCGAATCAACAAGCGCAGGGCATATTATCGGCACGTTTTTTCGTGCGGCTGTCGCGAGAATTGAATCTTTGTCTCCGATTTTTTTGCCAATCTCACTTAAGAGTTCTGCTGCCGAGATTTGCTTCCGCTTTTCATCTGGGATGGCATCCACAACCTTAAAGAGCCATTTTTCCAAGGCTTGGAAAGCCACTTGCTCGATGTAGATGTCGCCTATGCGGCCGATTTTCTGTCCCCTGAGTTTTCTGTCTTCGGCTGCAAAGGTTCCAACCATGTGCTTGTACCCTAATGCTTCAACCATGTCGTGGACCATGTTGGCGCCCGTTGTGACTAGAACATCCAGATAGCCGTCTTCAATTAACTCAGCTATCATATACCTGAAGCCAGCTGGAACTATGGGTCCAGCCAAAGTCAAAAACACCGTGTATTCGGGGCCTTTGAACATTTCAGCAATCAATCGCGTTGCTTCTCCAATTTTGCCTGCGCCTAGGACTCCTGCGGCGTTAAGCTCTTCGACAAATTCAGCTACGGTCATGTTTCTGCGCAGTTTGATATTCTTTACACATCGCAATGTTAGGCACGTCCAAATGTAAACTTATGGATGGAATCATCTACTTCTAAGTACAAGTTTGTATGTGATCCTCAAAACTCAGCCTTTTGTTCGCATTATTTTTGTTCGTCCCAGAATCCGCCAGTACTCAACTTCAACGCCGTTGGTCAAACGATTCTTCAAGTCTTGATCCTCTGGGTATGGAGCGTCAAATACATCAAAGGTTTCTAGGTCCATCAACTGCGCTGCAGACGGTTGCAGCGAAATAACTTGACCGCTGCGCTTCTCGATGAGTGGCACCTCAACCTGTGAGTCAACAGGCTTCACAAAACTGCGTTTGACTCCATCAAAGACTCCAATGGCGACAACCCTTGCCTTAGCTGATCCGTGTTTGCCAGGCTTTGACTTGGTGTAATCAACTATGCGACATGGCTCATTGTCAACCATCACGTAGCTGCCAACCTTGACAGAACCCAATTCAACTGGCTTGCTCAACTCTTACTACGCCTTCTTCACGTTAGCTGCAATAGCTTCTACAACAATAATTTTATACTTTAATTAATTTATCGCTAAGTGTCCCCGCATGAGGCGCTTTCGTGTTCAAAACAGTTGGTGTCGTCAGTCGGGTCGACCGTAAGCAAGCAGTTGAATCAGCTGGAAATATAGTTGACGCACTAAAAGCCAGAAAGCTTCAGGTCAAACTGGACACATCGCTTGCAAAGCACCTTCAGCAACCTGATCTGGCTACACCTTTAGAAAAGATGAAGGCAGACCTCATAGTTACCATTGGGGGAGACGGCACAATTCTCAGAACATGCCTGCGGTTGCCCAAGCCTGAACCACCCATATTAGCCATAAACATGGGCGCACGCGGCTTTCTGGCCGAGGTGGAGCCAAAAGATGCTCTAAAGGCCTTAAACCAGACCTTGAAAGGAGACTACAAGCTGGAGCGCTCTACTAAGTTGGCGTCTTATCTAGGCAAAAAGAGGCTACCAGACGCCCTAAACGAAGTCTCGATAACTTCTCTTGCCCCCGCTAAGCTCTTGAAAATGAAGATATGGAAAGACAACGAGCTCATCGGTGAGTGTCAATCCGACGGCGTCGTAGTTGCCTCTCAGACAGGGTCAACAGGATACTCGCTTTCTGCAGGTGGCCCTGTAGTAGATCCAGATGTGCAGGCTTTCGTGTTCACACCAATTGCGCCACTAACGGTTTTTCATCCAATAGTGTTTTCTGCAAACTCAACAATCCATGTTGATCTTCAGAAACCGAAAAGAGCGGTTGTCGTAATCGATGGGCATTTTCAAGCCGAAACCGCGCCTCAACTGTCACGCATAACTATTGCCAAGTCGGAGCATGAATCGTCATTCATACGCTTCAAAGGTGACTTCTATAATAGACTTAAGGGTCGACTCCTGTTTTCTGAGGGGCGAGCGCGCTGACCCAGCAAAAGGAAGTTAAGCGAGCCCTCGTGCTGGACACATCAGCCTTCATTGCAGGGTTCGACCCCCTTGCAATCAAAGACCCTGTCTACACCGTGCCCACAGTTGGAGGTGAGCTCGCGTCCAACTCGATAGTTTATACCAGGTTTAGGACTGCTGTTGAGAACGGAAAGTTGCAGGTGAAGATACCCAGTCGTGCATGTCTTGGCAAGGTGAGGGAGTCGTCCAAAGTCGTCGGAGATGTGCTCTTCTTGTCTGAAGTTGACAAACAAGTCTTGGCGCTGGCTCTTGAACTCAAGTATGTTGGACGAAGCCCATTGATTGTCACTGACGATTATTCAATTCAAAATGTGGCAGATCAGCTGGGCTTGGACTTTGCGCCCCTCATCACTTTTGGCATACGCTACCGCCTTGACTGGGTAATCTACTGTCCCGCCTGTCACAGACGATATCCAGCTGACTACACTGGCAAGACATGTCAAGCATGCGGCACAGAGTTAAAGAGGAAACCATTAAGAAAGACACTGCTACGAAAATAGTAGAGCGCTACGTGAAAACGATGATAGAGCGAAAAACCGTTTACTTCGAAAAAGAAGGCAGCCAAAACACTGAGACCACACTCAAGCTGGTCAGAGGGTACGCAGAGTCTACGGGAATAAGGGATATAGTTGTGGCTTCAACTAGGGGAGAAACAGGCGTCACAGCTTCTAAACTGCTGAAGGGCTATAACATAGTCGTAGTAACCCATCACGCAGGCTTCCCAGAACCCGGTGGCCAAGAGTTGTCGGAAGAGAATCGAAAACAGATCTTAGAAAACGGAGCAAAGATATTCACGGGCACCCATGCCCTGAGCAGTGTCGAGAGAGCTGTACGCAAGAAGTTCGGAACCATCGAGCCGCTTGAATTAATCGCCAACACGCTGAGACTGATGGGTGAGGGAACTAAGGTTTGCGTGGAAATCGTGCTCATGGCGGCTGACGCCGGTCTCATTCCTTTCGACAGAGATGTCATAGCAGTGGCAGGTAGTGGCGGAGGAGCCGACACCGCGTTAGTGATCAAACCGGCAAACGCTGCCAGGTTCTTTGACCTGAAAATACGAGAGGTTATAGCCAAACCACGAGACTTCTAGAGGGCAAGCCTCAAACGCCATCGAAGCTAGTCTGCTTTTCCCATCTTGTTGGCAACCTTAAGGGTCTCAATAGCCGCCGCGATTGCGCCGAGTTCAGCTGCCAATTTGTTGCTGGCGCTTCCAATGACGATAACATCACCTTCTTGAGGCTTAAGCTTGGAAACAAGCTCCTTGCACATGGTAGGTGCTTTTCTGGAAGCGTCCTCGTTCACAGGTGGCATCTTCAACTTGCCATTGCTAAAAATAAGCGTTGTAGCACCCATCGCGCCGATCATGATTGCGGCATCACGCTGTTCGAGGCCGCTCTTAATAGCGCCAGCAACTTCCTTCACGACGATGGCAACGTTGAACGGACCGATTGTGAGTGAGCTTTGTTGAATTCCTATTCTTTCTGCTATCTTGGATTTCAAGTTCGAATGAAGGTTTCTACCTGAGTCTGTGAGCACGATGCCTGCTTTGGAGCTTTTGATAAGTCCTTCTTTTTCTAGGTGTCTCACCAAGGTGCGGGTTGTGCCTTCGCCTAATCCCAGCGTTTTTGAAAGCTTCATTCGTCCTATCGGGCCTTCAGATTCCATGAGCATCAGTGCCTTTACTAAGTGAGCTTCAATGAAGAGTGGAGCTCTGCCTGGAGCTATTTTGCTCGCGGCTCGCTCTATTATCGCCAGTGGCTTCAAGTTTGTTCCTTACGCTCTTTGAACAGTCTGTTTATTTATTCCTTTATTCTTTCATAGGGCTTCTATTCTAAGAGTAACCTTCGTATCGCCAGGCAATCGTGTCATCACGTTTCAGAATGTATGCATCTGCTACTATCGGTCCAGAAGACCATTTTGAGGCTGTTGCGTTCCAGTAATAGCAAAACCAAGCATGCCTCGACATGGGACTCTCCACAACTCCATCTATTGAGGTTACGTAAACTCCAGAGGAGTACATTTTGTACTCTACGTTTGTGGTCGTTGCTAACAGGGCGTCAAAGGCTGTTGAACCAGCTCGAGCTATCGTTTTGTTGTGCCAGCTTTGGGTTCCGTTGCCATAGTCAAGTAACACGTTTACGTAAATCACCAGTGCCTTTAGCTCATCGAATGTTTTGCGGGTTTCAGTGTATTGACTGTAGTAGTATATAGCGGCCATAGTTGCTACTAAGGACCAAACAACCAAGCCTACTAACGAAAAGAGCAAGGCCCTCCTCTCTGAACTCACGCAGGTTTCACCTCCACATCTCACCTTCTTCATCGCATTTACCATTGGGACCGTAACCGCGCCGAAGAGCTCTGTGTTCCACAACTACGCCTAGATCAGTATATACATGAGTCATCCGTGTATCAGCCTCGGAAGACACTTGGCGCAGACCCATTTGTCTTCACCCTTAAACCTTATGGATAAGAGTGCGACTTCTCTGTCTGTTCTGTTGCACGAAAAGCACCTGACTTCTTCGGAATTGCCTCCGCTTGACTCCTTCATCCTTGCGGCCTCACTAATAACTTTAATCAGCATTCATGTAATCATTCAGCAAATATAAAGAGAAACACTGAGATACAAGCCAGCGCAGCACAATTCGAGAAGAACGGAGCAGACGCATTTGCATGCAGGCTCTCCAGAGAAGGGCAGAAAGACAGCGCTTATCGAAGGCGCTTCAGCGGGCACTCTTTTCGGCACCGCCGCCGTGCTGATCCGCTTTCTGACGGGTCTCAGCGCGTTCTCAATAGCATTCTGGCGTTTAGTAATCGCGTCCTTTGTACTCATCATTGCGGTCTTATTTTTCTCGAGAAAGTCCCTGAACGCCGATCTGTTCAGAAAAGACTCTTGGCGAATCCTGATTCTAGGAGGTCTCTTAGGCCTGCACTTCATACTCTTTGCCTCGGCGGTTTTGGACACGACGATAATCAACGCCACTGTCTTGGTTAACACCACTCCGATCTGGTCCATGCTCATCTCGTCCGTAGTCTTCAAGCTGAGACCCACAAGATTGGCGGCTTTCGGCATTGCTCTATCGATTGTTGGCGTCTTGGTCATAGGTTATGCGGATGCCTCTTCAAGAACATGGACTATTCAGTTGAGAGGTGATTCTGAGGCCATTCTTGCGGCAGTAGTCGAAGCATTCTATCTCAATTATGGAAGAGAAACCAGACGGAGGATGCCACTGATGCCCCTCATGCTCATCATATACATTGCTTCGGCAGCAACCGTGCTTACTATAGGCGCAGTTACAGGGATCGGGTTCACCTTTCCTTCGGAACCAAGTCTCGTCTTGACTCTGATCGGTTTGGGGATTTTACCCACTGCCCTAGCCCATTCCCTCTACTTCTCCTCACTTTCAAACCTCAAGTCATTTGAAACCGCAACGATGGCGTTGCTTGAGCCAGTAGGTGCAACGCTTCTCGGCTGGGCAATACTCTTCGAGGTGCCGGATGCGTTTTTTGTTTTGGGCGCGGGTCTTGTATTAACGGGCGTCGTTTTTGTCGCAGCGCGAGAATAACATCATTGGGAAATTCTGTCGTCAGCCTAAGGACACACTTTTAAAGAAGCCATCTTCTAAATGGCTTGCTTGTGCAATCAAGTTTCATGCACTGATGGGGGTAACTGCCAATTGTATGACGTGATAATAATAGGCTCTGGACCAGCTGGATTAACCGCGTCTATGTACACCAGCAGGGCTAAGCTCTCGACCCTGCTCATAGGTGGAGCCGCATGGGGCGGGCAGCTGATGCTCACAAGTGAGGTAGAGAATTTCCCAAGTTTTCCAAACGGAGTCTTAGGGCCTGACTTGATGGCAAACATGCGGAAGCAGGCGGAACGATTGGGAGGAGAACTCTTGTTTGCAGATGTTACAGCAGTCGATTTTTCGTCACGCCCTTTCAAAGTCAAAGTAGGCGACAAGGTTTTCGAGGCCAAATCAGTGATTGTGACCACTGGAGCGTCTGCCAAATGGTTAGGCCTGCCTTCAGAACTGAGGCTACGTGGGAGAGGCGTGTCAGCTTGCGCCACTTGCGATGCACCCTTCTTCAAGGATAAGAAGGTCGTGGTGGTCGGAGGCGGCGACACAGCCATGGACGAAGCGCTGGCGCTCGCAAAATATGCCAGTAACGTAACGATCATTCACAGACGAGGCCAGCTAAGAGCCTGCAAGCTGCTGCAGGAGCGTGTTTTTGCCGACAAAAAGGTCAATGTCCTTTGGAACAGCGTCGTCACAGACATTCTGGGCGAGAACAGGGTCGAAGCTGTTAACCTAAGAAACATGCAAACAGGCGAGGAATCTACATTGCCCACAGACGGCGTTTTTGTGGCCATAGGATACAAGCCCAACACAGACATTCTCAAGGGCCACATCGACTTAGATGAAATGGGCTACGTTATTGCGCATGATGAAACCAAGACCAGCGTGCCAGGAGTTTTTGTCGCAGGAGACAATCAAGACAAGCGGTACAAGCAAGCAGTCACAGCAGCAGCTGCTGGATGCAAGGCAGCCCTCGATGCAGGCAAATTCCTGCAGGAACACCCGATTCAGGGGTGAGAACACTCTATGGTTCATGTTTTCTGTCAGAACAGCGACTGCCGAATGATAATTCACTTGAACGACTCCACACACTGGAACTATAAAGGACTCACCGAATGCAAAAAATGCGGCACAGTCATTGAAGTGGAAATTCGAAACGGCGAGATCATACACGCAAACAGAGCAAAATAAACTCAACTCCACCTCTCTATTTCGTTCTTAAAGCTGAAATAGATGCTCCCCAAATGGCGTCCTAGGTTGCGGCCGATGCACAACTTCAGCTACAGAGACTGGGACAGAGTCTACAGAGAGTACCCACTTGAGACGCTGCCCTGGGAACTCGGAAAGCCGCGAGAAACGCTAGTGGCTTTAGTCAAGAAAGGACAAATAAAGCCCGGCAAGGCGTTAGACATCTGTTGCGGCGCGGGAACAAACACAGTCTATCTGGCGCAGCAAGGCTTCGAAGTTGCGGCGGTAGAGATTTCAAAACGAGCACTGGAATACGCAAAGAAGAAGATGAATGAGGCCAAGATTGACATTCGGTTCGTGCTTGGAAGCTTTGTGACTTTGCCCTTCAAAGATGAGGAATTCGACTTCGTGCTTGACATGGGCTGCTTCCACCATGTTGAAATCAAAGACAGAGACAAGTTCATTGTAGGCATTTGCCGAGTTCTTCGGCGGAATAAAGGTCAATACTTACTGATTTGTTTCAGCGACAAGAACGGTCCAGCTTGGAATCATTTCGCCAGAGAACAGATTATCGGATATTTTTCCCCGCACTTCAAGGTTCTGAGTCTTGAGCACTTCGGCTCAATTGAAGCAGACGGTGACATACGGTTCTTCTACAGCGCGCTAATGCGAAAGTTGCCCAAGAGTCTAAGCTCGGATTAGCCAGAAATCTTTTTAACACGGCTAACCCGTCTTTCAATACAATATAACAAAGAGTGTTACATCATGGCTCAGACGAAACACATCATAAACTGCCCAAAGTGCGGATTCAGATTCGACGTGAGTTATGGCAGAACGTTTGCGTGCGGCGGCTGCCCCTCTATTGTCCAATGCGGCATGGCCAAATGCCCTAAGTGCGGACGCGAGTTTCCGCTGCCTGGGCAATATGGAGAAGGTTACAGAAGGTACGTCAAAAGCCGAGTTTAGTGTGGCGAGTCTTAAAGGCTGAAACTTGCTATCTTGGTAGGCTGGAGGGCGACTCTTTGACCATAAGTAAGGCCCCGCCTCGGAAACCAAAACCTCGACTCGTCGTCTTTGATGTTGAAGGAGTATTGATTCCGAAGAGGCGTTATCTGCTTTTTGAGGCATCTCGTCGTCTCAGTATTTTGAGTTTTCTACGAATGCTTTGGGCCGGTTTCCTCTACGAAGCTGGACTGACCTCTCTTGAAAAGGCCTTGCGGAAAATTTTCTCACAGCTGCAAGGTTTGTCCGTTGAAGATCTCTTTCGGTTATACAAAAGGATACCTTTGCTGCAGGGTGTGACAGAGGTTTTTGAACAGCTAAAGAAGGCTGGCTGCAAAACGGCGCTGATAAGTTCTGGGCTTCCCCAGTCTTTTGTCGAAGACTTGGCGTCGCAGTTTGGCTGCGAATACTCCTTTGGTTTACAACTAGAAGAGGTCAATGGTCGATTGACAGGGCGAATAAGCGGGGACGTCATCAAAACAAAAGGCAAAGCGCTGGTTCTCAAGGAGGTTCAGGAAAAAGAAGGGCTCAATGCAAAGGATTGCGCATTGGTAGCAGATGATAGGAACAACCTGCCTATGTTTCCCTTATGCGCCACAAGGGTCGGTTACAACCCAGATTTCCTTCTAGCATACAAGTCAGATGCGGTTGTAAAAGGCGGTCTGACGGAAGTTATGCCGCCGCTGTTGGGGACTCCGATCGATAGGCATTCTGTGTCGATGAGGGATTTGACTCGTGAGACTATTCACGTTGCAGGGTTCTTTGTTCCTGTTTTCGCGTTGTATTTGGGTCTAACCATTTATCAGGCTGCTTTTTTGATTTCCTTAGTCACATTGCTTTACATGGCGTCGGAACTTGCTCGCATGCTAGGCGTGAATGTTCCAGTCTTGTCGATGATAACTTGGCATGCAGCCATTCAACCAGAAATTCATGAGTTTGTTACCGCTCCTGTCTTCTTCGCGGTTGGCATAGCTCTATCTCTGCTTATCTTTCCTCCACCAGTTAGCTATGCTGCCATTGTAGTATTCACTCTGGGAGACGGGCTTGCCACAATCTCCGGAAAGAAGGTTGGAAAACACGTGTTCCCTTATAACAAGGGCAAGAAAGTCGAGGGAACAATCGTTGGGTTCGTCTGTGCATTTGTTGGCGCTTTGGTCTTCGCAGATCCCCTTAGGTCACTCGTGGGCGCCGCCGTGGGAATGGTGGTGGAAAGCTTACCTACGCCCATAAGCGACAACTTAACTATTCCGTTAGCCGCTGGCTTGGCAATGCTTCTTCTGCCGTGAGAGCAGGCGCTCTGGACTCAGAGCCGAAAGCCCAATTGACTTAAGTATTTGATTGCTTTACACAATAAAACCCAACGCTCGGTCACAGCTGGAGTATGTCAAAAAACACTTGGAGCAATGAACTTGGCCTCATCCGAAACTGGTCGGAGACGTTTGATCGTCAGATGGACAGCCCCGAAAGGCCTAGCAGCTATCATTCTGTTCCTAGTTCTAGCCATAGTCTTTGAAGTGTTGCTGATCTACTCCTTCCAGACGTTTGGTTTAACGGATAGAAACGTCTGGTCTGCGACTTCTCTGGTTCCAGGTGTAAACTGGTCTTTCACAGTTTCCATAAGCGTGTTGTTCCACATTCTGCCACTCAGCGTCATTGCGGTTTTGATCACAAGCTGGACCTACTTGACCAAATATACGGCTTTCGTTTCGAGAGGAGCTGAACTGGCAAGACGGGTTCCCACACCTTCTCGACGCGTGCGCGAAGGCGGAAGGTTTAGGGCATTAAGACGCTTCACGAGGCGTTTAAGCCGAAGCCTACAAAAAGTTGGGAGAACATTAAAGAATGGCTTTCAGAGGATTTATGGTGTCTCCTACATATCTGAGCGTTTGACTTTTGCCAAAACAACGGTACGAAGTGCCGCAACTGTCCTCCTTGTCTTCATTGCGGCTGTCCTAATCATACTCATCGTAGAATACCCAGACCTAATCCACGCTTGGGCGGTGAGTCTCTATAGGGGAAATCCATCATTGCGAGACTTCGTCCTAGGTGTTACGAATTGGCTACACGGGCTGGGGCAAGCTATACCTCCTCTTGGCGGACTTGGGTCTGCCATAAACAATGCTCTCATGGGTGCTGGTCCCGGTTTCAGGCAGGCCCTTTATGGTGCGGGCGCGGTTGTTTCATCGCCTATTGCTGGGTTAGATGTAACAGGCAAATATGTTCTGAGCCAAAATTTCGCTGCTTGGGCTTCAGCTTTGGTTGCACTGTTGTATGGTTCGTATGTTTCTTCACGTCCAAGCCGCCCCAGACCTGCCAAAAGGTGAACAAATCTTAAGCTTAATGCAACAACAAAGACAGTAGTCTGCAGGGCGGAGTGCGCATTCAAAGTGGCTGATCGACCTAGGTTTGGTCCAGCTGGTATGCCGGCCGGGTTCAAGCTTCTGAAACAGCCCGTTACAGAAGTACCCAAATACCTGCGAGCTGAAGGCTTGGACTCGTTTGAGTATCAGATGGTTCGTTGGGGTCCCAAACCTCAGATTAGGCAGGAAATGGCAGAGCAATTGGG
>Ga0315310_10002315_pt1 | contig 11908 bp, 15 predicted proteins | sample TDP5_MG_FD_203630 | JGI IMG/M metagenome (GOLD analysis project Ga0315310, IMG submission 203630) | Freshwater sediment microbial communities from Lake Towuti, South Sulawesi, Indonesia - TDP5 | ecosystem: Environmental > Aquatic > Freshwater > Lake > Sediment | place: Indonesia: South Sulawesi... | reverse complement strand
CAGGTCACCCGGGATAGCAAGCATAAATGAAGAGAAATGCATGGGATGCGGGATATGCCTCGCATATTGTCCAAACTTCTCCATAACCCTTGAAGGCTATGAGCATGAAAACCTAAACGAAACCCTCACAAAGCTGTCCGAGAAGGTTAAGAAGATTGAAGCCCCCATAATCGTCTTCTACTGCCAATGGGCTTGCACTCCGAAGACAGCTGAGGGTAGCGGTTCAAGCCTATGTTTCATAGAGCTTCCTTGCGCCGGGAGAGCCGACCCTCTCCATATAATTCAAGCCCTAAACCTCGGTTTCGAGGGAGTTCTAGTATTAGCCTGCAGGCAGGACATGTGTAACTTTGAGATGGCTGGAGCCAAGAGATCCGAGGAAAATATTGGAGCGCTTAAGAGGCTACTACGCCATCTTGGACTTGAACGCAAGGTAGACATAGTTTTTGCCTCTCCAAAGTATCCCGTCGAGGCAGACGATGCAATTTCAAGCTTCATGGCTAAGATTAGAGGGTGAGAGGTGAACAGTATGATTGTTGTGAGACCTAAACCTTTAGACGAGCTTTTAGGGTTCCTCCAAGGCCACAAAAAAATTCTGATTATAGGCTGTGACGGCTGTACGACGCCCCCAAGGGGCCTTCGGGAAGCTCAAACATTCGCAAATTTGATAGAGTTAGCTGGAAAGGTTAAAGGGTTAGCCATCAGCCCTAAGGCTGCGACCCTGCCCAAAACCTGTGACAGCCACATAGTCTATTCAACTATGGCGAATCAGCTCGCCAATGTGGAAGCAATGCTCTCCTTGGCCTGTGGGATAGGAGTTCAAGTATTGAACGAAGTTTTCCCAGGGGTTCAAACCTATCCTGGAAACGACACAATCTTCAACGGGATGCAGGAGAAAGAGGGGGGAATCTTCGACGAACGCTGTAGGGCCTGCGGAAGCTGTATTCTGGGCGAAACCGGGGGAATATGCCCTATCGCCCGCTGCGCCAAGAGCCTTCTCAACGGGCCCTGTGGAGGATGCTTCGAAGGAAAGTGTGAGGTAACCTTCAACCGCGAAAAACATGACTGCGCATGGTATCTTATCTACAACAGGCTGAAGGAGCTCGGGAGGCTCGAAGACTTCAGGAAGTTTAGGCTTGTCAGAAACTGGAATCTGCTTGTTGGGCCTAGAAAGCAGGTGGGGGTGTACTAGGTGAGAGACAAATTCACACCATTCTCCGAGCTCATGAAGAAGATAGCCGCAGGAGAATTCGTCTACACGGGAGAACTGGAGCCCCATAAGACTACGGACATCTCGGAGACCATTGAGTGGGCGAGAACGTTAAAAGCTACTGGGAAGATTACAGCCGCCAACGTAACCGACAACCCACAAAGTACGGCCTGTATAAGCAGCCTCGTGGCAGCCTACATCGTCCAGAGGGATACAGATCTTGAAACCATCTACCAGCTTAGAACAGCTGACAGAAACCGGCTAGCCTTAGTTTCCGACGTGCTTGGGGCTGGAGCACTAGGATTAAGGAATATTCTAGCCTTGACAGGAGACCATCCCATGGTGGGAGATAACCCTGAAGCCAAGCCTGTCTTCGACTTAGACGGGACTCAGCTCATCGCCCTGATAAAGCAGATAGTCTACGAGGGAAAAGACCCCGCTGGCAAAGATATAGCTAATCCTCCCAAAATAAATGTAGGGGCGGCAGCCCAGCCGGGAGCGGACCTCCTCGAAATGGAAATCCTGAAGATTGCGAGGAAGGCTGATGCTGGGGCCGAGTTCTTCCAGACTCAAGTGGTCTTCGACGTTCATGTAGCCCTGCGATTCTTGGACGAGGCTTCCAACCTGGGTGTTCCAATCCTCATAGGCATCTTTCCACCTAAGAATTATGGGTATGCGGAATACTTCAGCAAGTTTGTTCCTGGCGTGACGGTGCCAGACCAGTTCCTAGCAGACCTTAAGAAGTTAAGCAGCATTTCGGATAAGGCTGAGAGGAAGCGGAAGATTAACGAGTACAATGTGGACTACTTCTACAAGTTCATTCACGAAATCAGGAAGAAGCCTGCGTGTAAGGGCTGCCATATCATGGCCGTGGGCTATCCAGAAGTTATAGAACCCATAGTGGAAAGAGTGGAGAAGGGAGCATAAGAAATGACACGTCTCGCAACCATTGGCCTGATGGCTTGCGCCGGATGTCACGTATCCCTTACAGCCATGTCAGCCAAGCTCGTAGAGGTTTTGAAGAATGTCGAGCTCGTCCACTCCTACATTCTAATGGATGCCAAGCAGATTCCGGAAAACATCGATGTTGGTATCGTGGAGGGAGGGCTGAAAACGAGCCATGATGAGGAAGTTGTAAAGGAGCTCCGGGAAAAAGCGAAAATACTAATAGCCGTTGGAGACTGCGCCTGCTTTGGAGGGATCCCGGGCTTAGTAAACATTTACGATCTTGACGACGCCCTTAGGGCTACCTACATAGAAAACCCCACAACGGTCGAAGGCTTCAAACCCCACAAGGACTTGCCTGAAACTAGGCCTCAAGCCCTACCTATAAGCGAAATAGTGAAAGTCGACTATGTGATTCCGGGATGCCCACCAAGGGAGACAACCCTTGAAAGCATACTGACAGGCCTGCTTTCAGGCAAAAAACCAGCCTTAAGCAGCCAGAGCGTATGTGATGAATGCCCACGGAAGAAGACAGGAGAGAAGCCTGAAATTATCAAAAGGCTTCACGAAGAAACACCAGACCCAGACAAGTGCCTCTTGGAACAGGGATACCTGTGCATGGGACCTGTTACACGGGCTGGATGCGAGGCTGCTTGTGTTCAGGCAGGAGTCGCATGCGACGGCTGCTATGGCTCTGCTCAGCAAACTTGGGATCAAGGCCTAGCCATGCTGGATGGGCTTCTGGGCTTGGCCAAGGAAAAGTTTCCAATGCTTAAGGTCGAAGCCCTTTCAGGGATGATTTATCGCTACACCTTCGCTTCTTCGGTTCTCCATAAGATGGCCAAGACGTCGAAGGCTAAGGCCTAGGGCATGGATGGTGGAAAAGATTGGGTCAAGAGTTCAGAATTGCACCCCTGACAAGGGTTGAAGGACATGGGAACGTAATCATAAGGGTTGAAGATGGCAAACTGCGAGAAGTAGAACTAAACATCATAGAGTCGCCGAGGTTCTTCGAGAAGTTCCTCCAAGGGAAGCCTGCTGAGGAGGCGCCTAGAATCTCTGAGCGAATCTGTGGAATATGCCATGCAGCCCACCATCTTGCTTCCATCAAGGCTGTCGAGGCGGCTTGGGGAATTCAGATACCGGAGCCGGCGCGGGAGCTCAGAGAGCTCCTGCATCTAGCAGGGCACGTTACAAGCCACACATTGCATCTGGCTTTTCTGGCTATTCCAGATCTCTTAGGCTTGCCGCCGGACAAAAGGCATATGCTAGGCTTAGAGCAGCAGAACCCGAATCTCGTGAAGCAAGCCCTAGGCGTCTATGACTATGGGCTTGCACTAACGGAGGTTCTCGGGGGCAAACGGGTACATGTCGTCACAGCCGTGCCTGGGGGAATGTCTAAGAACGTTGGAAAAGGAGAGAGAGAGAAGCTTTTGGGCTTAGCATCCGTAGCTATGGCGAGCATAGAGGAGATGGCTGACTGGTTCATGGAGACAGTCGAGAAAAAGGCTGATCTGATAAACTATCCCATAGAAGCCAAATACTGTATGGGGCTTGTCAAGAACAGCGCCCATGAGCTTTACGATGGAACCCTCAGAGTTGTAGATTCGAAAAGCCACAAGGTCTATGAGTTCAAGGCTTCTGACTACTTGGATTATATTGCTGAAAAAGTTACACCCCATTCTCATGTCAAGCTCCCGTACCTAAGAAAAATGGGCTTCCCGCGGGGCGTACACAGAGTTGGCTCCATAGCAAGGCTTGCCGTAGCCGACCAGATGCATGGAGACCTAGCGCCCAAGCTGGCAGAGAGATACTACAAATTTTTCGGTAAGGTTCCCTCCAACATCATGGCCTATAATACGGCCAGATTCATTGAGCTCGTCTACGCCGTTGAAGCCTCTAGAAGCATGCTTGAGGAAGCCCGGTTCGCCAAGGGACTCATAAGAACTGAGGCTAAGGAGAAGGCGGGTGAAGGAGTAGGCATAGTTGAAGCCCCAAGAGGTGTGCTTATACACCACTATAAGACCGACGAGGCGGGAACAATCAGGTTGGCGAACGTCATAACACCGACAACCTTTAATGCGCCGTCAATAGAGCAAGATCTCACGGTGATAGCTGAAAATGACCTTCAAAGCATACTCGGCGGCGGAAGAGACGAAGTATTTTGGAAGATGGAGGTTCTAACAAGAGCCTACGATCCCTGCATATCGTGTGCAACCCACGCCATACAGATAGTCGTCGAAGAGAAGAGTCGGAAAAGCCTGAACTTCCTCAACGAGTGAGGAGAAGGCGAGTTCAGCGGCCGCCGGATTCCCAGAAGTTGGTAGATAGCAGACGTTAATTCGGAAAAGTTTATAACCCTCGACGCGCAGCCAATACTATATATGTCGTGGATGCGATCCAACCTGTTTTTGACAGTCTTACTAAATAAAAGGTTGTGTCGGTTTTGGAAAGAGTAAAAAGTTGTTCTCCCATGTGCAGAAGATTTCGATGCGGAAAGAATACCCTCCTTTACCGGGGAGACAAGGCCTGGTGCAAGTGGACAGACGAACTCTGTGAAGTGAGAAACTGCAGCTACGTAATGTGCGCAACTAGGCGACTCTTGCCGGGAGGGATATGCGGAGAAACCGTGAAGAGAAAAACATCCGAGAGACAAATTGAAGACGTCAGCCCAGCGGTGAAGGTGAGAGGAAAAACATACAGAAAAATAGGCGAGAAGGAACTCTTCTAGGGAGACTATCTGGCGAAGACCCTTTTCACAATCGGCGGCCTGATCTTCTTCAGTACACGGTAGCGGCAGTAGGGGCAACGTATCCCAAGCTCGAGTTCGCTAGACTTCACGATAGCCCCGCATTTGACGCACTCATAGATGATGACTTGACCTTCGCCCTGAGCCAATGAACCCACCTCGGTTGATTGGAAAGGTACTTCCCAAATTTAAACATGTTGTTCCACTTAATATGGAGCTGTCCATATTTGCGGACGTAAGGTAGACTATAATGAGCCTGAAAGAGAAACTTAAGGGCAAGATAGAGCCATGGGAACTGGAACTGATTCCAAGATCATACGATGTTGTCGGCGACATAGCGGTCATCCGAGTTCCCGAAATCCTCAAACATAGGAGCAGCATCATCGCCGAAACAATCATGCAGGTTGATAAACATGTCAAGACGGTTCTGCGCCAAGTAGGTCCTGTCGCAGGAGATTTCCGTCTGAGAGGTCTAGAATTTGTCTTGGGAGAAAAGAAGACTGAGACTGTTCATAGAGAGTTCAACTGCCTCTTTAAGGTCGATCTGAGAGAATGCTATTTTTCACCTCGCTTGTCTCATGAGCGGATGCGAATTGCTGGGCAAGTCAAACCGGCCGAGGTTGTCGTGAATATGTTCGCCGGAGTGGGCAGCTTCTCCATAATAATGGCTAAACAAGCCAAACCTAGGAAGGTATACTCGATTGATATTAGTCCGGTTGCGATACGTTTCCATAGGGAGAACGTCAAGCTGAACAAAGTAGAGGACATCGTTGAACCGGTTGAAGCCGACGCCAAACGGGTTATTGAAGAAAGGTTGACAGGTTTAGCAGATAGGGTCCTGATGCCTCTGCCTGAGAAGGCATATGAATATCTCGACTGGGCGAGAGCGGCGTTAAAGTCAGAAGGGGGCTGGATACACTATTACGGTTTTGAGCATGCTGATAAAGATGAGGACCCTCCCGAGAAGGTAAAGGACAAAGTCAGCAAGAAACTGTCAAGTCTCGGCTCCAGATTCGAGATTCCAACAGCACGAATCGTCAGAGCAGTCGGGCCCAGATGGTATCAGATTGCCCTTGACATTCAATTCCAACATCAAAAACATTTATAACATGAGATTAGTAATAGTTGGAATCAGAGGAGCCAGAGATGAAGAGAAGACTGATGGATATTCTCGCCTGTCCGATCGACAAGTATTATCCTCTCGAACTCCATGTCTTTGACGAAAAGGAAGAGATCGTCGAGGGCATAATCATATGCCCAAAGTGTCTGCGGTGGTACCCAATCCGAGATGAAATCCCAGAGATGCTTCCAGACGAGCTCAGAGAACAGAAAGAAGAGGTCCCATTCCTCAGGAAATGGACGGAAAAAATTCCGAGAAAAATACTGCTTGAAGGGAAACCCTTCAACCTAAAAGATATCACTTTTCCTGAAGGGATTTCCTCCCGCAAGAAGGTTACCGACGTTTCCTGAATATCTTAGCACCTTCATATTCGCAAACATATTCAAAGCCAACCGCAACCAACTTACAGGCCTCTTCAACCGTCTTCGCCACATTGACTGTGAAGTTGTCTGTTGAACTATCTTGGAAAATGGTTCTTTCAATCGTTACGTAAATCAGTGTATTTTCAAGTTTCTTATGTCCCAGAAAGTCTTTGACGTAGAAAGGTCATGTGTCCTATGATATTCCGTTGTCGCTTGCCAATGACGAAACGTATGAAGAGTAATCTTTAGGATCCTCGGATTACTTAGATGTTTAGCGATCCTTGCCCGCTGAGTATGGAAATGCGAACTTATAGATTCTACGTTACTGAATAATGTTTCTTTGTCCTTTTGTAGACTGAGAATCATATTAATGCATTTCTCTGAAGCTTTTATGACTCTAGAGTTGCTGCCTTTCTCAGGATTGTTTATTGTAATTAGCCTTCGCTCAAAATCTATGTCCGTCCAACGTAGCTGACCGATTTCTCCTTTGCTATTTGGCAGAAGACACTCACAGTATGGCTTAAAGCTGCTATCATTTGGTCAATCTCGGTCTCTAATGGGATGAAGGGGTTTTTTGTGTGATTTGGTATTTTGGTTTCTCCCAGACGCCACCAAGATAGTTGAGGAAGACTTCATAGTTATCCGCATAACTCTTTTTCGTACTTTCTTGAACGGCTATTTTCCTAAGGATTTTTCCCTGGATCACCGATGGAAAGTCTTTCAGTAAATCGCTGTTTGGGATTTGTTGACATGTCTCCAATTCTCCTCCGCTCTCTGTGTCAGTTCCACCGCATACATCTATCCCTCCTCTATCTTCTCAACGACATCGATCATAATATCTAGGACTGATCTTAATCTTGCATCAGAAACAAGTCCCGGTTGCTGGGAATAAGCCACATTAGGCTCTCTCCGATTTATTATTATGCGAAAATTCTTGATCTTCATCATTTTACAGCGAATAGAAGACTCTAAGACAGCTTTTACACCGTTTTCCTCATTCCCTTTCACCACGAATTTCCGGTCAAATTCAGGATCGTTCAACTCTATGTCTTGCATACCAAACGCTTTCTCCACCTTCCTGAAGAAACTCTCTTCGTAGACAGAGATCAAGATTACCTTAGGGTTCTCAAATTCCACGCGGTATTCAGTATATCGGTTCTCGGTATCAGAAATCAGACGAATTTCCACGTGATAATTCCTGTAATCTCCCCACATGGAAGGGAACGCTTTCCCTTTGCAATTAAGCCCCATCTCGGCAGCAAATCTGTGCCATACCTTCCCCTTCTTTTCCTGCCATAGTCCAATAGCGGTCATAGAAACCAACATCACAGCAACAATTGCTGAAACTAGAAGCGCAAAAGTCAGATCGGGAGACAACAGAAATATCACGTAAACAAGTAGGAAATACACCAACACGCATACTACTACTAGCAGTTTCTCCATGGTTCGAAGGGAAAAACTGACAAGCATAACGGACTAATCTCCTGATCAAATGTTAGTTTATACCATAGATTTTCTATATGGATCAAAAACCCTTGGGGGTTCTTTCTCAGCTATTAAATCCGCAAAAGCGTCGCTACCTTTCTCTCTTTTATATTTCATTTCTTCGTATGTAATTGGAAACAGCCAAAGAAAATGAACTGGTATCATTCTCTCCCCCCAAACTTCTCTCAAAACAGGTCCTTCTCTGAAACCTTTTTCTTCAAAGACTGGCGGTAGGAAAATTATATGTTGTAATTTTGAATCTGGGAATGTGTTTGGAAACCATGAACCATCAGAGTTTTCAAAAGTAGTCAAATTCCAAAAGAATGTCTTATTGTGATACGGATATTTAGCCAAATATATAAGGCAGTGGAACATCCAAAGTTGAGGTTTCCTAACATACCACATTAGTTCAATTCTACCAGCATCTTTTTCGCTGAGAGTTTTCGGAAGTCTTTGCACCACACTGCTCATTCCGCTTGTGATGATTGTTGAAAAGTCTCTGCCTCTTTTTTCATCAGGTAGAAACTCATACACATCTATGTGTGGTATAGTACCCGTGATATCATGTTGAATCTCACCTGATGCTTTACCTAAGAATCTCTCATAATGGATTTCTCTTAGTTGAAACCAAACTTCTAAAGGAACCAATGATAATGCCTTGTGCTCTTTCATAGCATTAAACCGCCTTGCTATTTCAAAGCATTTACCAGCGTCTTCATATTTTCCGATTTGGCCTAACACATGCCCTTTAAGATGCCAAGCCTCTGCATTTTTGGGATTTATCTTAATTGCTTTATCATAACATTTTATTTCTTCTTCATATTGTCCTGCGCGCACGCTTGGGTCGAGTTCTATCGCTAGTTTATATTCTCCTATCGCTTGATCAACCAAGTCCTTACTGGCATAGGCGTTTCCAAGGTTGTAGTGACCCATTGCGAAATTTGGGTTGAGTTCTATTGCTCGTTTTAATTCTGCTATTGCTTGGTCTACCTTACCGTTCTTCTTTTTTCGCCTGAGAAAACTCAAACGCTTCTACCGAATTAATATATATAACTTTCATTAATATTTGTCTTATCCCTTTCTAGCCAGATGACCTAGCTGGTAAGGCTTCTTCGTTCTACATGTATACCCTGATAGACTAGATCTCTCTTATCAAATGAATCGAATCTGATACAGAAGGATAATAATCCTGCGACCATTTAGGGATCTCAGCATATGTTCGATGGCTTATTTTAGGATGAGAAAAGCATACGAGAAAAGGTGAGAAAAAGGTGATAATTAAAGCTGTATACTAAACATCATAATGAGAATAGGGTGATAATAAGCCCAAAACAGGCTCAGATACTAGTATTCCTCTCTCATGTGTATCATATAAAAGACCATATGTGCATAACCAGCATAGAAGTTTTCCCTTTGACAGTCAAATTTATGGGCGTGTTTTTTGAGTAATTAATTTATGCCGGAGAAGGGTTGGGTTGCGTTAACCGTTAGGGAGCATGTCGGTGTCAGGATTAAAGAACTTGCCAAAGCGCATGGATTAACCGTCAGCGAATACTTGGAGGGGCTCATTACCATCAATCCGGGGGCAAAACTAGGCGTGGGAGGAGAGTGGGCAACGTGTAACCTATGCGGCGTAAGGCTCAAAGCCCGGAGCATACCGGAACACATCTCCAAAGTTCATCCAAAAAGTCATTGACAGTCAATTATGAGATTTCTATGCTGGTTATGCACATATGGATAAAAGATATTGTATACTTATTTGTCATAATAGAGAAAGTGTCATACTAAAGAAACAAAAAAGAGGGGAGTTTGCGACTCTGCTGTCGGAATCCGACTTTGGGGGTCCCTTCAACCTAAAGACCTAGTTTTCGAGTATAAAGGCCCACTTTTTCGGATTAGTTGCAGGCTTCCTCCAAAGTCCTCGCCACCGTAACTGTAACTCATCGTCTAACTCTTGGAACATCGTCTTTTCAATCGCCATGTAAATCATTCTCTTTTTGATGTTTCTATGGTACTCTATGGTCGCCTTCCACTAGCGGAAGGTATGAAGGCTTAAATCTTTCAAGAAATACATAGCTCCTAGGTGTCTTTGGTGAACGTGAAAGTTAGGGTTACGAGGGAGGGGATCCTCATCCCTGAAGAACTTTTCAGGGAGATGATGAACGCGTATGTCAAGGTGGAGCAAGTTTTAGCGACCCTTGAGACTCTTGCGGATGAAGAGGCGTTAAAGAGTATTGAGAAGAGCAGAGAGGATGTGGCTAAGGGCGAGTATGTTGAATGCTCGGTGGACGATCTGGAAAGAGTCTTGAAATAGGATGCCCTATAAAGCTAGGTTTTCAAATGTTTTCCTCAAAAAAGAGGAGAGGTTGCCGATCGACGTTAAAGCAAGAGTGGTGGAAGCAATAAGGGAAATACTCATGAATCCTCATGTCGGGGTTGCGCTGGTCGGTCCCCTCAAAAGTTTGTGGAGAGTAAGGGTTGGAAAATACAGGGTTATCTACGAAATCAACGAGAAAGAGAAAATAGTTGTTTTCCACGATATTGACCTGAGAAAAAGAGTTTACTAAAAAGAGCGAGCATACCTGCATGATCCAAATAGAATCATGACAGGCCTAACCTCAGCGAATGCGGAAGCCCAAATGCATGCATGCACCTAACAGTGAGATTCCATCTGTTATCAGATCAACGGAAGCTTCGCTGAAAAAAGATGTTTATTTCATATACTTTTCATAGTGCATGATCTGTGTTAGTGGTTTTCTTCTCTGTCGTACTATCTGGTTTTTCGGTTTCTCTGCTGGATAACCTAGAGTTAGCAGTGAAACTACCCTTAGATTCTCAGGAATGCCGAGGACTTCCTTTACCTTTTCTTCGTCGTAGGCTCCGACCCAACAACTTCCCAAACCCAATTCCCATGATACTAACGCCATATTCTCAACTGCAATAGCCACATCCACGAGGTAACTGTCTAGGGAACCTACATGCCCACAGTTCTCAGTATGAGCGACACATACGATTACTGCTGGAGCTTCGCTCACGAAGTCCGAGGCCAGTTTATTCTTTACGTCTTTTTCGCGGACGATCACAAACTCCCATGGCTGTCTATTACCCGCTGACTGCGCTAGTCTGGCTGCTTCGAGCACCTGCTTCAGAATATCCTCGGGAATAGGTCGATCTTCATATCTCCTTACGCTGCCTCTCTCCCGGATAACGTCCAGAACGGTCAAATTTTCACACCACTTAAGAAATCAAGTAGTATTCCCATTTATAAGATTTCTTTAAGTTCTTGGGCAAGGATAGACCTGAAACATGTTTTTAGGAAACCCACTCTTCGCCAAATTCCACTCAACAGAGATTCGGTGAAACGGAGCACAATATGAACATGAAAAGACGATTCATTAAGACTGGGCAGGGCCTGGCCTACGTCTATAAGCCTAAAGCATAAAAAGAGGGGGTTCGCGACCGTGCTGAAAGACTTCTAGGAATCCGAAGGCAGATATCTTTTTGACCTAAGAGAAGAGCCCTAGGACAGAAAGATTAATAGTTTCTCAGTAACTTTCTATATATCTGCTGAAATGATTTCCCACAGTTGGACCCGTATTGTTCGAAGACCACTTTTCTCCCACGAGAGCAAACGCACGGTGACAAGCACTTTCAAAGAATCAGCAATTAGATCCGATAGATGTATATGGTCCATCTTCACTTCTAAATATAGGGTAGTTGCAGATGAGTCTACTAGACGAATTACTAAAGTTCATAGGTCAAGGAAGGATAGCAGGTTTAAGCCCGATCGTGGTTATGGCGGTTCCCTTCGTCCTAGGGTTGATCGTGGGCTTCTTCATCAAGAAGGCTCTGAAGATTGCCATAATCGCCGGACTCATAACAGCCGTAGTCATATACTTCGGCTTATTCAATTTGGGCATGGAAGGCTTAGAGGACATCATAACCCAATTTGGGCCCCAAGCACTTCACTATGCCGTAATCTTGTTGGGTATGTTGCCGCTAAGCTTAGGCTTTGTCATCGGTCTGGTTGTCGGCTTCCT
>Ga0315310_10002314_pt1 | contig 11908 bp, 13 predicted proteins | sample TDP5_MG_FD_203630 | JGI IMG/M metagenome (GOLD analysis project Ga0315310, IMG submission 203630) | Freshwater sediment microbial communities from Lake Towuti, South Sulawesi, Indonesia - TDP5 | ecosystem: Environmental > Aquatic > Freshwater > Lake > Sediment | place: Indonesia: South Sulawesi... | reverse complement strand
TTCTTACCTTCAAGCAACACCTAACCCTCACAACGTCTTTTTCTACCTTTTTCACTTATGCGTACATGCATTAATAATTTAAGAAGAAGCCTTCTATCCTTTTTTGATTCTAATCAATTCTTTAGGCTCTGGATTCTCTAGACCAACATTCTTAGCTATGTGATTAAGGTAGAAACCAATGATTTTAGCGATCCTTTCTTTAGGACCACCCTTTAGGTTTCACCAATGTGTTAATGATTTTTCCCCTAGTCTCTGGATTTATATTTGTATAGGAGAGTAATCTAGTGTCAGGGGCCCGTCGTCTAGCCCGGATTAGGACGCTGGCCTGCGGAGCCGGAGATCTGGGGTTCAAATCCCCGCGGGCCCGCCATTCTGTTTTATCTGTTCGGCGCATCGGGGCAGATTTAGTTTTGAAAATATAAATATCATCAGATAGGAATGATTTGTGAGGATTTAGAATTGTGGCAAGTTCCTTTTGTTGGTAGAATGAGTTATTGCTATTCTAAATGCTTGAGCATGATCTTAGGCTGGAAAGGTGATTTTTATCCGTTGCCTTTTCTTGAGTGCGTAACCACTGTTCCATTCGGTTTTGTTTACATAGCGTCAGACGGCGGTGGATTCGCTGTTAATGGCTACAACCCACACGATGGAGTGGAACGCGCCATGAAGACTCTGAAGTATGGGTATCGGTTCAAATGCTTTCAATCTGCTGATGAAGCTCTGTCGTTCTTGAAGAGAGCCTTGGAAGAGGAGCCAATTCTCATAGGTCCAGTAGACATTGGTTTTCTTGTTTATGATCCTTACTGCAAGTTCAAGAAAGGCGCAGACCATTATGTGATTGCTCTAGGACTGAATAGAGACCACGTTATTCTGAATGATCCGGATGGATACTTGCATGTATTGATCCCGATAGGTGATTTTGTTAAGGCTTGGAACGCGGAGGCGATTGCATACAAAAAGGGTCCATATTCCCTGTGGTTGGTCAAGGAGAAACTTGGGGCGCATTCTACTGAGAAGCTCTACAAGGATACTTTGATTTTAGGCCTTCAAAACCTGAAAGAAAAAGGAAGGAAATACCTAGTGGAAAGAGGAGCCTCTCTTTATACTGGTCCGTTAGCTATCAAAAAGCTTGCCGAGGATATTAAACGGCATAGGCTGCGACGGTGGCTGAGGTTTTACGCGACATTCACCTTTCGAGTTTCAGCTCAAAGGTGTTTTGACAGTGGCATGTTTATCAAAGATGCGCCATTCAAGAATGATTATTTGGAAAAGGCATCAGAAACCAGAATGAAACAGGCATGTGGCTATGGAAAGTGCCAAACCGAAGCTTCAACAATGAAGTTTTCAAAAGTTGCAAAAACATTAGAAGAGATTTCTGAGTTGGAGGAGAAATTTGAGATAGAGCTTGAAAAGGGGCTTTCAGCCTAAAATAGCCTCAATCTTCTTAATCGTCATATGCCTATCGCCTTGACCCTCGCTGTTTTCTTCTTAGAAGCACCATGTTGTCGCCGAGGTCTTTGACGTTTTCTAGAGGCTGATCCAAGTGCCAAGTGTTGCAGTTGCCTTTCCACCAGCCCACAAACTCAAACTTCCCATTCATCTTCACAAGCGTCTTGAATTCCTGTGGAAAAATGAACTTCAAGTCCTCTTCGTGAACAAAACTTCTTGTTTCGCCGTGGTCGTTGACTTCCATCACCATTCTTTCTGTGTATGTCTGGTCAAGTATGTTTTTGAAGTGGAGTTCAAAGCTTGTTTTGACTGTTATTCCATCCCTCTCCATGGTCCAGCTCTGTTCTCTAGTCTGTGTCCAGTCCAAGCCGAAGTTTTGAATGAAGTAGAGGCCACCCGGTTTCAGAGAGGCTGCCACTGAATCCAAGTGCGAGAGGAATTTCTCATTCGATTCAGCATCCAAAGAGCCCATCATGATGAAAGCAAAGTCCACTTTCTTTCTAAGCTTGAAATCGTACATGTCTGCACGGACAGTCTTTATCTTCAGATCTTCATCTCTTGCCTTCTTTCTAAGATGTTCGAGCATCTCAGGATACAGGTCCAAGCCTATTGCTTCATAGCCTCTTTTTGCTATCTCTCTCAACTGCAGGCTTGGTCCACATGCTATGTCAAGAAAACTGTTTACCTGGATCCTGCTGATCTTCCTGATTATCTTCTCGAAATTGTCAACCTGCTCTTTCGGGTCGACGAAGCCGAATGCTATCTCATAGTACAAAGGTTGCTCATAGATTTCCATGTTTTAGTGTATGCTCACTTCGTTTGATAAGCCTAATTATGTGTGGTAGAACAAATCGGGATTCGCTTTTAGGTATTCTACGTAAAGATCTATCAACCCTCTTAGTCTCACCAGCTTGAACGTGGCGTTTCCAACCTTGACAGTTTTCATTATTCCTCGTTCTATACTTGGGCCTTGTAGCTTAGCGAAGTCTGGATATGGACCGAAGTCCCACTCCCATTCATTTGGAGGATATTTGTCGACAAACCATTTTGGCGCGGTCACTTTGTCCGAAATGTGTTTGGGAAGTGTGACTCGTTCTTCTGCCAAGTGCATAGCAGAGCAGTTCTCTAGACCCACGCCCAATAAGAGAATGTATCCTTCGAGTTCGAGCAGTTTTTTCCAGCCCTGTCGGCTGTCTTTATGTCCAGCGTCGATTATTTCTTGAGCGTGAGGTCCAAATGCTGCGAGAGAAAACACATGGTGAAGGCTTCTTAGGACGCCTTTCCGTTTCCTGAAGGCTTCAGGTATGGTTCCGGTTGTACAGGGAGTCTCATTGGGGTAGTAGGGCAGGATTTTGTATATCCACAGGACGCCCATCGCGATTTCCTCAGGCGTTCTTTCGAGTTTAGCCAGATTGGCAGAGTACGTTGGCATGACTATGGTTCCGTTTTCACCGACAACTTCAAGCAGGGCATCTAAGACAGCGTTAGCTCCTCCATTTACATAGCCAACTGAACTCAATGAACTGTGAACACCTACAATGTCACCGCTTTCTAGACCGAGCTTTCTTAGACCAGCCTTGATCTCATTCTTGGACACAATGACGTCAACGGTTTTCTTATTGCCAGCCACGCATTTTTCAGCCCCTCGTTCCTAGAGTTTCGTCTTCATATGGGCTGCGTCGGAATTGCTCTTATCTGTTTCTTCGTCCAGAATAAGCAGCCTTCGCCTCTATCTCCAGTTTGCTTGTCTTTCAAGGCTACATCAATTCGATAGTATCCCGAGTAGGTTTTCTCAGGTATCTTCACATGTGCGGCTAGTTGAACCAAATAGGCGATTAACGACTTTCTAGGCAAGGTTAATTGAAGTAGATAGGCGACTATTGAGGTTGCTCCACCAGCATACTCTCTAACCTTGTTCAGCTCAAGTATTTCAGTGGGTTTTCCGTTAACTTTCACTTCAATGTCGTCTTTTTCCAGATGGGGTGAAATGTCGATACTGGACACGTTTGCAGGAGTCTTTCCACCTAGGTTTTGATATCTTGTTAGACTCATCGGGCGGAAGTATAAAATCAGCGACGGATACGCTCCCTGAGGTTTGAAAGCATTCATCGCATAGACTTCTATTTGCCCAATACGCGGCTCAAACTGCAGATCCCGATACGCTGGGACGTTCCAGACCCAGTATTCAAGGTATCTTGTCTTGTAGTCTTTGCATGCCATCAGAGCGAAATACAGCCCCTTTTCCACTTGCATTTTGTATTCGCCCTTAGCGTTAGAGAGAGTCTTGTAAAGTGTCTCGAAATGGTCGTTCTTGATTTCAACGAGTACATCCTGCAGCGGTTTGTCGTCAAAATCTGTTACTTTGCCCGAGATTGTTATCTTTCGCTCATCAAATGCCTGCGTCAAGGGCTTCAGCCACTCTCGCGTGTCTTCTTTCGAGTTGTTCTTTTTTGCTGTTGCCACTCGTTGGGTTTACTTCCATTGTTGGGGGGTCTTTCTGATTCTGGTGAAGAATATCCATGGAACGGTTAGAGCGATGCCTATCAGGGTGAGCAGTTCAGCCGGGAGCAATGTTCTCTCTCGAGGCGCCAGTGAAGTTATCGACTTGATTTCATATTCGAATCGAATTGAGTCATGAGACGGGTTAGCGATTAGGACTGTGGCATTGCTGACTTTTGCAGGGAAGACCTCTTGAGACAACCTAGTAAACAGGTCTGATTTCCACACAACAGCATCTGAGTGACTCTCAAGAAACGCGTCTAAAACCGTCAGGTTGCGCGATTCCCACCAGAGCATAGTTTCATTAATATTTGGAAAGTGCTCTCTGACCCATGAAGTAGACCAGTCTTGGAGATCGCTTTCGAACACGTTGAGGACGTAAACATATACTTCATCACTTGCGTTCACGTTGATGAGAAGCCCAGTTTGAGGCGTTATGGTTGATGTGGTGTATAGATTCGTATACTTCTCTTGAGGTGCATCTTGTGTGCCCCCTGAGGAAAACCCGCCCATGGGCGCCGCGGGAATCAGTGATACGAGACCGATGGCAAGACCTATAATCAACAGGACGGTTCCTAGTCTTCCGGTTAGGCTTATCCAACTCATATACCGAGCCTCCGGTCGAAATAGACGTAGCATAGAAGAAAGATGAGTGCCACGATAACGTATGAGGCTCCGATGTAGCCGAGCGCTTCTGAAAAGCTTGGGACCCACAGTTCACTGGTGCCGAAGGGAGACGACCCTGCCCCCGTGTAGTACCGGTCCAAAGCCATATTTGGATAGATCAGGGCGAATGCTTTGAATGGAAGCTCTGTACCTGTCCAAGCCAAGAAGAAAACCATCGAACTGACTATGGTTAATGCAAAGTAGAGAACTATGCCCACGACTAAAGCTAGTCCTCCTCGCTTCAGAACGAGAGCAACCAAAAGCACGATTCCAGCCATCAAGAGGCTTGAACTGAGGTTAGCCGCGTACGTCAATGCGATTGTGCCAAAATAGTCGCGAGTGATTTCTGGAGTCAAGAGAAACAGCGCGAATAGTTGAATTCCCAGAAACAGGAGCAACGACACTCCAAGGGCTGATAGTAGTTTGGCCGTGAGAACGGTTCTTCTCTTCAAAGGGTATGACAGCAGAGTCTGGATTGTTCCTTTTTCAATGTCGTTTCCTAAGCCATAGGCTACGTTTGCCCAGATTAGTATTAAAAGTATGAAGAGGGGTATCCCAGTCAACGTGTTGACTAGTCCATGTGCGAACGTTTCACTCGATTGAGCAACGGTTGCGCCTAAACCCGCAAAAATGAATGTTCCGAAAGCATAGAGAAAAGCGAAGATTTCAAGAATGGGAAATCGATAGTTTTCTTTCATGGCAGCTGAAAAAACTTCTAGGAAGGGTCGGCCTTTAGAAATCTCGGTCAATGTGGGCTTCCTCTTTCGCTGTCAGATTTGACTGCAAGTCTAAAAAGCTCTTCCAGTGAGGCAGTTCCGCTTTCAATCCCAGCGATTTTCGCTTCGATTTTCTTGGCTATCTTTGGGACATCTTCATAGAGCTTCTCTTCTTCGCCCAAGTTCGCAGCGACGGTGACGCCTCTGCTGTCTGCTTCGACGCGGTTCACGTATTGCAGTTTCCTCAGTTCATCTGCTAGAGTTCCAGGCTTGTCGGTTGACACCCTTGTGGCTCTGGCGCCAAGTTTGACTGACAGTTCTTCAAGGTCGCCTGAAGCCCACACTTTTCCTTTATTCATGATTGCCACAGATTCACAGACTCTGCTCAGTTCAGGAAGTATGTGCGAGGAAATCAGAAAAGTTGTTTTCCCGTTTTTGTGAAGCTCTAATATCAGATCCAGCAGCTCGCTTCGGGCTACCGGGTCTAGATTCGCGGTGGGTTCGTCAGCCACGATGAGGCTTGGTTCATGGATGATGGCGTGGGCAACTGCGAATTTCTGAAGCATCCCCGCTGACAAGGCTTTTATGCTGCGGTCATGGGCATCTTCAAGTCTTGTTAACGCCAAGACCTCGCGGGCTCTGGATTCTGGCTTGCCAAAGATTCTGCAGACTCTTTTCAGGTACTCAAGCACTTGGTGATGCGCCGGGAAGTATGCTCTTTCATAGATGACTCCGATTCTGTGTCTTATGTCTGGATTGTTCCAAGGATCTTGGTCGAAAACCATCACATTTCCTCTGTCTTGTCTGAGCATGCCCAAGATTATTTTTATGGTAGTGGTTTTTCCTGCTCCGTTTGGCCCTATCAGACCCATGATGTTGCCCTGCTCAACTCTAAGCGATAGGCCATCCACAGCAACGACTTTACCATAGCTTTTAGCCAGATCGTCAGCTACGATTAGGCTCATCAAAACTCCTCGCCAAGGTTCATTAACTTAGACATACTAATGGATTTTAAGACTTTCCACAAGAAATATCATTGTCTTGCCGTTTTTGACAACGTCGACTCATACGTTAGGATACAACTATGCCTGGCGAAATTAGCCGGAGTAACGCAGTGACAAGAGAGCCAAGTGCAATGATTTCAGCGATCCAACGTAATGCAGCCACGCTGGTTTAGCTTCTTCGTCGTCTTCTTTCCTGTTCGTCTCTGTGTTGCTGCCATTCGTCATATTTTTCAAGCGCGGTCCTGATTTGCTGGTTAACGTAGTCTTCTACACCGTAGAGCGGCAGTGTCATTTCTTTGATGGCGGCTTCTAGTCTTTCGTATTCGTCTTTGCGGATTTCGATATATTCATATTGGTCTGTGAGGGTTTTGAGTCGCCAGCGTGTTGCGTCTCGGATGAATTCCTCACGGGTCATGTAGCCGAGGTTTTTGTGGGCTTCGATGAAGCTCTCTATTTGAGCCAGTAGTTCGGGCGGAAGGATTACGGACTGTTTGAGCAAGGCTTCAACGGCATCTGTGTAGGTTTGCATCCGACTGGTTTGGGCGGTTAACTCGCCGAGGAGGGCCGTGAGTTTTTGGTGCACATCGTCGGTTATTCTGAGTGTTTTCATGTTTCTGTAACCAGCTTCTTGGGTTAGTGAGACGAGTGTAAGTTGTTCAGTAAGCCTAATAAGTGTTTTTGATATATCAGTTATACTAAATATACATAAGGAGCTTCGAGCTTGAAGCAGCATGTTGGCTTCACCATAGACAGCAAACTCCTCAGCGAGATAGAGGCACTTAGAGGCAGAGAGAAACGTAGCACGTTCATTGAGCATCTCATCCGGCTGGGGCTTAGGGTATACAGGGAGGCTGACGCTTAGTGTCAGAAGTCGCACATGATCTCGGTAGGCTCAAGATCTGCGGAACCTGCGTCTACAAGAAGTCGCCCGTGTGCCTCAGCCTCCGGCTTGTGCAAGCTTGTTCCAAAATCAGCCAGAATCCTGATCAGGTGAGCGCTGCGACTTTGAACGCGTTGATTCAGGAGGCGGAGACGCTGAGCCGTCGAAAGTACAAGTGTTCAAGAGAATCGAATGCTTGGATGCATCTGGTAGACAAGGCGTGTGCTTTTTGGCAGCCAGTGGAGCAAGCCCTTGGCTAGCCTTTGCTCTTGCATTTTGAATATAGAAATAAAAGGTGAAGTTTGAGGCTACTCGACGCCCATGCGTTTGGTGATTTTGACTATGAGGAAGATGACGAAGGCTACGATGAGGAAGGTTATCAAAGCCACCAAGAAGTCTCCGACGCCAAACAATTGGCCAGTGTAGCCAGCAGGCGGGTTTCCTGCACTGTCCAGCGTTGTCGACGGGACTGGAATCTTGAAAGTTGCCAAGTTTCCAAGGCCGGGCAAAGCAAGGCCTATTATTGGCATCACCAAGTCTTTAACGAGCGCTTGTACGAGACCGCCCAAATAGACACCCATAATAAATGCCACGGCAAGTCCCATGACCTTGTATTTTGAGAGGAAGTCCATGAATTCGGCGCGGATTCCTTTTGGCGGTGGTGGAGCCGGTGGTGCTGGTTTGGGTTCGAGCAGTTCGCGTATGCGTTTCAATTCATCGAGCATTTTCTCGTCTTTCGACATTTTCTATCACTAAACCAGCGTTTTACCGTGTTTTCTTCTTAAGACTTGCGAAGATTGGAATGGGGCTATGTCAGTTGGCTGCCGCATTTTGGACATTTCCATCGAGCATAGTAAGAGCATGTGTAGCAGTAGTGCACGCCACATTTTGGGCACGTGTAGCCAATGCCGTTAATTGTTTCCTCACACTCAACGCATGGGTGACCTAAACATTGATGGACCATTCGAGTAAGCCTCCGAGATGCGATACCTGTGAGAAGGCAGTGCATTTTAACAGTACCTCGGCAAAAGAAGCTGGAGAAGCGCAGAGCTAGCTGAAACTAAGCAGGCTTAAATACGATGCTTTCTTCATGAAGAGGCTATGACAATCAAAGTCATCGAGTTCACAACGCTTGAAAAGACTGGCAAGCCTATGTTGAATTCTCTGGCGCCGAAAATGGGCATGGTCTACGTTGTTGCTATTACTCGGGATGGATGCCCAGCGTGCAAGAGACAAAAGCCGAAGCTCGATAAGTTGGCAGCGGCTTTAGCGGAGAAACATGGAAGTCGAGTCGTTTTCACGAGAATTCACGTTAATTACAGTTCGGAGTCTCAAGCAGAGTCGTTGCGGAGTAAGGATTTGCTTCGTCATTATTTCTATCCTACCAACTTGATTTTGATAAGATCAAAGGATAAGGGTGCAATCGAGTACTACAGAAATGCTTCTCCGGACATGAGTGAGTTAAAACGGAATATTGAAAAGGCGGTCGAAGCTGCCAAATTCTTCGACAAATCAAACTGAGAACGCGTCATTTGTCTACGTGGCAATGTTCTTAGCATGCCTATGGCGGTATTGCTCCAAGATCCAATTGATTAGATTGTTTCGCGTGCGACCTTGATTTGTAGCTTCTCTCTCGAGCCATTCTGCAAGGTCTTCCGGTACGTGGAGACTAAAGTGCCGCTTGCTCAATACTTTCTCACCAGACAACATCGCCCTTATATCAAGATGGCTAAGCGGATTGTTGTGAAGCAGAATTGAAGAGAGTACACAGAGAGAGAAACGAAACTGACTGGGTTTCGTAAAGAGGTGCAAAGTGCACAACATTACTTATCTTTTCAAAACGCGCTTTGCTTAGATTGGCAGCCCGAGAGCCGACGAGTGAAGCACACGGTTAGAGACGCTCGCAAGAGGCTCAAGAGAAAGGGCTGCTCTGCTTCATTCTTTGGTTTTCTCGGGCAAGCCCAAACCAGTACAGGAAGCTGACCTTAGCGATGCTGGATCCTCTGAAGCATGTTCTCAGCCGTTTCGGCGAAGCCCTCACGCATCGCACTGCGCTATTCTTGACCACGACTGAGAAGATTATGGGCATCTCGCCTGATGTCAGCTTCAAGACGATGAGTAAGGTTTACTTGGGCGATTTGGCTGCTCGAGCCAGCGTTGATTTTCTCGCCGATCAGGTCGCAGGCGCAGGCTTCTACACAACTGTGAACGCGGAGTATGCTGAGAGAAGCGAGGGCAGGACAGCGAAGGAGCTGGTGGACAAGTTTTGTGTTGATTATGGGCTTGATGAGGTGTTGCAGGAGTCTGCCCGCTATTTGGTCGGTTGGGGCAACGTTTTTTGGTGGACTGGCAACGCCAAGAGAATCGAGTTTCTCAGGTTGCTGCCCTTAGAAATCATTAAGGAAAATGGCGTGAAGTTCGATGCGGATGGTCAGCTTGACAAAATCGAGTTAGAGTGGACGCGTCAGCCAAACGAGATTCAGGGCGACGAAATCGTTCACCTAGCCTACAATGTATTGACGGCTAAACCGTTGGGCATGGGCGTTCTGCAGTCGTTGTGCATGCCCTTGGACATTGGGAATGGTGAGAGCAGAGAAGCTTTCTACCAGATTAAAGCGAAGATTCACAGCGGCATGGCAGACACTATTTACATGTTTGGCGCACCCAACGAACTGTGGAGTTTTCCAGGGTTAAGCCGCGAGCGGCTTCAGGAAGTACTTGCACAGATTAAGAGCATTCCTCAACGCGGCTCGAGGTTTGTGTTCAACCCGCCCGCAGGCTCTGAAGCCAAAGTTCAACCCATTGTCGCAGAGCGCATGCGCGGACTCGACTTCTACGTGGAGACGCTGCAAGACGAATTCATCCTGGGCTTGCAGACTCCGATGGCGAAACTGGTCACCAAAACCGGTTTCACAGAGGCTAGCGCTAAGGCGGCTCTGGAGATTGCTGAAAGGCGAGTTCTAGCTATTCAACGTTTCTTGAAGCGTGGTGTTGAACGTTATCTTTTCGATCGTGTCGTGGCTGCAGCGGGTTTGGATCCCGCTCAAGCTCGGGTTCGGCTTAACTGGGGCATCCAGGAAAGCTTGGACTATGAGAAACTAACTCAAATTCTCGGTCAGTTGACCGAGCTTCTGAAGGTCGATCCAACTGTGATCAGGCATGCGGAGTTGCGTAAGATTCTCCGCGACGTCGCCAAACTTCCACTCGAGGAAGAGGAGGCTGCAGATATGGTTTCACGAGTATTAGGTGATAGAAAGGATGTCGGAAAAAAGGGAAGAGGAGAAGCAGCACACACCTGAATTTGAAGACTGCATTCAAAAAGTCATGAAGCAGGGTCACAATAAGGCCAGCGCCTTCGCCATCTGCACGACAACGTTCCAGAAGGCTGACAAGCCTATTTTCGTGGGCGAGTCTGAGAACCAGAAGCTGCATCTGTTCAGCGAGTCCATCAAGATCTCTGGCAACAAAGTCTCTGGAGTCTGTATCCATCCCAAACGCATCTTCCATCCAGAAGAAGGATTAGAGCACCTCTACCTTAAGGAGGAGCTGGAAAGAGCCGCACCGACTCTGATTGGAAAACCCTTCGGCATCGACCACATGTATGTTTTGCCTCCGCCAAACGTTATCAACAACGCTTGGTACGATCATACTGAGAATGGCGTAGCCTACGAGGGCATAGTCGACGACGATGTCGCTGAGAGGATCCAGAAAAAGGAGTTCAAAGGCATCAGCATCGAACTCGACTGGCTTCGTCCTGGCGGCAAGGTTGAATTCATGAATGGCGTGGCGCCGAGGAATTTTGAGCTTACCAGCGTGCACTTGTTGAAGCGTTTTCCGCCTGGCGACAAGGACGCGTATATCAAGTTCTGGAATGCTGTCATGGAACAGCTCGTGGTGTCGCCTGCACTGACTCTGGACCAGAAGGTTGACATGCTGATTCAACGGTTCGAGTCTTTCACTGGCTGGGTTAATGAGCGATTCGCTAAAATTGAGGGAACTATCGCTGGGCTTGCTGCAAGGCCTGGGCTCGCCGAGTCGAGTGGAGCTAGGCAGATGCAGGAGGCTGAATGGGATGCATCGTACATTAATGACCTGCCTGATGGTGCCTTTGCTGTGATAGGGTCCGGAGGACAAAAAGACGACCAAGGCAAGACAACACCACGTACATTAAGGCACCTGCCACACCACAAGGCTGACGGATCTCTCGACATTCCGCACCTACGAAACGCCCTGGCTAGGCTGCCACAGACAGAACTTTCAGCTGAGGACCAAGGTGCAGCAAAGAAGCATCTTTGCGCCCACGCCAAGGAGTCGGAGATCGTGAGCGATGTCTGCGGAGAGAAACCACCTGCACAAGGCGAAAGCGAAGAAGTCAAGACGTTGAAGGCAAAGTTAGCTGAGACAGAATCCAAACTTGCAGAAGCTGAGAAGAAAACGCAACCTGAGGACGTTGTTGCTATCCGCAAACAGCTGGTCGAAACCGAAAGCAAACTTGCAGACCAGGAGAAGAAGACGAAGGCAGCGGAAAAGAAGACTTCTGATCTCCATAGTATGGTTGAAGGGATTGTCCCGGCGCCTGGAATCTGGAAGGCATGGACGCCTGGACCCAAACGTATGGTGCAGGAGCTTCAACGCGTGTTGAGGGAGAGCAATTGAGCACTGGAAGCGAGTGTCTAAGCGAGAAAACAACCACA
>Ga0315310_10002313_pt1 | contig 11910 bp, 10 predicted proteins | sample TDP5_MG_FD_203630 | JGI IMG/M metagenome (GOLD analysis project Ga0315310, IMG submission 203630) | Freshwater sediment microbial communities from Lake Towuti, South Sulawesi, Indonesia - TDP5 | ecosystem: Environmental > Aquatic > Freshwater > Lake > Sediment | place: Indonesia: South Sulawesi... | reverse complement strand
GGCTCGTTCTCAGCCTCGGGTTGTCAGAGAAGCGCTCCCGATAGAACGAGATCCCCACATAGCAGGTACCCGGCTGGACGTGTGCCAAGCGCCAGGGATGACCGCCTGCTTTGTAGTAGAGAGCTGTTGTCAGGTTCCAAGCTCGAGTCGCCGGATCCTGAAGTGTTCGGGATTCCAGATCGTCAGGGGAAATCTCTCGCAACGTTCGGGGAAGGACGATTTGTGTTGGGATACCAAAAGGCATTGCCTGGGCTTTCAGCCCACGCCTCAGGTTATGATGGGCCAGTACGTCCTCGTCATCTGTACCAAGAGAAATCTTCAGCCCAGGTAAGAAGGCTTGGCCTACCTCCCTGGCTCGCTGTGCTTGTTTCTCCGCAGGGGTCAGCTTGCGCCGTTTCACCACGCCACTGCGCGTTGTCCTGACGGTGCAAAGCTCAATCACGTCGTCGGGGATCGCACAGATCACAACGTCTGGCTTTGGCGTTCGCTCGCTCAAGTTACGGAGTCTCTCGGCATAGCGGGTGATGACTTGTCCAAGCCGCTCGTAATAGTCAGGCACTTCAAGGGCTTGCTTGAGTGTCTCAGGCGTGATTACTTCCTGCCAGGTATCGCCGAAGACAAGGCGACACTGGAACATTGTAACCGGACTGAAGCCAGGGAAGTGTGGATAGAGGTACGGCTGGGTTCCGTCGTTGACGATGCGACTCTGGCAGCGCGTCAACCAACTCCGTGTATCAGACACAAGGATAGGCGGTCCGATGATGCCTATGGTAATACTGGTGAGCGACGGCCATTCCTGATCACCAACGCTGTAAGGGCCATACAGCCCCAAGCCAGTTTTTGGATCAATATGCTGGTGACGACCGCCGAACAGGAGCAAGGGCTCGTCCAAGACTCCCGCCTCGAAGTGGGGAGATGGACATGGTGTCGAATGAGGTGTTCGATTTCTGCTTCTAAGTCCACCTCTTCGTCGATTACTCGTCATCGCCGTACACCTCATCTTCATCTTCGCCACTATCCAGGCTCTCTTCTTCGCCCGGCTCCCAATCAAACTCCTCAGCCTCTTCAGGAAATTGAGCGATAAGCTCATCGAGGTTGAGCCGATCATCGGCAATCCCGACAGGTAGACGGATAAAGGCCGGACGCGTATCGAAGTACAAGTCCTGATCGCCAGCCCGCATTCGAATGATCGAACCACCTCTGGCTAAAACGTAGGCCCAAAAGCGAGTATGGTAGAGAATGTTGAGATTCCTGTCCCGGCCTGTCCATCGCATGGCAAGCGGGCCGACCTTGGGACCTTTCATAATTGTGCGTTCGGTGCCGTCGTAAGTGAACACCACAGTTGGCGTGATGCGAAGGTAGAACCTGAGCCCCAGGTACATCAAGGGCAGCCATGCAGCCGTATGGCGCCAGAACTTGACCGTGTCATCGTCGTTCAAGTAGCGCTTCGTCGGCGTGCGAGGGCGTCCACAGGCTCGCCATTTGATGATACGGTCTTTCCCATCGTCCGGCGGAAAGAAGAAACGCGCTTTCTCATCTTTAATGAGCCCGACGTAATAGCAGTGCCGGTCCACCGTCATGTTCAAGAGCCACACCAACATACGATATTGGTCAGGATCATCTTCCCACAACGAGGCGGGCTCTCGGATCACACCGTCCGACTCGGTCACTGCGAAGAGGGGATGATTATCACCCTCCAGATCGTGGAAGGTGTACAGCCGGTCCTCATACCGAAGAAATGCGGGCATGAGGGGGTGCTCGAGGCCTCTCTCTTCTTGGTCTGCACGAATGATGCGTTTGAGTTCATCCTTGCGAGGGAGCGACATGCCATGCCTGCCGGTACGATACAGACGCTTCGCTATGGGGGCGCTCCAGATGAACTCCGGCATACGTATAACTGGCAGAAGATTGCATGGCAAGTCCTCTTCGACGGCGTCTGGTTTCCCCTCCACTACTGCTCGCTCGGCAAGCACAGTTTCGCGCGACACCTGACCGGTCGGCGTGATGAGCTGCCCACGAAAGGCCTGTGGCCGAGGCAGAGGTTCTTCCCGCAGAACCCTGAGGAGCTTTGTAAAAGAGCGCTCAAAGTCCCGCTCATCACGGAAGTCGATCATCCCGAGATGCCTGAGAAGGATCGGAATATACGGACAGTCCCGCACAAGCAAAGGAATGACCCTAGCCTGACGTCCGGCCGGATCGGTGAAGAGGGCAGCCTGCCACTCGGCATCCGTCCACCCAGAAGGGCTATCGAAATAGTCAGGCGTGAGGACCAGCGCAATGAACCGACTGTTTTCGAGCCCCCTGTTGATCTCGGCAACGACGCTTTGCCCTGGGCGCACTTCGGCCTCATCAAGCCAAACACGGAGCGGACGATCATTGTAGTACTCGTTCTCAATGCGGGCGGCGAGTTGCCTTACCCACGGCTTGTCCACGCTGCGATGGGAGAGAAACACATCGCGTTGATCTGCGATCTCACCATAGCTCACGTGTTGCATCGGCGGACTCCTTCCCCCTGATTGCACTATTACGTCTTCGCTTGTTCAATCTCTCGCAGCAGCCGTTCCGCCTCCTGGAAAGCGGCCTCGTAGCGGTGGGGCGGGCCGTCGCACCAGGCTCGTTCTTTGGCGATTTCGGCGTGTTCGCGTGCCTCGGCGATGTTAACCGCATTCAGTTCCCACTGTGCCAGGAAGTTATGGATGTCGGCCTGTTGCAGACGATACTGACAACGGTCAGCGATTGCGATCGCGTCATCGACTAATGCCCTAGTATGAGAACCGGGCAGGGCATTTGTCGCGGCGGCCTGCCGATATTGTACTCGTGCGAGTTCTAACAAGAGTTCTGCCTCCACCTCGACAAGTTCGATGCGTCTACATTGATGTAGAGCTTCTCTCAGACTGTTTTCGGATTGTTCCAATTCGCCCATCAGCGAAAGGGTTTTTCCGCAAAGCAAGCGACAACGAATCATATCTCGCTCGACATGCATCTGGGTGGCTAGGTCTAGCGCCCTGCTTGCATACGACGATGCTGCTTCGAAGTCACATTGGAGCAAGCTGGCTATCGACTTGTCAATAGCCACAGAATACACGCTATGCTCAAGCTGAATACGCTCCCACCGAATCAGCTCTGCTAATCGCTCCCAATCTGTCCCTCGAAGATCCTCAAATATACTAGCAGCTAGATCTAGTTCGTGACGTGAGACCGTATAATCACCAACGTGCGCCGCCAATAGCCCACTCCTTTGATGCCCACTTGCTTCAATGATAGGATTTGTGAGTTGCTTTCCCAATTCAACGGTTTTCTCGGCATAGTGACATGCTGAAGAGAGCATACCTAGAACCAAGCAGCGCGTCGCCAAGTAGCTACAAGTCACTCCCAGATATTTGTGTTCCTTTGACTGTTCTGCCAAAGTTTCCGCCATTTGCAGGATTTGTAACGCTTGTAACGGGCGTCCTAGCATACCATAATCTCCTGCCAAGTTGTTCAAAACCCAGATCTGATCTGTCGCCTGTTTCAGCTTCTGTTGACCGACTGCTCCTGGGCCAAGCAATTCCTCTATCAAACCTAACCGCAGCCTATAAGCACCAAACATATAAAAAAGCTCAGGAGATATCCGCTCGTAATATAGTTGATATGCTTCATCGGCCTCGCCCGCTCTTACCGTGTGGAAGAATAATTCTATCACAGGCATGAGATCATCAAGAGAAACTGAGCGCGAGAACTGGGGTAACGAGGCGAAATAATCTCGCAACCGCTTATGAGTACTATCACGATCCGTGAGACGATCATATGCATACTTCCGCACGACAGGATGCAGGTCGTAGCGGCCCATATCCTCCTGGCGCAACAGCAAGCCGCGCTTTATCAACCTCCGCAGCGTGTCCTTTAGTACCCGCTCGCTCTCGAAGCGGAAAGCCTCCTCCCCTTCGCTCATTTCCCCAGACGGCGGGCCAAATAGCGCCCGCAACACTCCGTAGCCCACTGGGGAGCGGAAGGCGGCAATGCGGCTGAGGAGTTCCTGTGCCGCCGGGTCCAGTGCGTTGTAGGCCTGCTCTAGGATGTGGTGCTCCTTCCCCCGCAGGTTCTCGGTGATCTCGTAGTCCGTCGCTACGGCAATGTCACCAGGCCGAGCCGGATCCTCCACCACCAGGCCGGCCAGCAGCCGCAGCGCCAGCGGCAGGTAGCCGTAGGGCTCACAAGCAGCCTGGATCTCGGTCCGCGTGCCCCGGATGCCCATGGCCCGGAAGAAACGCACGGCGTCCTCGGGGTCCATCTGCGTCAGGTCCATCCGCGCCACGCCCGCCAGGCCCTCCAGTTCGCGGGGGAGGAGGCGGCTGGTCAGGATAGTCTTGGTCGCCTTCAGCCCGGCCAGCCACTGGAGGAAAAGGCCGACGTTGAGATCGGCGCACTCGTGGGGAGATGCCTGTGGTAAGGGCGTAGCGCGCTGCGCCCCTACGTCCCCCACCTCATCCCCCAGATAGGGGACGTCCATGCGGGCGTAGGCCCGCAGCAGCCGCTCGGCCCCGTCCAGCACCAATAGGAAGCGCCGCTCCGCCAGCAGTGCACGCAGGCACTCCATCCGGTCCCGCACCGGCCAGTTCGCCGCGTCTATCTCCCCGCCGCTGACGTAGGCTACCGCCCGCTCCAGGAAGCGCTCGAAGCCGGACTCCCGGTCATAGAAGCACCACCACAACGCGCCGCGTAAATCCCAATGATCAAATCCCAATGGCAAAAGATCGTGTGAAACCAGTGCCAGCCCAAGGCCGACTTGCCCATCCCGCCGATGGCAATGACCGCCAGCAGGGGGTGGGCGTCGTCGGTGAGCCAGACGGTGAGGTCCGCCCGCTCGTGCTCCCGCCCGGTGAAATGCTCCTGCGCCGGGTAAGGGTGGGCGATGTATGAGGTGGGGGGCAGGGGGATGCCTAGAGGCATCTGGGGCGGTGTCGGCGGTCGGGTGTAGTCAAACGCCTGCGCAATTCGCACGTCCAGCGGCAGTCCCAGTGCGCACAGCCGCACCCAGCGCTCCTTGTACATCCGCAGTTGGTCGAGGGTATAGCGGTTGCGGATGCGGTGGATCTTGGCGTGGCAGGTGGGGCAGATCACCATCAGGTTGTCCTCGGTGTTCGGCCCGTCCTCGCTGATAGGGACGATGTGGTGCAGGTCAGTCACATCGTGGTGCTCCGGGCAGAGGCAGCACCGATGCATCGCCTCCACCAGCAGCTTGTCACGTATCGCCTCGGGGATCGCCTTTCGCTTCGTCATCGCTCCCTCCTGCTACATCACCGACCCGCCACGAGCAACCAGCAACCAGTTTTCGCTTGGGTCTGGCTAAAATGAGTTGGGCGTCGAGGTGAGCCGGCAGCCTCGTTGCTGGCGGGGGCTGTCAACGGATTTCTGAACGGATTGAACGGATGATCGCCCTTCAGGCGAGATTTCTCCCGTTTGATCTTTGCTTGAATCCGTTCAATCGTTCGACTGAGGCTCACGAACGTCCGCTCCCTGAATCCGTTGACAGCGTTCCCCCCATTTCAGCCAGACCCGTCAGGGTGTCCTGTCTATTCCTGCCTGGTGCTCTGCCGTTGTCGCTTTTTGGCCCTGCGGATGCCCTTTCGCTTCGCCATCCGGCGCTGTTCGCTTTTGGAGACAAACCATCTCCTTCTGCGCACCTCGCTCAGGACACGACCCTCGGTCACCTGCTTGCGGAAACGTCTGAGCAAGCTCTCCTGTGATTCTCCCGGTCTAAGCTCTACCGTCACTTTTCCGATTCTCACCTCCCTCTAAGTATCCGTTCTGTTAGGTCCCAGTCACCAGTCCCTCGGCACATTCCACTCCGGCGTCTTCTTCCACTCCGCCATCAATTCCGCCGGGTCGAAGGTCTCCTCGCTCAGTTCGACCCCCAGCACCCGCCCCAGGCGCAGCGAGATGACGCTCTCGTGCTCGTAGGAGTAAACCCACAGGTAGTCGTTGGCCCGCGTGGCCGGGGTCTTGCCCGGCTTGATGTCCAGGCAGGCGACCTGATAGGTCTCCACGGGCCCCTGCGGGTCGGGCCGGTAGCGCACGTACACCTTGCGCTTCTGGCCGATAGCCTGCTTCACCCGCTCCACCACCCGGTTGACGTTCAATTCGGTCGCCATTGCTATTGCCGCCTGTACCTGATCCGGGCTTTCGGCCTGGAGGATCTGTGCCCGCGCCACCTCCGCCACCTCTCGGTCTTCCAGTTCGTCGACCTCCTCCAACGCATGGGCCTGAGCCTGGGCCAGCGTCGCCTCCATGCCGCCGGGGGAGACCTTGAGCCCAGTCAGCCGATCCACCGCCAGCAGCAGCAACAGCCCCATCATCCCGGCGATGATGACCCACACCCGGTTGCTGCTCAGGTCCTGCTCCCCCAGCCCCACTGTCGCCGCAAAGAGCACAAAGGCAAAGGCCAGGAAAACTAGGAACTTGAGCACTGCTGTCGTCAGCCAGACGTGCAACGACTGCTTCGCCTGGTTCGATCTCCCGTTGGACATTGGTTCACCTTCTTGAAATGCAGACATCTCACTTGAATTCGCCCATCGGCGCGTCCTCTGCCGGTAACCGTTTAAGGTAGCAAGTCCAACGCCGGTCGAGTAGAAGCGAAGCGACGTATCGAGACCGTTCGGCTGAGCCCTCGGCCTGAGCTCGGGCCGAAGGCTCACGACGAAGCCAAGCGTGTTGTGCATACGGCCCCGCTCGCTTGATTTCGATACGCTGGTTTGATACGTTTCGCTACTCAACCCAAGTCACTACTCAATCAGCGCTCGCCCTAGCCGGTGTTGCCATGCCCCGATGGGGCGACTCAACGGTTACCTCTGCTGATAGGGATATTGAAGCCAAATCGTATATGGCCTTATTATATCACAGTTGGCGGAAATGGGTAACAATACCCTCGATAGGCGAAGGTCTCCGACCGAGCCTCTCAGCCGGGCCATCTCCTCGTCACCGCCGCCTCCAGACACTGCTCCAGCCTCCCGAAGCGCACCACAAGTCCGGAGTGGGTTGGCGCGTAGAAGGCCGCTTTGGCCGAGTTGGTGGCCATGCTTCGCAGTCCCAACTCTTCGATAGGAGCCACCACCAGGCAGGTATCGGCCACCACCCTGCCCCCCGCCGCTTCTATCCGCTCCACCAGGCCCTTCTCTTGCGCCTGCTCCCGGGTCTCCCGGGCCGTGGTGATCCACAGTCTTGCCTTCACCCGTTTGCCCTCCAGCCAACGGGCCACCTCCTCGATCTCGACCAGCGAGGCATGGGGGCAACCGATGCTGACCAAATCTATTTCGTCTTGGGTTGAGTAACGACTTGGGTCGAGTAGCCGAAGGCGTATCGAAACCAGCGTATCGAAACCAGTGGCAGAATTCAGGGCCGCATACCCCTCGTCCAGGTTGTCAATGACAACGGTTTCGGCCTCAGTCGCCACGACATCCCCTGCCCGTGCCTCCGGCGTCACCGCCTTCACGTGATAGAGGGCCACCGCCCCGCTGGCAGCCATGGCCGCCCCCACGGCTTTCAGTATCCCTTGTTCCTTACCCCCTATCCCTTGTTCCACTTCACCCAGTCCCTTAAAATACGGCACTCCGTCTTTGACCCGTCTCCCCACCAGATACCCCAACGCTCCGAAGTCCGCTTCCGACGTCACCGGGCAACGCACCTCAATGATGTGCGTCGCCCGACGGTTCTTGTCCAGGTGCAAGCCATACCTGGCCGTGCGGCCGGTGATCGCTGCGGCCAGGGCGCTGGGGCCACCCTCGCGGTTGGTGCGTGCCCCCAGGACCGAGTTGGCAAAGCTGACGGCCGACGATTCGCTCCAGGCGATGTGCTGGCCAAAGGCCGGGAGGTTACCGGTGAGATAGGGCGTGCAGGAGCAACTAGGGGCAATGCCCATGGCCTTGAAAGCCTCGATGACCGCCATCTGCTTGCAGGCGAATTCTTCGGAGATGCCCAGCTCTCGCCAGTGGGTCAAGTCCATGCCGGCTGGGTTGAGGGTAGTGGGCACGCGCACCCGCGCCCCTTGTCCCGCCCACTCGTGCAGGAATTCCAGTCCAGCGTCACCCAAGTTCTTGTAGCTGACGCCAGCTACCTGGACGCTCTGCACCGGTACCAACTCTTGCGCTCCATATACCTTGCCCAGGGCAACGATGATTTCCATGGCCCTCTTTACTCCAGGGCCAAAATCTCCAGCCAGCATGGCCTTCTCTTCGGGGGTCAGATACATCTTGTTTCGCCTCAGTAACCGTTTCAGGGGGTGATCCCCCAGCGAATTTCAAACAAATCTCTAACGCTCCTCTAACACGACTCTACATGATTCTAGCACAAGCCGATGTTTCTGTAAAGTAATTGCGTTTGCAAACCTTAAAAATGTCCAAAACCCCTTGACAATGGCGCGAAGATGTGCTACTATATTATGTTGAGAGCCATTTGTATATTTTATGTGAAGTCTGAGGCTTGTGAGCTCGATCGGAACGAGACGGCTTACACCTATGCCAACTTGGCATAGATTACTGCATCGGGGCGATGCATAGTCTATCATCAAATACAAGTAAAAGGAAACAAGAGGTGTCTCCAAAGATGTATCCGCGAACTGAAATACTGTTCCCTCATCGAAGCATTTCGGCTTTGAAAGGGTTGAAGGATGGTCAATGGCAGAAGTTGGTTGAGCGTGTCGCTGTCCTGCCAGAAACTCATGAAGACAGCCTGGCTTTCTCCCTGATGATGATCAAGTTGTGCGATTGCATGAATTGTGACCTGGGTAGCTACAAAGCCTCGTTGGGCTGTTCAACCTGTGCCAGGCGAGCCATTAGTGCCATCAAAGGCTCAGACACAATCCTGATGCGGTATTTCGAGAAGGCAAAGGAAGAGGTCCTGGCTTATCTGGAAAGCATCGGTATGAAAAAGGAGAAAGCTGCCTGAAGCACCATCGCACGTGCTGCCTGAGAGTAGAAAGCGATGGGAAGCGCACGTGCTTCTTCCAATACCTCCTCAACCAATCACCTGTACCGCCTGTACCGCAATCACCACTGTTGCGGTGCAGGAGTGGTGCAACAGTGATAAAAGAATAGTGAGGAACATAGGAAAGGCAACCTCAAATGGTTGCCTTTTCATTGTTCCCGCTGCGCCACTACTGGCCGCCAAGCACAACCACGAACTCGCTCAGCACCATGGCCGTGGCACCCCAGACCTTGTGCTCACCTATCTGGTAGAAAGGCACACAAGTGATGGTGCCGTGCAATACCCGCTCTTCCTCTCGCCGTATGGTCGGGTCCAACATAGTCGCCAGAGGGACCTCCAGCACCTCAGCTACTTCGACTGGGTCGGGGACAAAGGTCGGGCGGTCGGGCCGCGCAGCGATGTAGGGGGTAATACAATAGTCACTGGGGAAAATATAGAGCGGCGTCAGCACGCCCAGGACTTCTACGCTCTGGGGATCCACACCCAACTCCTCGTGGGTCTCGCGTAACGCTGTCCACTCCAATGGCTCATCGCCCTCACGCGCACCTCCAGGCAGCGAAATCTGACCCCTGTGATCCTCCAGTGTCTCAGTACGGCGGGTAAGGGGAAAGTGGAGACGATCATCTTTAGGATAGAGGAGGATGAGAACACCCCCCTGCCTGGGCTGGTGTCCCGGCGGGCGGGCCTCAAGGCCAGGTCGTGGTCGGGTGGACATACGTATCTGAGCCACCCGTCCAGGCAAAGGGCGGCCCAGGGCCTGCCGGATGGCTGCCAGACTCGGCTCATAGCTCATGCTCTCCGTTACTTCTACCCTTTCCTCTCCTGATACAGCCCCCCAGCGGAACTAACCATAGCCCTATTTTACGCCCTTTCGGCCACTTTGACAAGAGAGGGCCTGCGCAGCAGGTCGGGGGGCGTGGGGGGTGTCCTCCCAAATCACCCTTCTCTCCTCCCGGTGTGGGGTCATGGGCCCACTTGCCCCGTTCTCAGGGAGGAAAGGCAGGGTTGAGGGGATACCCCTCAAGCTCCCCGGGCTTCGCTGTGCACGCCCCCAGAGAACATTTCCTCAGAAGAAAAAAAACGCGGAGGGTCGCAGTGGATCCTCTGCGCTCATTGATCCGAATTGCGTTTGGCGGGCGGTTTTCAACTCAATGCACAATCACACCAACAGGAATCCGGGAATGCCTCGCAGCGATTTTACTCTATCTCCACCTGGATACGGCATGGTTAGCGGTTCCTGATCTGAAGGCGAACCAGACCGATGAGGGCCAGCCCCCCGAGGATGAGCCCGCCCAGAGTAGCGATCACTATGACAAGAAATAAGTGTAACACCTGCTCCCAGCCACCCATTTGATAGCCCTCCTCCCTCAAGTCCCTTTCGACTGGGGGAATGACTACCTCATTGCCTCCATAATCTGTGGCATCATCCCTCCACAAGGAGTAATATACCCCCTGACCTGCTATATCCATTATAGCATAAATCTTCTGAGCAGAGTGTGGAGGTTGCATAGAGATTGCTGGCAATACTATGATATCCTATCTGGGAGCAATTTGCTGGACAGAAAGTCTACGGTTGCATGACCTTTACCCTACGTTTCAAAAGTTTCCGTGAAGGGGGCATATAGAGCAGGTCAAAGCGCCTCGACCAGGGCCACCATCGCCAGGACCAGCACCTCGCTGACCTCGCAGAGGGCTCCATAGGTGTCACCCGTCAGCCCGCCCAGGGCTCTGGTGAGGGTCCAACCGAGCAAGGCGACTGCCAGCCAGAGACCGCCCAGGATGGCCAGCCCCCAGAGGTGGAAGAGGGGGAGGGCCACAACCAGAGCCAGCGCCGTAGCTAGAACGAATTCCCGCAGCCCGCTGTGCTCTTTGAAAAGGCTGCCCATTCCCCCCGGTCGAGCCGAGGGGAAAGCCCAGATGCCGTAAACCATGGCCCAGCGTCCCAGCGTGGGGGCCAGTAGAAGCCCTCGCCCGCACCAAGCCGGGCCTAGCTCGTTGACGAAGGCCAGCTTGAGGGTCAGCAGGCAGAAGACAGCCACTCCACCGAAGGCCCCCAGGCGGCTGTCTTTCATAATCGCTAACCGCTCCTCCCGTCCACGACCGCCGCGCAGGCCATCAACAGTGTCGGCCAGGCCGTCCAGGTGCAACCCTCCGGTCAGAATGACCCACAGCACTACCAGCACCGTGCTGACCAGTAGGCGCGACCAAATCTTCCCCAACAGTGCATCAGCGAGGACGAGGATGGACCCCAAAAGTGCCCCCACTAAAGGGAAGTAGGCCGCGGAACGGCCTACTTCCTCCCACGACGCATCTCTGGCCGGCAGCGGTATAAAGGTCAGGAAACGCACCGCTTCCAAGAAGCTCATTACTACTCCACGGGCTACGCAAATGTTGAGGGAGCGAGCGCCGGTTGAGTAGCAAAGTGTATCGAAACCAAGCGAGCGGGTCTACAGACAACCCGCTTGGCCTCGATACGTCGCTTCGCCCCTACTCGACCAGCGCTGGGTTCGCTCCTTTAATGTTTCCCAACTTCTATGTACGCCCCTACTCCACCGCTTCGGATACACCCGCATCAGCGAAGGTGGCCATCTCATTGAGAACCTTGACCGCCGCCTCGACCAGGGAGATGCCCAAAGCTGCCCCTGTACCTTCACCCAAACGCAGGTTGAGGTTGAGCAAGGGGATGAGCCCCAGTCGCTCCAGCACCAGGCGATGTCCCAGTTCCACCGAAAGGTGAGCAGCGATGAGGTAATCTTTGACCTGGGGCGCGAGCCCGGCGGCGATGAGGGCCGCGGCCCCGGAGATGAAGCCGTCAAGGACCACGGGCAGGCGGTGGGCCGCTGCACCGAGAACGACCCCGGCGATGCCGCCAATCTCCAGGCCCCCAACCTTGGCCAGCACGTTCAGCGGGTCTTTCGGATCCGGTTGGTTCACGGCCAGAGCCCGCTCGAT
>Ga0315310_10002311_pt1 | contig 11915 bp, 5 predicted proteins | sample TDP5_MG_FD_203630 | JGI IMG/M metagenome (GOLD analysis project Ga0315310, IMG submission 203630) | Freshwater sediment microbial communities from Lake Towuti, South Sulawesi, Indonesia - TDP5 | ecosystem: Environmental > Aquatic > Freshwater > Lake > Sediment | place: Indonesia: South Sulawesi... | reverse complement strand
GCCGTCCTTGGTATCGAGATCCCGGTCCTATGGAAGTTTGAGATAGGGTACAAGTGGGGATGCGATTGGGCAATGAGCTGGATAGAGAACAACAAGCCCGAGATGGAGCAGGGCATCTACAACACGCCCAGAAAGGAGAGGGTCCTTTGGACCTATACTGGAACGTTCAGCGATATACCAAAAGGATACCTTGCTGCTTTGCCGATGTATGAAGCGGGAGCGGTCGCCGTCTACAACATTGCAGGACCCCTCGGGCTTGGGATAAATAGCGCGGTGAAGGACATCGCCGCCAGGGACAAGCTGAAGCAGGGGCCGCCTTTCTGGATAGGCGTTGATGCGGACCAAGATTGGATAAACCCTGGGTTCGTCATCGCTAGCATGATGAAGAGGGTTGACTACGGCGTCTACTATACCACTATGCTGGTCCTGGAGGACAAATTCAGAGAGGCTGTAACAGAGTACGGCAATCAGATAACGCTTGGGATTGGAACCACAGTGCTAGGGATACCGATGGAGGGAATATCAGTCAGCACCCTAGCGGACCTAGATGAATTCATCAAGATGGGCGAGAGGGCGGAGGAGCTAACAGGGGAGCCAGTGCTTCCGGGGCCCCCTGAGTGGATCAAGGAAAAAGTAAAGGAAATGAGGGAAAACCAACCTGCTTGGATATGGGAAGCGGTCGGGGAACTTGAGAACAGGATAAGAATTGGTACGGAAAACGTCCCCGAGGCGGACACTTGGGAAGAAGTCGATTACTGGCGAGGTATCCTCGGCTGATTAACTTTCGATACTGGCCGATATACATCCGAAGCAAGCGGCACCTTGTCAAGTATCGGAAAAACGTCCTTGTTCCCACTCACATCCCGCAGGCGGCGCGCAGAGGTTAAAAGGGAAAATGGGATGGAGGATGGTTCTAGAGGATAGTTTCATAAGCGGCTTAAACGGGCCGTTCGCAGGTTTAAATGCGGGCCGGTTGGCGATCTGGCTCATCCAGCCTCCGGTGATCGCCCACTTCCACATCAAGTGTTCTAGCCGGCCCGCGAGTTTTTCGTGACCCTCAACAATAAATCGGTCATTTTCGGCAATTTATTCCGATTTTAATCCAATTTCGCTTCGTTTTCATCGATTTTCGGCGATTAAATGTCAGTTTTAAATACTATTTACTCCATAAATTACAAAAGGAGGCAAAAAGTGAGGACCGGGTATTCTAAAAGCGCCCTGTTGTCGCCCTTGCTCGCATTTGCCATAGTGGTGCTAGCCATATCGCTCCTCCATTATGTAGTTTTAGCGGCTCCTTCACAGGCGTACGGAACCCGCATGGGGCGGCGGGACTTCAGCGGGTCCCCACCTGCCCAATCATGGGATGCATCAGTTACCGCAACCTTCCCGGGCGGTAGCGATGATGCATTCTTCGGTGCATGGGCAGACGCGACATCGGACTTTGATAACTCATACGATATCCCCGAGCCGCCCGCGCCTCCGGAGCCACCTTACGTGCGGGCATACTTCTACTATCCTGAGCAGACCCCAGACGAGCTCCACCGCAGCTGCCTGGCGCCGGAGAACCTGATGGAGTGGCCCCTCAGGATCGAGTACGCCGACGACATCGAGGACATCACCCTGACGTGGAGCGTGGAGAATATCCCCTCAGACTACAAGGTCCTCCTCTACCGGGGAGGAGCCTCCGTAGCGGACATGAGGGCTGAGGACTACTACACCTTCGAGGCGGCGAGCGGAGATCACGACTTTCGCATAGTTGTTAGACTACCTGCCGAGTACACGCTCACGATTTCATCCACGGCAGGTGGGACGACTGATCCACCTCCGGGCTCGCACAGCTATCCAGCGGACACGGTCGTATGGGTGACCGCATACCCGGTCTCAGGCTATAGGTTCGTCCGCTGGGAGCTGGACGGAGTTCCAAAAACCATGAACCCGATCGATGTGCCGGTGGATCGCAACCACAGCCTCCACGCCGTCTTTGAAGCGATACCCCCGGGACCAAGCCTGGGTGTCCGCGTCTCAATCTCGCCGGAGAACCAAGACGGCGCGCAGGGAGAGACGCTCAGGTATGTCGTCACCATCACCAACACAGGCGATAGTCAGGACACATACGATTTGGTGGCCAGCGATAACGCCGGATGGAATCCCTCGCTTTCGAAAAACTCGCTCACCATACCGAGTAAGGCCTCTGACACGGTAACGCTTAGCGTCACCATCCCGGGCAATGCATCTGTCTGCACCGTAGACGGGATAACCGTCGTCGCCACCTCCGAAACCAACTCCAACATCACAGGTAGTGACAGCTGTACCGCCCACGTCATCCAAGCAGCCCTTAGGGTCGTCCGGATCTCAATCACGCCGGAAAATCAAAGTGGCGCGCCCGGGGCAACGCTGAACTACACGGTCGAGGTGACGAACGGAAATGATCAGTTACACGTTTTCGACCTCCAAATCTCAGGTGGGGCCGGGTGGGAACCCCGAGTGTCGCCGAGTTCGCTCACCCTCGCCGCAGGTGCCTCGGGCACCGCCACCCTTAGCGTGACCGTGCCGAGCGGTGTGAGCGGGGGTAGCTCGGTGGGCATCGCCGTTACCGCAACCTCGAGGGAAGATCCGACCTTGAGCGATTCCGCGAGCTGCATCGCACGTATCGCCGTTGTCCCGGGTGTCAGGGTATTCATCTCACCCAGCGAGGACAGCGGTTCGCCAGGCACCACGCTGAAATATACGGTTACCGTCGCGAACACCGGAAATGTCATCGACACTTACGATCTAGCTGTGACCGATGGCGCCGGATGGAACCTTGAACTCCCATCCTCGACCTTGACGATATCGATGGGGGGCTCGGAAGAAATCGCGCTGAACGTCACGATACCCGAAAACGCCGAGGTCGGCACTGCAGACGATATCATAATCACTGCAACATCCCAAGTAGATCCAAGCATAAGCGACTCCGCGAGCTGTAGGGCGATCGCAGCCGCTCCTTCAGTACTACCGCTGACCGTTCCGCTAATTGGAATAGCGATTATCATCATCTTCATCGGAGGCTACCTTTTCCTCAGGAGGAAGGGTGGTCGAAGGAGGCGGGTTTTATATGCTACTGCTTCATAATCACATAGAGGAGGCTGTAAGTGAAGACCGAGAATTTTAAAGGAGCCTTGCTGTCGGTTTTGATGGTTGCTTCGATTGTGGCGCTGGCGATACCGCTCTTATCGACCAGCCCCGTGCACGCCATCTTGACCCCGCACGACCCGATTTACATCGATGGCAACGCCGGATTTACAATTCCAGATCCCGTAAATGGAGGCGGCTCCGGCACGGAAAACGATCCCTACGTCATAGAGAACTGGAAAATCAGTGCTGGGGACGCGCACGGGATTTACATAAGGGATACGACGGAACACTTCGTTGTCAGGAACTGTCTAGTAGAAAATGCCGCCGCTAATCGTTTTGGTATTTATCTGAATCATGTGTGGTACGGGAGGATCGAGAACAACACTTGTTCAAATAACACCCAGCACGGTATTTGCGTAATCAACGGCTCGAGCAATAATGTTATAATTAACAACACCAGCAGAAACAATGGTATTCTCCCTCTTGCTGGATTTGGTATCGAATTGGTGGACTCGAACAATAACGCATTAATTAATAATGTCTGTTTTAATAACCTGGAGGGAATCTTTCTAAGCCGCTCGGACAATAACGCCCTTGATAATAATACCATCTCAAGCAATCATGACTACGGCATCATCCTATACTTATCAGACAACTGCATTCTTTCCCGCAACACCATTTTAAACAATGGATGGCGTCACGGGAATGATTGGACATCTGGCATCGCGTTAGAGCAATCGACTTACAATACAATCTCCAACAACACTTGCTTAAACAACAGCTACTATGGCATCGGCTTATTTAGATACTCAGACCACAACATTTTGGAAAACAACACCTGTGAGAATAACGATGATTATGGCATTGCCCTAGACCGTGGATATATTGGTTCAGGCTGCGGAGGAAACACTCTAAATAAAAACACCTGCTCAAACAATAGGGTTGGTATTCTCCTTCGTCAGTCAAACAACAATTTAACAGTGAATAACATCTGCACGGTTAACTTTGACTTTGGAATCCATATTGCTGATTCAGACAATAACCTCATCTTCCACAACAACTTCATAAACAATATCAACCAGGCAGACGATGACGGCACCAACTACTGGGACAACGGCTACCCGTCCGGCGGGAACTACTGGAGCGATTACACTGGCGTGGACGAAAACAAAGGTGAGAACCAAGACATGCCCGGGAGCGATGGAATAGGCGACACGCCCTACTACATCCCTAGCGACAACAACCGGGACCACTACCCGCTAATGAGGCCGTGGGCCGTTAAACCTAGGGCAGAGATCAGGACGGTGATCTACCCAGCAGCTGATGTTTATGCATTCAGCGGAGATGGAGCGAGGTACTCGAGGTCGCAGCTGAAATTTGATATCGGCAGCATTCCCTCCGGATCAAACATACTCTCAGCGAAGCTCTGGTTGTACAGATTTGCAGCTGATAGCTGGGACGGGGAGATCCTGCTCAACAGAGTTGACGATCAGCTCTGGAGTGAAAAAATAACCGCTGCTGAGTTCGACGCCGAAACCCTCACAAATGAAGAAACCCAGGCGAGCAAATTCATGTCGCCCGGCTGGGATTGTTTAGGCGTGGAGGACCAGCTGAACGTCGATCACAAAACTGGGCACGCGTACTCAAGCTACAGGCTTAGGTGGGCGAACGATGACGGAAGCGAACCTTCAGTTGGAATCGATGACGGCCGATTCCTCGTGATCGAGAGCGAGCTCGACGAACTATGCATTTTCTTCCCCTCAAGCGAATACAACGGCAGCGACCCGTACCTCGGGGTCGTTTACGTCCCGCCGTATGCGGTATCCGTGTCGATCTCACCTACTTACAGGAGCGGCGCGCCTGGGGAGGAGCTCAGCTATGCTGTAATGGTCGCGAACACGGGGGACCTCGATGACAACTACGTCTTAACCGTCAGCGATAACGCGGGTTGGGGCCCAACGGTTTTTCCCACCTCTCTCGCCGTCGCCTCGGGTGCTCTAGGCGAAGCCACGTTAACTGTTACCATACCTGAAAATGCGAAGCCCTGTACATTGAACAATATAACCGTCACCACGACCTCACATGCCGATAATACGGTGAGCGATAATGACTCGTGCACAGCTCACGTGGAAGTCTTCAGAGGCGTGGAAGTCTCGATCTTGCCCGATTATCAGGAGAATCTGCCCGGTGGAACGCTCGAGTACACGGTGGCGGTCAGGAACTTGGGCAACGTCGGCGATAACTACGACTTGATCGCACAAGATACCGAGAACTGGGGGCTGACGCTCAAGGACAACTTGCTCGAGGTTCCTGCTGGCGAGAACAGGACTTCGACGCTCAGCGTCACCATTCCAGAAAGCGCGGAGAATTGTACGAGGGACAACATAACCGTCACCGTAATATCTCAAGCCGACAACGCCGTTAGAAACAACGCGAGCTGCATCGCCCACGCGGCAGCCGCGCCATCTCCTCCATCAGTTGAAGTTTCACCCTTCGTGAATCTTGGTGAGGCTGGAGATAACCTGCCATACATGGTGACGGTAACAAACGTTGGGTACATAGCGGACAATTACACCATCACGGTCATGGATAACCTTGCTTGGCCAATTTCGATTTCCGAGAACGAGATCAGCCTTGCTCCGGACGAAAATGTAGTAATTGTGGTCAAAGTGACGGTGCCTGAGGATCTGACGGAGAAGGTAGCAGACTGGATTACTTTGAAGGCGTCAGGAGTTTCGGGTGTAGAGAACAGCGTGGACTTCAGGGTCATTAGCGTGATGCCGCTTGAGGAGCCTCCATATCCGGTAGCTCACCCCGAGGAAAATTATTACTGGTTTAGTACCTGCACCCTTCGCGTCGAATTGCCCGCTGTACCGATCATGTGTGGCAGGGAAACGGGCTATAGCGTTGACATGACACCTAGGGAACCCTGGCCGATGCTCTACGGCAGGGGAGAATATCCGCTGGCAGGTGCTGCCGCGATAGTTGGCAATGGCCGCGTCATAGCTCAGGGCGGCCTCGGCATCCTGCGGAGCGCGCCAGTGGATCAGTTCGGTGACGAGAGATTGGCGGCCAAGAAACTCATGCCACTGATGGTCCAATGGCTCATAGACTGGGGTGACCCAAGCGAGCACAAGTTCCTGTTTTACTGCACTTCTGGGGCTTTTCACAATGCCTCACGCCTGTCAGAATGGCTCAATACACTGGAAAACAGTCTCGGGTTTGAGCTCGATACCCAAGAAGGGGGGATGATAACTCCAGAACTGCTTGAGAATTATGATGTGCTCCATATCGTGGTAGAGGCCTCGATCAGCGACAATGAAGTGCATGCAATTGCGGACTGGGTGGAGAACGGAGGAGCGCTGCTTCTGATGGAGCAGGCAGATTACCTAGGTGCAGGCAATGTCCCAACCACAAATGAGATCCTAGAGGCTCTCGGGTGTTCCATCAGGTTCCAAGATGATGAGCTGTATGACGACAACCACTGGACCAAAGACGGACCATGGTTCCCTCAAGTTTACTTACTCGATCCAAGGGAGGTGAATTCCGAGTTCGATATTTGGTTCCCCCCCGGTATTGGATGGGATGCTCTCCTCACCGCAACCTTCTCGGGCGACAGTGATGATGCGGTCTTTGGGGTCAGACCCGACGCGTCTTCAGGCTTTGATAGCAAATATGATATTCTCGAGCCTCCTGCTCCTCCAGAACCACCCTTTGTGCGGGCATACTTCTACTATCCTGAGCAGACCCCAGACGAGCTCCACCGCAGCTGCATCCCGCCGGAGAACTTTATGGAGTGGCCCCTCAGGATCGAGTATGCCGACGACATCGAGAACATCACCCTGACCTGGAGCGTGGAAAACATCCCTTCAGAGTACTCCGTCCTACTCTACCGGGGAGGAGCCTCCGTAGCGGACATGAGGGCGGAGGACAACTACACCTTCGAGGCAGTGGGCGATAATCATGACTTCCGCGTGATCGTGGGGAAGCTCCTGCCCTTCACCCTCGAACTCAGCCAAGGCTGGAACATGATCTCCTTCCCCATCCTAACGGAGAACATGAGCCCGGACTCGATCTTCGACGGCTACTACGTCCTATACCGATGGGATGTGGAGAACAAGCGCTACGTGCTGCACGCCGATAGCGGGGACTTCATCGAGCCAGACCCGGATGTCGAGGTGGGCGTCGGATACTGGGTTTACGTGCTCGAGGACGAAAATGTGGACCTGCTGGGCTTCCCGGTGAACCGGCTAACCCTGAACCTCCGCCAGGGATGGAACCTCATAGGGCCTCCATACGGCGGTTCGAGCATTGCCGACCCCGCGGACTACCCCGACGACTCAGTCATACCCTGGGCTTTCACCTGGAACGCACGTGAGAAAAGATATGACATGACGCAACTTCTGGAGGCAGGAAAAGGCTACTGGGTATATACACTGCAGGACTGCTCTCTTACAGTGGAACGAAAAGTTACTATGGGTTTTGTTTTAGGCGGTTATGTGGAAGGGTCCACGTGGGACGGCCGATACATTATTGCGGCAGAGCGACTTAAATGGCTGTACCCCTGGTTCGACTACGCCTACGATGAAGGAGTGGTGCTTGCGGGGAGAGACCCTGCTTCGTCAGCCAGAGACCTCATCACCACGAAGAAAGCAAACCTTGTCGTAGGAAGTTGGGAGCCTTGTGCTGTGCCATCGTTCGAAACGATAAAAGGAGAGTACCCAGAGGTCTGGTTTTTGGGTAACATAGGGAGCGATATTACCAGAGGTGGGAATTTCCTGAGGTTCTTCCCGAGGCAGTACCAAGCGATGTATTTGGAAGGTCTGGTGGCGGGGGCGCTGACCAAAACGAATAAGATAGGCATAGCAGTGGGGCCAGCGTGCGTCCAGAACTACAGGCGGATGGCAGCCTTTTACCTGGGGATAAAGGAAGTAAATCCAAATGCCACATTGTACGTTAAATACGTTGGAGAATGGTACAACCCACCAGTGGAAAGAGATGTCTCGCTAGCCCTAGTGGATTTGGGTTGCGACGTTTTGACCAATTACACGGATTCCACAGCCCCCGTTGAAGTCTGTGCAGAAAGAGGCATCTGGTACGTGGGTAAAGATATGGATACAGTAGGGATGTACGGTTGGTCCAGTACGGATACAGTGGCGGTTTCGTTCGACACACGTTGGGAAGTGATATGGGACCACTTTGCAAAGGAATACCGGGCAGGCGTGAAAGCTCCGGACACCTTGGTGTTCTTAGGCATGGACGATCACATAGCTATGCCGGCTAATAACCCCTGGCTGCCCGGACAGACGGTGCTACCGACCGTCGACCTGCAAAACGACAATAAAGTAGGCATCGCTGCCATAAGTCCGAAAGCCCGCCCGCTCATCCCAGACGGCATAATAACACTAATCGAGCACAGGAGAGAACAAATGATGAGGGGAGTGTGGGATCCGTTCTACGAGTACGAGTTCATTAGTAGTGGAGAAGGGGTAGAGCTGCCAGAACTGCCAGTGCCGCCGAGTGGAACCGTGGTCAAGCCAGCTGGCGTGATGCCATCGGACGAGTTCTTACTAACGCAATTCAACTTCCAGCTCGAAGGTATTGTGCACCTCGCATAAGGGTCCCCTTTGATATTTGAAGCGATTGGTTTCATGTCTTTCACATTACTTGAAAGGGAAATGCTGTAGGAAAAGTAAAAGATCCACGAGTTATCGGCTTCAAGTTAATAAACGGTTTGACTCTGGGAGATGGACGAGAAACTACCTAGGAGCGACTTCACAGGCCACGCACGAGCTCGAGGATGCGCTCGTGGACCCTTCCGTTGGAGAAGACCAGATCGGAGCTCTCGGGCCTCCAAGCCTTGCCCCTGAAATTGGTAACCTTGCCCCCTGCCTCCTGAACCAACAGCACGCCAGCGGCAATGTCCCAGGGCTCGATCTTCGTGGTGATGTAGGCATCTCCCCTTCCACAGGCGATCCATGCGGCCTCCAAGCTAGCCGAGCCGAGCTTTCGGAGGTCCTTCACCCTTGGGTAGACCACGGCGTTTATCTTGCCCGTTCTAAGCCTGTCCTCGTCCCCTCCTTCACAAAAGTAGACATAACACTCCTCCAGCTTCTCGGCGGTGGAGACCGAAATTCTCTCTAGATTCAAAAAAGCGCCCTTGCCCTTTTCCGCGACGAAGAGCTCGTCGATAGCTGGAGCATAGGTCACCCCCAAGATGGGCTCTTTTTTCCTCAAGAGGGCGAGGGTCACGCAGAAGAGGGGATTGCCTATTGCGAAATTCACTGTTCCATCTAGCGGATCGGCTATCCACGTGTATTCGGAGCCTTTATTAGTGCTCCCGCTCTCCTCAGTCCAGATATTGTACGCTGGATATTTTTCCGAGATGGCATTAACAAATACCTCATCCACCTCTTTGTCGTATTTTGTGGTGATCCCTTTGACCGTTCTACGGAGGGCGCGCAGCTCCCGATCTTCCTGAAAGTGGGAAGCCAACGCATTCCCAGCCCGCGTGGTCAGCTCGACGGCAAATTCCCGCTCTGATTTCATCACGCCATATCCTCCAGCACCTAACGTTTTCTCAAGACCCAATGATTCTACCTTCCTCTAAAACCCCATATCCCTTTACAGTTTTTCGGCGAGTTCCACCGTTTAGTGGGCTGTGCACAAACAAAACAAGCTAAACTGCGAGAAAATCTCATCCCACAAACCATTTGGAAAGATTTTAAAATTCGGATGCCTTCCCGCACAAGCGAGCTATTTAATCGAAGGGAATCAAAATTAATAGGTAGCCCCGTGGGGTAGACCGGTAGAAAAACTGGGCCCAATGGTCAGGGTTCAAAGCCCCCACAAAAGCCTTCGGGCCTTTGGAGCCCGAGACTCCGGTTCGAAATCGGTTCAGCCGACGAAGTTCCGGACGGGGCTACCTCAACATCAGAGCTGCTGCTTCACCTAGGTCCCGCGCCCTCTCCACATCTATGCCCGATATCCTGGGCACGCCCGTCTGGTTGCTCGAGACCACGAAGAGCTCGAAACCAGCGTCCTTCGCCGCGCGCACCTTGATATCTATTTCGCCCACGGGCCCGAGCCTGCCGTACTCGTCGATTGTCGCGCTGGTTATCGCATTTTCGAGTACCCATCTGTTCTCGATCGCAGCGACGAGAACGACCGCCATCGCCGCCCCAGCGGAGGGGCCGGTGATTACTTCAGCCTCGGCCTCGATGGAAAAGATGATGTCGACGGAGGAGAGGTCATAATTCGTCTCGCGTTCGGCTGCCAGCTTTGCATTTCTGGCCGATCTCTGGGTATCCTCGTTCTCGTAGGGGGGCACGCTGACGAGCACCCTTCCCCCGCCCGACCTGAGCTCGACGGTGAGGGTCGCCAGTTCCCCCGCTTGGCCATCCTTGATGACGCCCACGATCTTCGTGGAGCGCGTGTAGGCCTCACCCCCCGCGAGCACAAGTGGAGGCCTCGTGGCATACCAGTTGGCTGCGAGCACGGCGCCCAGACATAGCCCGATCAAGAGCGCGAACAGGAGGAGGCCTGTCAGGTCTCGCCTCTTCTCCTCGTGCAACTTCAGCTGGTCCATCAACTTAGGGGCGTGCGGCATACGATCCCTCATCCGATATGGTTGTAGTGATTTAGAGGTAGAAATCAGTTATGAAGGTATGTTACAGAGGGCTTCGATAAGTAGTAAATGGTTTTATCGGATGTACCGGCCAAGTTGATTACTTTCGGCGACCTCTGTGGAAAAGCCATTTAATAAAATCCAGCTAGATTGCCAAGCGATGTATCAAGTCGATCTCTCAAAGCTAGAGGATCTCGAATACGACGATGAGGCCCATGCCAAGATCCGTTCGATTGGCGAAAGATATCGGGTTCAGGGTTCTCGATATTTGGTTTCTCTGCCAACCCATGCAACAGAAAAATTGGCATTATTTCTTGGCCTCTTTTATGGCGATGGTTCGTTGGTGAATTTCGAATCGGCGGCTCGAAATGGTTCGTGGCGGATCGACTTTACAGAAGGCGACGAGGAAGTGGTGAGATTATTCGCTAAACTTGGAAAAGAGATTTTCAACGTGGACTTCAAAGTGCAGTACCGAAAAACTTGGTATGCTGCATATGTCAGAAGCAAAATTGTGTACAGATTCTTGTCCAAAATCTGTGGGCACCCGACCGGTAGAAAAACTGGAAAACTACTTTTCCCAGAGGTTCTAATGTTTTCAAACACCTGTTGCGAATTTCTAAAAGGGATATTCTCGACTGAAGGCACAGTCTATCTTTGTAATAAAAATCAGCCAAGAATTGCTTTGACCATGCAGGAGGAGAAGTTGATGAACGAAATATATGAGAAGCTTGTAACACTAGGTTTCAGACCTACTCGTTCGGTTGAGACAAAAGGGGAACGTAAACTTTACAAAATTAGCCTTTATGGCCAAGAACAGGCTAAATTGTTTAAGGAGAAAATCGGCTTCATAGGTGCTAAACGCCGAAAGTTAGAGGAATTGTTGTTCTGTCGAGAAACTTTAAACAAAACGGTTATTTACTCCTCAGTAAAAATCAATGCTTGTAGCCCGGTGGGGTAGACCAGTCAACGCTGGGCCCAATGGTCAGGGTTCAAAGCCCCCATAAAATCCTACGAGGCTCTGGACCTCGTGACGACGGTTCGAAAGTCGGAACCGACCGGACTTCCGTCCCGGGCTACCACTTTAAACTTCGACGACGATCGCCGTATTCGTGTCGACAACGCCCTTTACCTTATGGATGCCCTCCACCACGACGTTCGTCAGCTTCGCCAGGTC
>Ga0315310_10002310_pt1 | contig 11915 bp, 10 predicted proteins | sample TDP5_MG_FD_203630 | JGI IMG/M metagenome (GOLD analysis project Ga0315310, IMG submission 203630) | Freshwater sediment microbial communities from Lake Towuti, South Sulawesi, Indonesia - TDP5 | ecosystem: Environmental > Aquatic > Freshwater > Lake > Sediment | place: Indonesia: South Sulawesi... | reverse complement strand
TCAATGGGGTACCGTTCCTAGCAGCTCACAGGGTTTTGCAGCTCAGTTGCCCTCCCAGTGATGGCTCCTGGTATGCGGCCTTCTTCTTGAACTGCATTCATCGTATAGACATACACGGCTGCAACTGGACCCTTTTCTCCGAAAACACGCCCTGTGTGGCGGTTCCTAAACCAAGCGGGTTCTCTTTCTACCAGTTATTCTAGACACATACTGGACCCGTGTCGGTCTCTCGTAATCGTGTTCCGGCGCGTCCATCGCTGTACGGCTCCAATAGGCTTTGCCTCGGCTGTCCCACAATATCGCGTTGACTATGCCCTTCTTGTAGTCCTGGATATCCAGTTCGCCCCGCATACGCTTCACTGTCTCAAAAGGCGGTCTAACTCGGCGTATCGCAGTTAAGAGACTTACCCGGAACATCTCGGGGTTGAGGGACCTCAATTCCTTCGACTCGCGAGACCACCAAAGGCCAAGCAGCTCTTGGAAGAACTCATCCCTCCGTCTTCTCTCCGTCTTGCTCTTCGGTCGCGAAGTGAGCTTGGCCCATGCTATAGCTCTGAGAGGCGCTTCATCCACCTCATCCTCTCTTATCTGGTACAGAACTCTCTTTCCACTTCTTCTCTTCAGAACCAGAGCTCTAGAAACGAGGTATCTCAAGCTTCTGCCAACTGTGTTCCTTCCCAGCTGGGTCTCTACGACCAGCCGGTCAAACCAAGCTGGCCCCCTGGACAACACTCGGTAGATCTTCAGAGAGCTTCTCGTTGAGGGTGCCCTCGGCCTTCCCTTGGACCCTTTCACACCTGAACCCTATCAACAGAATGACTCTTCCCATATATCTATTGAGGCATTCTTCTTCTCCCTTGTCAGGATCCTAAGCATTAGAGAGAATTCTCTCCCCGGATTGCCGTTCTCCGTCACCATAGAGGCGTCTGTCCACTCTCCAAGGTGTTGTCGATCTCCGTGACCACAGCATAGCAGATCCCCCGCACTAGGTTTGTGCAAACCTACTTCTACGAAACAGCGTGAACAGAACCCAGGGAATCTCAGGCAGGCGATCCTTCACCGAGACAGAACACCGCGCTGAGCTACCGCACCAGATCTTCACCACATTCACATCGACTGTGATTATCCCCCCTCGGTTGTCAATGCCAAAGGCGCGACGTAGGTCCTACCTCGATTTGTGTGGGCTGGATGTTTGGCGAGGTACATCGCTTAGCACGCAGTCTCCCTGCTCTACTTCATACACCGTTTGTTCCATTACTTGTCATCCCCTAGGATTTGTGTACCGTTCAATATCTTCTCCCTTGCCTCTCACCTTTCATCCCCTTCTCCCGTTTTTGTTCTCGACATATTCAAACACTCCTCCACTCGCGTTATAGCAACTTCACGAAGACCCCGTTCCTCCGCCTCTCATTCGTGGGGGGAAACCCGTCATACAGGATCGTCGCTGTTTGAACTAACTCTCCTCGCCAGCCTCATCGTTCTAGGACCCTAGGTCCTCTTCGGGGTTGACTTCGGTTTCATCTCTTCATATGTGTCTTTCTTGGACTAGCTGTAGTGGAAAACTGTCGACGTCAAGTTTACATTGTCCACTCCACCCACCTATTGTTTTACATAGCCTGGTTAGTACAAACTCCCTTCCCCCCCATCAAGTGTTTGCGTTAAGACAGCGTGATCATCAGTCGTTTCTCTGTCGTTCTTAATAGATCATCGATCAGCTCAGATGTCAACCTCGACATCTACCGTGTATGAGGAGACATTCACGAAGTCTTGAAGCGATACATGTCATTAACCCAATTCATCATGCCTTCAGGGCGCATGTATCGGTCCATCGTTCGAACGCTTGTTGACTCTCAAGGACATCAATTCAAATACAAATTAGAAATTGCGTCGACGCGATGGGCCCCGAAAATAGACCGGTAACTGTGGTCTTGTTCGGGGGGATGCCTAGGGGAGGTTGGCCCACATGACCAGGCCTTCCACCTGACCATCTGGGACCTCTATATGGAAGGTTTATCCCCTGGAGACGGTGGACGTCCCTTCATGGGCGGCCCTAGGCATCATAATGAATATTCCTTCTATATCTTAAATGTTTACGCTTTCAAGTGCGCTCAGGCCACCACAATAGCTGTTTAGAGACGGCACCTAGCCCTCCAATATCGATCGCTTCTCCCCGAAAGTGGGCTCCTCAATCCGCAAACGCTCAGAGGCATCGAAAACGATAAAAGATAAACCCTAGCTTCTTGGCTTGGCGTCGCATCAAATGATAGATGTCTTCGGAAAGGCGTTCATGGCTTTCCATAGAGGAGACCGAACTCCTTGCAAGATTCATCGTGATGATGGATACGTACAGGAGCATGACCTCGCGCCTTACTTTCAGGAATATCAGAGCTGGCCTGACTATGAGAAGAAAGCGCTTGACTACGTCAAGGGAAGGGTGTTGGACATAGGCTGCGGCCCAGGCAGACACTCACTGTATCTCCAACAGAAGAACTTCGAAGTAGTTGCTGTAGATGCTTCCCCTCTCGCGGTTGAAGTAGCCCGTCTCAGAGGAGTGACAAATTCCAGGGCGACGCCCGCGTTCCATTTGGACTTTCCACCAAGATCGTTTGATACGGTTCTACTCATGGGAAACAACTTTGGCATCGCAGGTAACATCGAGGGTACGAAGAAGCTGTTGAACTTGTTAGATGAATTAACAATGAGGAACGCTCGTCTCATCACCACTTGCCGCAACCCTCTTCAAACGAACAAACCTGAGCATCTTGCGTATCATGATCTAAACAGGAGACGAGGTAGACCGACTGGCCAGGTAACGATCAGGATAGAGTACAAAGGTCAACTTGGCGACTGGTTTGATCTTCTTATGGTCGAGCCTGAGGCGATGGCTGAGATTTGCGCTGATTCTCATTGGGGGGTGGAGGCGTTGTTCGAGTCAGAAGACATGTACTCCTCCGTTTTCAGAAAGCAGTGATTACAGAATACTTCACTTGTCTAGGGCCGTTGGCTCCCCATCCCATGCAGGTCCGTCTTTAGTATCTTGGACGCGAATTCCAAGATTCGACAACTCCGATCTGATAGCGTCCGACGCAGCATAGTCTCCTTGAGCTCTATATCTGTCTCTTTCCCTTAAGATCAATGTGACTAATCCATTAGTTAGATGGCTTGCCCTCTTAAGCAACTCCTGTTCAAACAGATCTCCAAACAGTACGCTCCCACATATCTTGAACAAGTCCAGCAACTTAGTTGCAGCCTCACCGCTTAAGGAACCTCTTTGATCCATATGTTCGTTAACTTGCATTGCGAATGACACTAACTTGGTCATGGCAAGTGATGTGTTGAAGTCGTTGTTCATAGCGTCCTCAAACTCTTGCCTAACTTTCGTTATACTGTCCAACAACTCTCGCTCATCCGGCCTAGCTGAACCCTCAATTTCCGTGAAGCTACTTATTCTTCGTAGAGCGTCTCGTAAGCGCGTGAAGCGAACTTTTGCGCTCTCTATGTCTCTCTCATTGAAATCTATCTCGCTGCGGTAATGAGACGACAAAAGGAAGAACCTGACGAGGGCTGCTTGGTACTTCTCCACGGCATCCCTAGCAGTTATGTAGTTTCCCAACGACTTGGACATCTTCTCCCTGTTGATGAGCAGATGTTTAACGTGCATCCAGTATCCGACAAACCTCTTTCCGGTGGCAGCCTCACTTTGAGCGATCTCATTTTCATGATGAGGGAACAGGTTGTCCTCTCCCCCACCATGTATGTCAATGCTTTCTCCCAAATACTTCATGGCCATCGCTGAGCACTCGATATGCCACCCGGGCCGCCCCGGTCCCCACGGGCTGTACCACTTCGGTTCTCCCGGCTTCGCGGTCTTCCACAGAGCAAAGTCTCCAGGACCCTCCTTACTGTACTCGTCAGCAGAGATTCTTCCACTGGCCCCCTCCTTCAGTTTATCCGCCTCTACCCCGGAGAGTTTTCCATAATCTTTGAATTTGGAGATTCTAAAGTATACTCCATCCTCTGCTACATAAGCACAGTTATTGTCTACAAGCCTCTGAACTAAGTCTATCATTTCGTCTACATGTTGCGTTGCAAGAGGATGTGCGTCAGCCATCTCTATTCCCAGCGCGCGTCTGTCCTCAAAATACGCTCTCGTGTAGAATTGCACATACTCCTGAAAGCTCTTCCTGGATTCCCTTATTCTCCTCAGGATCTTGTCGTCCACACTGATGTCAGTGACGTTTGACACATGGAGAACTTCATACCCCAGGTGCTTGAGATACCGCTGCACCACATCCCACATCACGTATGTTCTGGCGTGGCCGATGTGCATGTAGTCGTTGACGGTTAATCCACAGGAATAGAATTTCACCTTACCCTCCTCCAAGGGGCGAAATTCTTCGACCTTTTTACTCAGAGTGTTGAATACTCTTAGAGGCATTGGTCACTGTCTCTCCAAGCGCGACCAACACTTCTCCAGCCGATGGATAATAGTCTTTCGCGGATGCACTTCTCCGCTCTCGGGTCCTAGATCTTCACTCCAGCATAGCAGACTCCGTGGCGGTGCCACACCTTCATAAGCTACGAAACCGATAAATTGCACTTGGTCGATTCTCTTCAGCAAAGGGGTTCTCCGCGTGTCAGTCATTTATGCGAGGAAGACCCAAGATAGACGCAGCTTTGTCGAGGACGTTATGAAAATCTATGAGGGAGAGCTCAGACAAATCGACGAGATCCTTGTCAAGCCAAACATAGTGTCACACGAAGGCTATCCAACTACCACCCACCCGGAGACCCTTAGATCCACTTTGTCATACTTGACCGAATCAGGAAAGAAATGTATTGTGGCCGATGGACCCGCTTTTGACGCCGGAAACTCGTCGAAAATCATTGACACCCATCCTCTGAAGGAGGTGTGCAACGAATTCAACGTTCCACTCATTAACATCTGCAGCCACAGGATGGTAACGAGGAAGACCCCACGCGGTTTCTCTCTGAAGTTATCCAAGATCGCAATCAAATCGAAGTACACAATATCGCTCCCAGTGCTGAAAACTCATTTCCAATGCACCATCTCGGGTGCACTGAAGAACCAGTTCGGATACTTGTCAAGAATGAACAGAATTTCAGCTCACATAGGACTCAAGAATATCCACAAATGCATAGCCGAACTGAACGCTCTCGCCAGACCAGACCTCTTTGTCGTAGATGCTGTTCAGACCCTTCTCGAGGCTCAAGAGATCAGACATGGAGGAGAATCAGCCCCAATCGGCCAGATGACCGCTGGAAAGGACCCGGTATCCCTGGACAGCTACGGCTTGACGCTCCTCCAACAGCTCAGCCACAAGCTCTCCTCAACAGCCCCGAATGCTATCCCATACATCAGACTAGCCCAAGAATACGGGGTTGGACAAACCCAGTATAAGTTGAAATACATCTGAACCATAGGCAAAGTCAACGCCCATCGATTGATTAATAAAGCACCCATCCTACAACCAAAGCCGAGAGTGAACGTTATGAGCTTCAGCATGAAGATTCCCAATGCCAAATCCTTCTCCGACCTGATAAACGCCGTGTCAGCTGTCGTCGAGGAGGGAACCTTCCACGTGGATGACTCAGCTATGACGCTGGCCGCAATGGACCCAGCCCACATTAGTCTAGTGGACTTCGAGTTTCAGAGGTCAGGGGCTGAGGAGTTCTCCTGTGAGAAGCCTGTCGAGATATCTGTTAGTATTACTGAGCTGCTGAAATTCCTCAAGAGAGCCCGAGGGGCTGAAGCTCTCGAGTTATCTTATGACGCCGAGAAGAGGCGTTTAACGATATCGTTCATAGATCCGTCACTTTCAACGGAGAGAACATTTACGGTAGGCGCCCTAGAGACAGCCGGAGAGAAGCCTCCTTCACCAAAACTGACCTTTGACGCTAGAGCAAGGATGGAGATAGACGTGTTCAAAGACGCTGTTGACGATAGCATGTTGGTGAGCGACTACGTGAAGGTTACCATCAACCCAACGAGCGTGACTCTCACCGCTAAAGGAGAACTCGGCACCTCACAGACGAGGGTGGACAAGACCCCACAGAGAACAGACACAGCTCTCTACGACATACACGCGGAGGGCGAGACCTCAGCGCACTTCAGCCTAAACTACCTGAGCAAGATCCTGAGAGCCGCTGCCTCCGTCTCAAAGGAACTCACGGTTGAAATGTCCAACAACAAACCCATCAGGCTTGATTTTACCATACCCGCCGGTCACCTTACCTATTTGATCGCTCCCCGAATTGAGACGTAGAGTTTTTCAAGGAAGAGCGAGAGATCAATACGAACACAGGTCATTACGATGAGATACCACTCACAGAATCACATGGAGGAAACAAGGTCGCCATTTGACAAGCAGGTTCTGCGCTGGCCGCAGGTCCACTCAAAAAACATGTTCGGTTGTCCCTCATATCAAGCGAATGGGAACCTATTCGCCTTCCTCGTGACAAACGGTATCGTGATTACTGAACTCAGCCAAGCTAACAGAGACAAGCTATCTGGCAAACACCAGACCAATTCTTTCCAAGCCGGAAAGAGAATCCTTAAGAATTGGATAAACGTCGCCGTCAGGAAGAAAACAGATTTGAATAAAATCGTCTCTTTCGAACAGGAAAGCTATCGATCTGCACTAGAAAAAAGCACGAGGCGATCCTAGTGGGTCGTGGTTTACACAATTCGTTCGTACGGTTGCCTCTTGGCAGATTCAATCGCTCTACATCAATCATCCTATTTTCCGAAAGAACTAAACCTTAACACTCACTTGTTCACAGAATTTGAGGAGAAACGGCCGTGGTGACAGCTATAATTTACCATCAGGCGTATCTTGACCACAATTTAGGTTCTGCTCACCCTGAGAGACCTGAGAGAATAGAAAGCATACTCAAAGCGACAGAGAAGGTGTTCGAAAGAGAGGACGTTACTCTTCTTGAGCCGAAGGCAGCATCGATAACGGATCTACTTAGGGTCCACGCAGAGGACTACGTGGCTAAGATACGGGTTATGAGCGAGACTGGAGGAATTCTTACAATGGACACTCCAGTTCCGCCAGGTCTTTACCAAACAGCGAGGCTGGCTGCCGGAGGAGCGATTTTAGCCGGTGAGTCGGTTGTGGAGAAGAAGGTCAATAACGCGTTTGCGTTGACCCGACCGCCAGGTCACCACGCTGGCAGGGCTTATGGAGGGGGCTTCTGCTTCTTCAATAATATAGCGGTAATGATAGAGCACCTCAGATTTCATCACCACATTAGGAAGTTCGCTATCTTAGACTGGGATGTTCACCACGGAAATGGAACCCAAGAGATATTCAATCGCGACCCCGGCATACTGTACTTTTCAACCCATCAAAGTCCTCTCTACCCCGGGACCGGAATGATAGAGCAGATCGGAGAGGGACCCGGCCGAGGATCCAAGATCAATGTTCCACTTCACCCAGGCACGTCTGGAGCGTCCTTCAAGTACATCTTGGCGGAGCTTTTCGCACCATTAGTCAAACAGTTTAGACCCGATTTTATCGCTGTTTCAGCTGGCTATGATGCATACTTCGATGATCCGCTGGCGAATCTCAACTTCACAATCGAGACCTACTCCTACTCAGCAAAATTCATCAAGGACCTCGCTGATGATTTATGCGATGGACAGTTTGCAGTTGTGTTAGAGGGCGGATACAACCTCCAGGCGGTTTCATTAGGTGTTCTCGCGACTTTGTCCTCTATACTTGATCTAGGGAGTGTTGAGGAGCCCCACCCGGTACCACCGCAGCTTGTTGATGAGGTCATCCGGAGAGAGGTGTCACAAATAAAGCAAACTCTATCTCCTTACTGGGACATACACTGAAGCCTCCCCGGTATGGTGATTCAGCGAACAGTTCAAATACGAGGTTTCCAGACAGATCTAACGGCGGATTTGCCCTGTAGCCGACCCTCTCACCCAACATGGAGTTGGAATCGTTGTCTAGATGATCTTAGGAACCTCGACGGCCACCTCGGCTTCCCCAGACAAGGCTGGTTGTTTCTCCTTTCTAGCCCTCGAAGTCTTACATCAGGAGACGTTACTTAAGCACACCCTAGATAACAGCATCCTCACTGACGATTCGGTGATCCTCTCTCTTCTTCATCACTACTCAAAAGCGCATAACCACAAGTTGACAGGTACACCGGCCCCTTTTCGTAAGTTCTCAGGCGGATCATCATATGAGCCCACCTTTAGGACACGCGTCTTCGACCGATCTAGGTTCAAGAAGGCAGCAGAGCACCTTGCTTGATGCACATGAAGTCAGTTGTGATCGATCAATAGAAAATGTGCGCTTCACCTAAGCACAAACTTCACCGTGGTGTTATCTCCCGAAAGAACGGATGTGTGCACAATATCATTGAACTCCCTCTCAACCATGATTCAGATCTCGGACGATAACGTTAACAGAACTCAGTCTTTCTATAAGCTCTCAGGACCTTTTTCACCCGTTGAACAACCATGCAGGGTTGCCGAGTTAATGCTTCAACCATCAATTCGGCTATGGTTCTCATCTCTCGCTCTCTCATCCCTCTCCTAGTCACCTCATTTGTTCCAAGCCTGACGCCTGAGTCCACCATTATACCGGCTTTCTCCAACCTATCTCTCACCTGGGCTCCTCGTTTGTAACCTCCAAAGTCCAAGTAGACCTGATGAGACATTGTGAACCCCTTCCTAGTTCTCTTAACCGGCTGGCCTGACTTATCAAGCGCTGACGCCAGAGCTTTTGCATTGGATATGACTTGCTTGGCGTATCGCTCCCCATGTTTCCGAGTTTCCTCCAGCGCTACACCGAGTGCCGCTATTCTATTGAAATGCGGGTTGTCCAGAAATCTGTGGGAGATTCCTTGGTTGATCTTCTTCATCAGATCCCCTCTGTTAGAGACAATGAGTCCTCCCATGGGACCAAAGAAAGTCTTGTGCGTAGAACCCAGGAGGAAATCGGCCCCCTCCCGAAGAGGATCTTGAAATTGTCTGCCAGCAATCAGGCCGAGCACATGAGAGCCATCATAGGCTACATGGCCTCCATATTCGTGCACAGACTTGGCTAAGGCCCTCACAGGCTGTGGGAATAGAATGAGGCTTGCTCCAAGCACTAAGAGTGTGGGCTTCCACTTCTCTATCAAAGAGACGCTCTCATCCAGATCCACGTTGAAGTCTTTCTCAGAGAATGCCAAGTACATTGGTTTCAAGTCCATTAGATCGATTATCGACCCCCCACGAGCGAACCCTGGGTAGCCTCCCGAGTCGATCGGCACCGCGCAGACCCTGTCACCTCGCTTGCAGAGACTCCCCACAACTATGAGATCCGCCAAGTGCCCACTGATCGGCGTCACAATTCCATGCTCTGCCTCGAACACTCTACTCGCCAACTCCTCTGTCCTACTCCAGATCCTCTGAATGTATTTTGTGCCCCCGTAGAATTCCGGCCTGGATGCATAACGACTGGCAAGGTCACTGGCCAACGCTTTCTTAACAGCGTCGCTGACGATGTTCTCACTTGGAATTAGGTTCAGCGTGCACGATCGAAAGGCCTCATGCTCACGGATCAGCTTCTCAATCATGCTCAAACCACCCTAATTCCCGTATTAAACTGTACAGGGAGTCTTTGCGGCTCGATCGATCTTTTTATAAGGCTTAGTGCAAGAGCAACCGCTCGTCCGCCTGCGGGGAAACAGATGAAGTTCGCGTTCATTCATCCCAGCCCAGACTCAGAAACCCCCGGCCCTGATAGAGGGAAAGCCCCCGCATCTTGGCCTCCTTTAGGGATCCTCTACATAGCGTCCTTTCTTAGAGAAAACGGCGTCGATGTCTCTGTACTCGATCAAGCAGCCACCAATCTTTCTCTAAATGAAACAGTCGGATGGATAAAACGCCAAGACCCCGATGTTCTAGGAATTTCAACGCTCAACAACTCCGGTCTTACAGCAGCAAGAATTTCCCGCGAAATCAAATTCATCAACCCAGACATCCTCGTGGTATGGGGAAACATCCTGGCATCGTTCAACGCGACGAGAATCTTACAGCAACACCCGTTTGTTGACGTGGTGGTTAGAGGAGAAGGAGAACTAAGCTCCCTCGACATAGCTAGATACATGGAGAAAGAAGGCGATCTAGAATCCGTCCATGGAATCACGTTCAGACAGAATGGACATCTGATCTCCACGGAGGACAGGCCACTTCTCAAGGACGTGGACTCGCTCCCACTCCCCGCACGCGATCTGCTGGATGCAGAGTACCACTCAGCAATCTTCGGAGTGCAAGTAGCACCTAAGAGATTCACCACCGTAGTATCATCCCGAGGCTGCCCATACAGGTGCCGCTTCTGCGGCGGAAGCAAGCTGTTCCATAATGTCTGGCGTCCTAGATCAGTGAAGAACATAATGGACGAGTTATCGCTACTTCTCGGTGAAGGGTATCGCCAACTCCTCTTCGTCGACGACAATTTCACCCTCAGCCAAGAAAGAGTGGAGAATCTCTGCAAGCTGATAAGACAAGAAAGGCTTGACCTAGAGTGGTTCTGCGACTCAAGGGTTGATCGTTGCTCAAGCCAGATGCTAAAAGAGATGGCCCGGTCAGGCTGTAAGATGCTCTACCTAGGCATCGAGAGCGCAAATCAAAGAATACTCGATTACTACAAGAAGAGGATCACCCCACAGCAGTCTGAGAAAGCAGTTCAAGCAGCAAGGGACGCCGGGATAGACGTAATCGTGGGTTCATTCATAGTGGGAGCTCCCGACGAAACTCGGGAGGAGATACTTAACACCCTAAGGTTTGCTCACCACCTAGATATAGACATCGCGCAATTCAACATCCTGAGAGTATTTCCTGGAACACAGATCTGGGATGAGCTCAAAGAGAAGAATCTGATAGACGAGGATAGATACTGGGAGACAGGAGTCTACGTGCCAGACATATGCTTTAGCACGCAAAGCACAGAAGAGATAAAGCGTTTGATCTCGGAGCTCTTCAAGAACTTCTATTTGCGGCCAAGCTTCATCCTGAAACAAGGGATAAGAACGCTAACAAGTTCCTACCGTCTTCACGTGATCGCCAGCAACCTTCAAAGCGTCGGCGCGGTTATGGAAGGCTTCAATCAGGCAGCTGTTGCGTACTGAGTCGCATCCAAGAGATTTACGTCGTACCATACGTCGACAAGAGAAGATGACCAACCTAGCCGAGACGATCGATCCTTACGACCCGTTCAGCCCTAGGGTCGGAAACGCATTCCTCACCCAAAATACGGAGGGCGCTCAACTTACATTTTTCAAACGAGTGTGTCCTCGTGTGAACCTGACTTGACTGGATTCGCTCCTAAAGCAGGGTATATAGAAATACGCATGCAGCTGATACGCAAGGGATGGTTACGTTATCGTCAACTCCCGGTATCCTCTCAATCAAGCTGACTAACGCGCTTACTCCGATGCCATACAGCCCGAGCTTCCACAAGGCGATTGCAGAGCATACGATGAACATTGCAAATGTCCCATCCCATGATTTGATGTGCCTCTTCTGGGTGAAGGCTCTGACGAGTCCAGTTGTGGCGTCTCCGAACGACATGAAGAGTACAGGGATCAACCCAATCCAGATGTTCCTGAGGTAGAACCCAACAAAAATCATCAAGCTGTAAGCGACTGCAAAATGCACTTCATAAGAGTTCTCTTTTACCTGAAACCAATACATCATCCTCCACCTCCTCCAAAAGAGTACGTAACCCGCAAGCAGGAGAGCCATGAAACTCACTATCCAGTAGTACCCCTCGAAGAATACTGGCACCAAAAGTGCCGTGACGCCTCCCCCCAGGATGTGGACTACCTTCCTTCCAACATACTCCGCCGGGACATCCCTCCGTCTCCTAACGAATTCATAGAAG
>Ga0315310_10002309_pt1 | contig 11917 bp, 15 predicted proteins | sample TDP5_MG_FD_203630 | JGI IMG/M metagenome (GOLD analysis project Ga0315310, IMG submission 203630) | Freshwater sediment microbial communities from Lake Towuti, South Sulawesi, Indonesia - TDP5 | ecosystem: Environmental > Aquatic > Freshwater > Lake > Sediment | place: Indonesia: South Sulawesi... | reverse complement strand
AACTCGGAACGCCGCAACCACGCCCGAAATCCACGAGTTCGTGACGGCTCCAATCTTCTTCGCGCTAGGCACAATACTCGCCTTAGTTCTGTTCCCTCAACCCATCAGCTATGCCTCTATAACTATATTAGCCCTCGGCGACGGATTCTCAGCCCTCTTCGGGAAAACTTTGGGAAGGAGCATCATTCCATTTAACAAGGGAAAACACGCAGAAGGGTCTTTCTTGGGCTTTTTGATCGCTTTTGCAGGCGCTTCGTTGTATGTTGCTCCTCCAAAGGCGTTGCTTGCGGCAGCCGTTGGAATGTTTGTGGAGGCTCTTCCTTTGCCCATAAGCGACAATCTATCGGTGCCGTTGGCGTCTGGATTGACGTTGCTGGTTGTTCCATGAAAAGGTAAACCGTTTGTTCAGCATGTGCGGTCAGATTTTTGTTCGAATCTCAAACTGGCAGTATTCGTCGCCAGCGGCTGAGCACTTCACCTCAACCGCCTCAACCGACTTGTCAAACACCTTGGACATAACTCCAGCGATGTAGCCCCGCGTCCAGTTACACGCCTTCTCATGTTTCTTCCGCCAAGCAGCCGCCTCAAAGCAGTCTCTCACCACAATGGTTCCAGTCAGATGCTGAGAGTTGAGGTTGGAGACCTCCATTATCCCCCAGCCAGTCGCTTTGCCCGACTGATTTGCAGCCAAGGCTAGGTCGGTTCCTTTAACATTGTATAGTTCACTCAAGCGGGTGGCAACGTACTCGCCGACTTTCTTTCCTGCGTCGTAAAGCACAGCCGCGAGTCCGGAGGGCGCCAGTATCTTTTCGAAGTTGCTCCACATCGCCCAGAACATTCCTATAGGAATAATGATCGCCCTCGTCTCTCCATGTAGGAGAGGGAAGTGCAAACTCTCAAAGGGCGTTGGTTTGGGTTCTTCAAACTTTACATCCTCGACTACTTCAAGGCTCCGCAGTTTTTTCTCCAGCTCTGGAACGCTTCGTGTTGCCTTAGAAACATCGATGAAAGACGTCCAAGCGCCCACGTCGCCACGGTCTGGCAGGTAGAACAATGAACTCGTTTTTATGTTAACGTTGGCTTCAGCCAAGACGTTGGCTACTTTGGCTAGGGCTCCTTTTGTGTCTTTGAGGATTATGCACATCTCCCAGATTCTTTCGCCAGGTTTCACTTCTTCTACTGAGAAGGCTCTTTTGGGGACCGTCGCTGACACGTTGCTCGTCCTCGGTTTTCCAATTTCTTTAAGTATGTGTTTACGATATGGATTTAAGGCTTGATAATTGCAAATATTGACTAAAACTATGGTTTACGAGGATGGAAAAAGAAAGTTTGCAATAAAGTTGGCATGAAGGCTGTGCAACAATGACCTCGTCTCTGAAGAAGAGTTGGAAACGCTTGAGATTTAGATGGACTGCTCCTAGAGGTTTCTGGGCATTCATATTGTTTCTTTTGTTGGCTTTTCTCTCTGAATACGCATTGGTCTGTTCCTTTCAATCCTTAGGGTTGATCGACAAGAACGTGTTATCACATGCGTTTCAAATTCCCTCGATGAGTTGGTCTTTCACGCTGGTTGTGAGCCCGTTGTTTCATCTACTGCCTCTGAGCATTGTCGTTGTGCTGGTTTCTTGTTGGTCATTTCTCAGCAGACGGGTGGTTGTGTCTCCTTGGAGGGCAGAGCCTTCAGCAAGGAAGCCTTCGATGAGTCGGCGGGGAAAGGACGCGCGTTGGTTTAGGTGGTTTAGACTCTTCTTCAAGAGAGTAGAGAGGGGAGCACAGAGAGTGAGTCGAAAACTCAAGGCGGCTTTCTATCGAGTTCCAGGTGTGCCATACGTTTCGAGGCGTCTGTCTGTTGCCAGAGCTGCTGTCAGGAGCGCAGTTATTGTTCTAACGGTTTTCTTCTCGGTCTTTCTTCTCCTTTATGTTACTGTTTTTCCCGGGCTGACTCACAACGTGGTTGTCGAGTTTTATCGAAGCAACCCCCTGTTTCTTGCTTTTGTTTCAGGAACCGCCGAGGTGGCGCGAGGGGTAGGTCGTGTGTTGTCGCCGATCGGATGGTTGGGTTCTGTTGTTAACAACGCGTTGGTGGCTTCGGCGCCTGGTTTCAGGCACGCCTTCGACGGTGTGGGGATGTCTTTGGTGCAGCCGTTGTCGAAGTTGGATGTTGTTGCGAAGTATGTTTTTGTTCAGAACGTTGCTGCTTGGGTTTCGGCTTTCCTCGCCGTGGCCTATGGTGAATATGTGTCTCGTCTTCACAGGCGTGCTAGGGCTAGGTGAAGAATTTCTTTTAACTCTACAATGGTCTTAATTGTGCTTTGTGTGGAGAGTGACTGTTTTGGCGGATCGACCGAGGTTTGGTCCGGCTGGTATGCCTTCGGGTTTTAAGGCTTTGAAGCGTCCTGTCAGCGAGGTGCCGAGTTATCTGCGAGAGGAGGGGTTTGACGCCTTTGAGTATCAGATGGTTCGTTGGGGTCCGAAGCCTCAGATTAGGAGGGAGGAGGCGGAGAGGCTGGGCAAAAATGCTGTACAGGAGGATGTTTGGTTGACGGCTCACGGCTCGTATTTTGTTAACTTAACTGCTGAGGGGGAGGTTTTGGAGGCAAGTAAGGGGCGCTTGCTTGCGTGTGTGACTGGTGCCAGCTGGATGGGCGCGCGCGTTGTGGTTTTTCATCCTGGTTTCTACGCTGGTAGATCTCCTCAGAGGGTTTTTGGGATCTGTGAGAGGGCGATGAGGGAGGTTGTGGAGTCTGTGGAGTCTTTGGGTTTGAGAGGGGTGGGTCTTGCTCCTGAGACCATGGGTAAGCCTTCGCAGTTTGGGAGCTTGGAGGAGGTTTTGGGCTTGTGTGAGAGGGTGGATTTGACTGTGCCCAACGTGGATTGGGCTCATCTGCACGCTCGTGACAGAGGGAGGTTCAAGTCTATTGACGATTTTCGGAGAGTCTTGGACGAGATTGAGCGACGTTTGGGCTCAGACGTGTTGAAGAATTTGTATTGTCACTTTTCTCACATTGAGTTCACTGACAGGGGTGAGAAACGTCATGTTAATCTGGACATGGCTGGTTTTGGTCCCGACTTTGGGTTGTTGGCGCGTTTGTTTGTTGAGCTGGGTTTGAATCCCGTTGTTTGCTGTGAGACGCCGAGTTTAGATGTGGATGCTCAGAGGCTGCGAGACATGGTTTGTAAGGAAATGAAGGCTAGGGGTAGAAGAATTTAGCTGCGTTTGTTGGGAACGAGGATTTTGCCGTGTCTTCATCAAGTCGGAGCAGTTAGTTTTGAGTTTCGGTCTGAGCCCCTTGCTTTGGCAGAATTTCGACGGTTGTTGACGCTCTCGAAGTGAGTTCGAGAAGGTTTGAAAACCCTCTTTTGGCGTAGGCGTCCTTGATTCGTATCTGCGTCCCAACCCTGAGGTCTTTTCCGACTTCAGCCAGCGTTCTCCATAAGGACACTCTTATCCTTCCTGTTTGGTCGGTTAGGTCGAACGAGGTGACCTTCACCCTTTCATTTCTGGGCGTGATCACTTCGCGTGTTGTGGGGGCTGACGCGACTGTCCCCTCAATGGTGAACGGTCCGCTCTCATCCTTCAAGTCTGCTATCTTGGGCGTTGCTTCGCTTGAAACAATAAGCGGCAGCGCTTGGTCGACTAGTTTTTCGATTTGGGTGGCGTTCTCCACGTGCAGTTCTAGTCGTCCTTCTTGGCTTTCTTTCAGCCGAGTGTTCATGATGCGGAGGCTGTCTCCCTTCTTGACCTCGCCGAGTTCGTCCACCTTCTCGTTCCAGAAGACAACTGCTGCTTGCCCTGTCTCGTCGTTTAGTCTGAGCCTCCTCACCTTGCCACTTGTGCCGTCTTTTCTCTTGAACTCTGATGCTGGGTAGACCTCTTGAACCACGCCTGAGACGCTGGCTTTTCTGCGTTTGGCTGTTAGGTTGCCGATTTTGTCCACGAATGACGTGATGGGAGGATACGCCTGCTCATCAACATCCTGAGGGGAGACCTGTGTGTCTCCGCGTTGTCCCACGTGCAGCTCCAGTTTTCCGTCTAGTCCCTCGCGTACATAGCCATGCAAGATTCGGAGCACTTGCCCCGACGATATCTTTCCGCTTTCAGCATGCTTTGCTTTGTCGTTCCAGAGAACCAGCCTCAGCGTTCCTGTCTTGTCGCCTAGAAGTAGACGGGCGACCTTGCCCTCGGTTAGGTCTGGGCGTCTGAAGGTCTGAGCTGGATAGATTGTGATCACTCTGCCGGTGACGGTCACGTCGTTTAAGCCTGAGATGAGGTCACTTATGGAGAGCTGAGGCGTGAACTCTTCTGTTTCGCGTGGGATTTCGACCCCCAACTCTGAGGCGACGACGCGTGCCGCAGCCTCGTCCAGGTAGTAGTCTTCAGCAGACCGCTTCTTCTCGTAGATCTTCTTCAGGATTTCCTCTCGTGAGAGGTCTCGTCGAACCAGAAGAATCTGCTGAACGATCTGCTCTAAGTCCATTTTTGAGGTGCCTAGGATAATTCCAGTCAAAGTTTATTTAAGTCTACTTCCAGAGGTTTAATTTCGGAAGCGAAGGAGATATGAGCGGAGAGTTGCTGTGGAGCCTAGGCGTTGTTTTGGTCTTCGTAGGTTTCGTTCTGTCATTTGTCGCTGTTGTTCTGCTCGTTCTCTCGGGCTTGAAGGGAAAGAAAAGCGAGGGAAAGGCGAGAGGCGGAGGCGTAATTGTGATCGGACCTTTTCCTGTAGTTTTTGGCACCGACAAGGAGTCTGTGAAAATCCTTCTTCTGTTATCGATTGTTCTTGTCGCGCTGCTTCTAGTCTTTATGGTGTTCTCTTTTTACATTCTGAGGTGAAGAGGGAAATACGTGGAAGTCAAGAAGTGCGCCGGCTGCGGAAAACTCTCTGAAGCATTGCATATCTGCCGAGCGTGCAGGAGAGAAGTGTGTGGAGACTGCTTTGAACCCGTTGCGGGAGTCTGCTTCGAATGCCACAAACGTCTGAGCGCTGAAGCTCAATCGTTGTCGTTGCCCATGAAACTCTTCTTCTCAGGGTTCGTGCTGATGTTCGCTGGAATAGTCCTCATGATGGCTGCTGCTTGGCTCTATGGCACCTCAACACTCAGCGGAGGCGCAGTCATCTTCATTGGTCCAATTCCCATAATACTGGGCGTCGGCCCCCACTCCTTTCTGGCAATCTTGTTAGCCACTGCACTAACAGTTATCTGGCTGATCTTCTTTCTGACATTGCGAAAAAGTTCTCAGCGCTAACGCGTTCATTCGCTTAGAATTCTGTAAATGTAAAGAAGCAAGAAAAGGACCCCCATGACACTTAGTAGACTTGTTATTGAGATGATTGGTTGGAAGAAGGCTGCGGTTGTTTCTGAGAGTTGTGGCAGAATTAGAAGGTTGATGAGAAGGGGGGCGGCGATGAAGATTAGTGCTAGATAGAAGTATTTGCCGCGCAGAGTGCTTGCGTGTCTCATCTGAGACAAGAGTTGGGGTATCTTGTCTTCGTGAAGCCGTTTGCTGATCTCGCTAACCTCATTGTCTAAATCGCTCAACGTCTTCGATGCCTCAAGGCGAATGTTCGCTGAACTCTTATCAACGGTTTCTTTGAATTTCAAAATTGAGAGGGAACTCGTAAGGTCAGCTTGGAGCGCTGACTGACTTCTTGAATTTTCAGCAAAAAAGACAGTTGGTGCTTCCCATATATTCGTTATCTGCTGAATGAGGTCAAATACCTGCCATTCTTTCTTAACGCCTTGTCTCCTCTTCTGGTAGACTTTGTAGAGGTTCGGATCCATCTCCGAGACTTGCGCGGTATCAGGCAACCCTTGCTGCTTGAGTTTCAGATTCAAGAGTACTGCGAGATTGACAAACATCGAGGATGCTTTCACTCGGGCTCTTTCGTACAAGTTCCTCTCTTCAGTAACCGTTGTGGTGGCTGCAAGCTCCGCGAACCTCTTCTGTAAGGCAAGCAGGAGAGTTGAAATTGACTGCATCTTCTCCAGCGAGAAAACCTCAGCAAGATAGTTGGGCGCCTTGTCGGTCAGTTCGCTTGCTAGTTCGCTGAATTTTCCTTGAGTGAACATGAGTCCTGCGGTGATTATTCCGAGCAATGTTCCAAATGTTGCCGTGGTTGTCTCCAAGGCTGTTTTCAAGTCAGCATAACTTAGGGACTTGGCTATATTTAGCCAAGCTAAAGCGAAAGCTAACCCAACAGCGACCAACAAAATGGAAATAAGAAGCACAGAATTCTTCTGATAACTCATCTGGACTTCACTAACTCAAACGCTATCGTGCACTTGCCAGCTCCCTTTATCAACGCTTTATCCCAAGTGCAGGTTCCTCTATTCGGACTAAGTAGGGTGTCCATAAACGCTCTGCTTCCACTCGTGCAAATCAGATCGCAAAATTTACTTTTCACATTGAAACTCACATCTTTTCCCACATGAATCATGGGGCAGTCTGGTATACTAAGAGCGTACCTTGACTCAGACAATTCAATAGGCTCAAATTTCACTCCCTCAAAACCAAGCGAGATTTCGAACACTTTCGCTAACGTCTTCATGTTTTTGTCTTTTAACCCTAGGATTTCTTTCATTCCCTTGGCCAGGCTTGTGTACGTATTGTAGAGCTGAGTTGTCAGTTCTTGTTCGCCGCGTCCCGCCTTTTCAAGGATCGGTATGATCACTTCGAGGGGCGGAGTTGAGTGCTCGATGAGTAGGGCTTTCATTTTTTTCTCTGTGGTTTCCTTCAACGCCCTCGCACCCCACAGTTACTAAGAACTTTTATTGATAAAACACTTTTTGCCCTTAAACCCTTCAAGTCACGAGCGCCAAAAAAGACCAACAGACCACATACAAAACCCTCGGAAGACCAAAACTTGTGGAAAACTGACCCTCAGCTAAGTCTTTGCCGCCGAAGTCTTCGCTTTCGAGGGTTCTTCCCTGACGAAAATCAAGTACATGAAGGCCAAAACTAGGGTGATAAAGGTCACCACTGTGAGGATGCTGATGAGAACGTTTTCATAGAAGGCTCCTGTTGCCTCACTCATTACATTGACCTCTTTTTCTCATCTATAGGAGAAAGTAGCCTATTTAAGGTGTATCTTTCTCTCGCTCCAGAGTCTTCCCTTGTTCTCTCTTGGAAACTCTCACCTCTGCTGCCTTCCACTCCTTTATCAGAACATCGAAGAACTGGTCGTCGTCTTCGAAGAGGTCGAATTTCTCTGCGGCTTCGGCGAGCTTCTGCGCGACGATGTGGTAGCAGAGGTGCCCGTGGTCGAACTGGAAGTAGAAGTCGTCGCAGGAGCAGTAGTCCGCCGCTGGCATGATGAGGTAGTCGCGTCTTTTACCCACAACTATCCAAACCACGCGGTTGCTCGGCTTGAACACGTACTTCTTTATTCTGCCCTCCCTCACGGCTTCCCAAGCCCTAGCAGCCCGTTGACCAAAAACCTCTGAAAGCCTCTTCAGATGAGCCTCTGACACCGCGCCTTCGGTCTGAATCTCTCTGCAAACCGCTTCTAAAACTCTGGTCTCAGAATTCTCTTGCATCTTCGGTTGACTCACACGGACACAATTTTATCAGCTACTGTCTTGCCCAGTTTCCGACACTCGTTGAGCTGGGCTTCGTTTGGGGTGTAGAGCACGGTCAAAGCGGGTTCAACCGTCTGCATTCCAAATTTGTTCTTCAAGATTTCCAAGATTTGCCTTGGGGCCTCGCCGCTCCACCCGTAGGAGCCGAAGGCTGCCCCCACCTTGCCTTTCAGTTCGACGTTCGCCCTAGCCGCCGCTTCAAGTATCTGCTTTATTGGCAAAGTCATGCTGTGGTAGTAGGTGGGCGAGCCCAAGACTATGGCTGAAACCTCCGCGAGCTCTTCTGGTCTGGCGTAATATTTCAGACTCACTTCGACGCCTGCCACGGATCTGGCGCCCTCAGCCACAGCCTCCGCCATCTTCTCTGTGTTGCCCGTCTGACTGTCATAAATAATGAGCAGCTTAGGCATAGCTTAATCCTCTCTCAGTTCTCTTACACAACACAATTTTTAAGATTACCTTACAGAGCCCGTTTTTACGCCTTCTAAATCACCCGTATCATGTGTGTCCACCATGCCTGATAAACGTAGCCTAGCGTATTCTTGCCTCTCCGATTACATTTGGGGGAAGGTTAATGTCTACAGGGGTATTTCGATAGCGAATTCGTCGAAGTGTGTGTTCAAGTCTAAGAGTTTGTGCCATTCCTGGAAGATTTTTGCTCCCTTAGCGTCCTTCTCGAGGAAGGCTGAGAACCTGTCCCATGCGCCGTAGTCTTTCATCTCCATATGCAATTGATATCTCCTCGGATTCGCGCCGTTGTGGTGCCGATAGAGTTTCCCAGACACAAATCCTTTCACCTTGCCTTCAGAGAAATTGCCCCACTCTTTCAACTTCTTGACAAACTCCTCCTCGCTCACACCGTTCTTCAGGTTGAAGTACACAATGTACAGCAATCTGTCACCTCCTCTCTCCATTTTGACTCATTCTTTATTTCAGGTTGCATTAATAATTTAAGGCACACACAAATCGTCATCCTATAGACAATTCATCTGAAAACTTATCATCAAGTTCAATTATCTCGTATTCTAGTGATTGTGAGATGGTCGATGTCCAAACGTTCATACAAACTGTATCCGTTGTTATCACCGCGCTGAGTATAGCCTTAGGTATCGGAATGGGCGTCATCCAATTTAGAAACCTAGTCAAGACGAGACAGATTCAGCTCTATATGGATCTATATAATAAGATAATGGAAAAGGAGCTACATCGTTACTATGTTGAGGTACTCCTACTCTGGAAGTGGGAGGATACAAACGACTTCTTTGAGAAATACGGTCCTGAAAAGAATCTAGATGAGTTTATTAAATTTTCATTAGTTACCAGCTATTTGGAGAACATGGGACTCGTCTTAAACGAAAAATTGGTGGATGTCCGCTTGGTAGCCATTCTAATTGGCAGCACTGTTCAAAGCTTCTGGGAAAAATATGAACCGATCATTATCGAGATGAGGCATAGGTGGAACACTCCCAGAATAATGCCTATGACGGAATACCTCTACAACCAGGTAAAGCTTGCGCGCCCGAGATAAAGCAGTGACAAAACCTCTTGTTTCTACAAACAACTAGGTGTTATTGAATACACAGAAAAAGCAAAGAAACTCTCTGCAGAAGAGTGCAGCGAGTCTGCAACTCATTGCAGAATTTATGTCTGACGCTAAGGCAGCTTGCCGATGCTTGCCAGCTCATCGGCAACATCCTTTAGCTCCAGTTCTTCGAGTTTGGCTCTTGTTGGCCAACCAGTGTTTACATCCCAGCCACGCAACTCGTAGTACCTGTCTTTAAGTGCTTCAAATTTAGCCTTGTCTATCGGCCCGTTTACAAGGCCTGTTGCGCTACCCGCAAGGCATGTGATGGCTTTCTTAAAGTATGGCTCGTTTAAGGTGTCGTTCTCTCTCGTGCGGTTTTCCCTCTTCACCATTATCGCCCTGCGTAGGTTCCATATTCTTTCGCCCGCCTTCGCTATCTTATCTACATTTATATGAAGCCCTGTCACGGCTGAGAGCAGTCTGCTCTCAAAGACTCTGAGGTCCATCTCGGGAGGGTTGTAGAAGCTTGTTATCGCAGACCAGAATTCACATACGGGTAAGGAATTCTTTAAGCACTGATTATCTTGAACCCATGCAGTTACCCGTTCAGCTCCTTGGTAAACGGTTTTACTTAAGTCAACAATCTGGTAGTTGTCATAGGGCGGGAGTCCAAAGTGTTCCATTACCGCCTGGAACTGTTCCTTTGGAGCAAGCGTATTTTTGTAATCGTGACACGAATCAATGGGATCCCTTACATCAGTAGCCCAATGCAGTGCGCTTCCTAAATTGTCCACATGATGGAAGGCGTAACCACGAGCCGTATACAGCTCATTATACAGGTCCACCAGCTTTTCACCAGACACTAATCTCTTCCCAAAGTATTCGGTGAACCTTGCCGCACCTTCAGCGTAGGGGCTTTCCCCGTTAGCGATCTTGTGTAGTAGCACTGTCAGAAATTCGTGATTTGTGGCTGTGCCTCCCAACCATTTAGGAGCGGGTAAACCAATCTCTTCCTCAATTTCCTTCCTTGTCAGAATACCCGCTTCAAAGGAAAGTGCCAGGAGAAGCGGTAACCCTATTATTCCTTCAAAGGTGTTTATGCCAAGCCTCTGGTTAAGCACGTTTGCTTCCCAGACCTCTTTAGGATCAACGCTGAATCTGGGAGCCCATAGCCAATTTGCGCATGATGCACCACTTAGTCCTATCCCCGGAATGTAGTGGATGCTGTGACATTGTAGTGGACATCCATAGCACCCATAGTGCTTCTTAAAATACCTCGCAGCGAATATGTCCTTGGTCTCTTGTGGAGCCATGTAGGGGGTTCGAAAGAACAACCTTAACACATCGCCTTTCTTACTTTCTTCCATTATTGTCCTCGTTAGTTCCAAGACCTTATCAGGTTTCGCGACTGTTACAACACCTGTTCCTCTGACGGCAATCGCTTTCAGATTCTTTGAGCCCATGACAGCTCCGAAACCACCTTGACCAGCGGCAAACTTGGTCTCGTTCAGAATTACGGCTATTCGGCTGAGGTTCTCCCCGGCTGGTCCTATGACCAGTATTGATGCCTCAGGTTCATCCGTCGTCAACGCTTTCTGCGCTTCAAATGTCTCTACACCCCACAAGTCGTCGGCATTCTTAATCTCTACATCTTCATCGTGGATTGACAAATAGACGGGTTTCTCGGACTTGCCTAGAATGACGATGCTATCGTACCCGGCGTGTTTCATCTCTGCCGGAAACATACCCCCGAACCCAGAATAAGTGAATAATTCATCTGGATAGCATTGAGGTGATATGGCGCAGACTTCTCCTCTGCCAAACGGACCATATGTGCCTGTCAGTGGTCCCGCTGAAATGATGAGGGGATTACCGGGATCGAAGGCATCTACCTGCGGGCATCCCAGCTCCCAGAAAATCTTTGCATCGAGCCCCATTCCTCCGATGAACTCCTCTGGTCTGTAATCCGCAGTTGGCACCTTCTTTACTGTTTCATTTGCTAGGTCAACTCGCAGTATTTTTCCAGCCCAACCACATGATTTTGCCACATCTATCGCCTCTCACCCTTCGATACAAATTTCAAAGCTTGAAATGGACAGTACTCGACGCATACTGGCCCACCTTCTCTTCCCTTACATAGGTCGCATTTGAAGGCGACATTCTTCTCCGCATTGATCTTTATTCTCGGTGGAGCAAACGGACAAGCGTCAACGCATATTCCACAACCGGTGCACTCTTCCTCGTCGATGTATGTAGTGCCGGTCGTTCCGTCGATGCATATAGCCTTGTCTTTCAGTGGACAGGCAAAGTAACAGCCTGGAGAGGAACACTGCCGGCACGTATTATGGCTGTGCTTAGCTGTGAATGGGCGCCGAACTATGTGTAACCTGGCCAGTGCTGGTCCTAGTACGCCTTCGTGATATAGTGAGCACATTATCTCACACACCCCGCATCCAGCGCACACATTTGGGTCGTGGACAAGCGCTCCAGATTTGGGGACCTCTAGCATACTTCTTTTTCTCCTCCACTCACTTCGCAGCTTGATAATGTGACTTCTAATAATAAAAGGGAGTGTCTAGTTATTGTTTCTCTCATTGATGCGTTTTTTGCAAACCACAATTGTTGATCGAAACGGTGATTGAGCATATTTTGTGTGCCTTAAATTGTTAATGCAATTTGATGATGGAGCTTTTTTGCGGTCTAGCCGAATCCTCTTGGAGAAGGGTCTAGAGGACCCTATACCCGTCTCTCTCTCACCCTCCATATTTGGTGCCTAATAGAGGGGCTAGGCTAGCCATGCGCACACACATAAGC
>Ga0315310_10002308_pt1 | contig 11920 bp, 5 predicted proteins | sample TDP5_MG_FD_203630 | JGI IMG/M metagenome (GOLD analysis project Ga0315310, IMG submission 203630) | Freshwater sediment microbial communities from Lake Towuti, South Sulawesi, Indonesia - TDP5 | ecosystem: Environmental > Aquatic > Freshwater > Lake > Sediment | place: Indonesia: South Sulawesi... | reverse complement strand
AGGTGCCTGGCTTATCGGTAATCTTCAGCTTGTAGTCGTTCAGTGCACTCCCATCATTGGTAACTGTACATCCAGGAGCATCGTTCACATCGCTCTGCCCTGCATTTACATTACCAAATGCTAATGGTTCATCTGTCACTGAAACTGATACGCTCACCACGACTGTCACGCTCATTCCACAGGTGTCCTCTGTCAATGCCTCTGCCCGGGATACGAACCCCACAATCGCCAGAAATAGCACAATGGGTATCAGCCTCTTCATCTAAATCACCCCCTTCCTTTCATTGTTTTCTTTCCGTAGTAACATAGAGTCTACTATAGACTTTGCCTTTAATTTCCTGACCTAAATTTTCCAAAACGATTATGAACATATACCTCTTCTCGAAATACTCAGCCTGTCCAGGAAATTTCAAAAACATATTTACCTTCTTTATAGAATCTGAGGGAACAACAAATTCAGTTTCACTAAAGTTCAAAAAAGAAGGGTCGGGACAGTCTTCGTAACCTTCTTTCAAACTTGCTCCCGCCTCTCTAACTGTGATGCATTTCAAACGAAATTTTAACTCCTCATCGTTAGGATTAACTATCTTAAGTTGCGTTCCCGTTTCCTTTATGACATCTACAAGTTTTCCTAACTTAGCTCCCTTCAAGAATATCTCCCACGGAATTAGACTGAAATTTAGATTGGCAACAGGCTCCATTCTTGCTGGGGGGTTCTCTCCCTTTAACAATTTCATTCCTTCCTTGCTGATGATATTAAGGAGAAAACGGCTGATTATGCCAACATTAACATTGCTTATTCCCTGAGTAATGCGAGAGCAAATGTAGAATTGATATTTCTTCCCATAGTATTCTTCTTTTTTTGGAATGTCTAAAACTACATCAGTCACTGCATCGGCTCCTGGTTCCAAGACGAAGAAATCTCGTGATAACTTTACCCAGGACGCATCAGGAAGGGGCTCGTATCCGGGCCTTATGTCTTTGTCATCCTTGACAGGAATTACAATTTCCATCTTTAATTCCGCACGAAATGAGCTATCGTTAGTTACTGTAAATGGCATGTTCAATGCTTGGGACATACTGAAGGTTTTGCCCAGGCGAATGTTATCTATCCTAACCTCCCCCATTTTTGTGGATAACGCGCCACCTTCTAATGGACTAACAAGTGTCCCCACTACAACCGCCGTGAGAAGAGCTAAAAATGACTTTCTCATTTTCGTCCTGCCTCCTTTCGGTCAGAGAGAATTGATTTCCAATTATTCCTTTCCCGAAGATTCGTCTATAAACCCTCTATTCCTTTCAATATTTATCCTTGCCTCTTCGTATTTTGGGTCCAAATCGAGCGCGTCCTGCCAATAGCCAATCGCCTTCCTCATCTCCCCTTCCTGGGCATATAAGTTTCCGAGGTTGAAGTATATCAATGGCACATATGGATTAACCTTCAAAGCCTTAGCATAGATTTGTAATGCCTCTTCTTTCTCTCCTAGAAGATAAAGTACGGTGCCCAGGTTTATGTAGGGCTCAACAAAATATGGGGCCATTTGTATTGAGGCCTGAAAAGATTTTTTGGCCAGTTCGTAGTATTCCTGGCTGGACAGTTGTTCAGCCATATGCACATATCCCACCCCCAGGCCGTTATGGCTCAGTGCATCTTGAGGAACAAGTGTTAGGTGCTTCTTATAAAGAGCCAGCGATTTCTCAAACACTCTGGTTCTTTGAGTAGTATCACGAATTATTAATCCCGCATCTTGATATACCTTTGCCAGGTTCTGATAATAAGTCTGTTCCCAGGGATTCACTCTCACTGCTTTTTCGTATTCCGAAATGGCTAAATCGTATCGCTTCTTTGCCTCAAAAAATAATCCTTTTGGAAAATGTGCGTCGGCAAAATAGATCCTTAGAAAGATTACAATCAGAAAGATATTCACAAGAAAGACAATTGGATAGATTGCCAGTTTCATTCTTCGGGGAACAGAAATAGTAACCGACTTTGTTCCCACAACTTTTCCCAACAATACGGTAGTAAACCCCAAGAATAGCCAGAAAAAGGCCGCCGTGGTCACTGTATGGAAACTGAATAGATTGTTAACCAATACCCCAGTTATGGAAGCGGTTATTCCTATTGCAATCGGCTCTTTGCGTAAGTCAGGAAATTTTCCGATAGTTCTGAAATAACTTAACAGAAGCCAAAGATAAGAAAGGAGCCCTATTATCCCCATAGTGGCGGCTATTTGCAGTAATTCATTGTGAGCGTAAGCAGGATTGGCTAAAGAATGGCCAGTAAGTCGCGTAAATTCAGGGAACATATACCGCCTGAAGTTTATGCTGAGAGTATCAGGCCCCATTCCCAAAAATGGCCTCTCCTTGAACATCTCCAGAGCGCTTTTCCATCCCGAAATACGAGACGCGGCATCTGCCTCACTCAAATCAACAGTGGAAATCAACCTTTTGACGGTTCTGGAAATTAAACCGTGTGTCTCCAAAGGCTCTAAATTCTTTAACGCCAATCTTCTCATCTCTATTGCTTTGAGTGAAAATAGAAACAGAATTACAAGACCCAGAACCAATACAGCGAATTTGAAAATTTTCCTCGCCTTCCGAAGTTGTCTTCCCTGTAAGATAAGAATAGCCGTTAGCCCAAAGAATAGCCCGAGCCAACTCGCCCGTGAATAGGTAAAATTAAGGCATACTACTTGCAGACAGAGAAGGGCAATCAGCGAAATTATCTTCAAAGATAATTTAGTCCCATTCAGCCTTTTTAATTCTGATAGCATGACGATGGTCATCGGAATTGACATCAAAAGAAAAGCAGCAAAGAAATTGGGATTTCCCATACTTGACCATATCCTTTCCTGGGAAGAAACCTGCCATTTCACAAATTCTATGCCGAAAAACTGAAGAAGACCATACACGACCGTAATTGCACTTACAGCCAAAAAAGCAAGAATAATCCGATGTATTTTAGAAACATCTAAATTGGCAATGACCACAAAATACAAAATGGCATAGAAAAGCGTCGCCCATAAACCTTCCATGTGGTACATATATTGACCAAAGAAACTGAAGTACGGGTTAGTGGAAAAGATTGTCGCCACAAAAGTAACCAGAAGAAATATTGACACCGGAAGATTCAAAGGCGATCTCCTCCAGGAAAATTCTCCTTTTTCTATAGTCTTTACCACCCAGCTTGACAACATTATTAAAACTACGATCCGAAGTACTGTTACTTTGGGCAAGCTAAATGCGTCAAGAAATTTGGAATTAAACGCAAGAGGCAAACAAATGACTAAGGCTATAAGTCCCCAATAGATGACTTCATCACACCATCTCACGATTCGTAGTTTGATGCCACATCTTTCTTCCATCCCAACTCTCTGCAATTGCGAATCAATGTCTCCTTTTTCTATTTTCACTTCCCCCTCCTATTGTTGAATTGCCGTTACGGTTACCGTTAAGAACTGTTCGCTCGTTATGCTTGTACCAGAAGGAGCGTCAAAACGGAACCATAAATAACGGATTCCACCTATTGTAACGTTATACCCTTTAACTTCTGCACCCTCTCCTGAAATTGCAAAATTGGTGCTTGTTGCTATGTCATTGTTGGTAGTGCGCACTATGTCGCCATCACTTGCATTGGGAGGATTGTCATCAAAATGAGTTGTCTCTATGGGGCTCTGTGTGGTAAATAAACCGAGGAGTTTTACTTCTTCCCAGCCTGGCGTTCCCGTAACTTCCTTTGCCGTCCAGCCTGTGGGAACATCAGTCAAGCACAATTGGTATTTCTGAGTAATATTTCCATTATTTTTTACTGCAAATTCACTGGACAGCACAGCGGATTGGTTAGCAGGAACCTGTCCGAAAGCACGGATTGAGGGTTCAATAGTAACACTTATAACGGGGTTCACCCAGACCATGGCGCCGTTGGAGAGGCCTGACCAGTTGCTGGGAACTTCGTCCCGCACCCAGATTTGGAAGTACCATGTTGTCTCGCCACTAAGGCCAGTAATTGTATGGGAAACCTGAGTGTGGGGAGATACTCCCGAAGTCGAAATCTCAACCTTATAATTTCCAGTACTCCACTGAATAGAATATGAAGAATAGTCAATTCTATATCTACTCCCTTCAGGAAGGGTATTTGTCCAGCCATCGTCCCCTGGTGTGGACCAGGAGAGAGTTACATCACCTGTATCGCTGTCGCATAGTCCGGTCAAGTCAGTTATGGCATTGGGAGGACTGGTATCTACCATTGCCAATGTCGTTGCTCCATTAGATAGACCACTCCAGTTGGGAACTTCGTCCCTCGTCTTTATGGCAAAGTAATATGTCACTCCGGGACTTAACCCGGTTACGGTCATGCCATATGGCCACAGGGCTGTCACTGGCGTAGGTATTGGTGAAAATTGACTTACTGAGGAAGCATTGGCAAATGTCGTGGTAGAAATGGAGGGAGACTCGCTCTCTACTGTGGAATACCTGATATCAAACTGGCTTCCACTATCAAAATCGTTATTCCATCCATCATCTCCCGGCGATGTCCAGGAGAGGATTATCTCTCCAGAACCCGTCCCTGTCAATGCTGAAAGGGTGGTTATTGCTTCTGGGGCAGTGTTATCAGTCACCTGGGCCAATGTCGTTGCTCCATTGGATAGTCCACTCCAGTTGGGAACTTCGTCCCTCGTCTTTATGGCAAAGTAATATGTCACTCCGGGACTTAACCCGGTTACGGTCATGCCATATGGCCACAGGGCTGTAACTGGCGTAGGTATTGGTGAAAATTGACTTACTGACAAGCAGGAAGCAAATGTCGTGGTAGAAATAGAGGGAGACTCACTCTCTACTGTGGAATAGCGGATATCAAACTGGCTTCCCGTATCAAAATCGTTATTCCATCCATCATCTCCCGGTGCTGTCCAGGATAGTTTTACTTCTCCACCATAATCTCCAGTCAAGGCAGAAAGATTTGTTATCGCTGCCGGAGCAGCAACATCGACCTGTGCCCAGGTAGTCGCCCCGTTGGATATACCACTCCAATTGAGAACATCGTCTCCTGTCCAGATGCGGAAATAGAATGTTGTGCCTTCTGTTAGACCCGTAATAACTTTAGTCTCAGTTATTCCTGGCGATGTTGAGGTCGTCCATAAAATATTAAAGCCTGAAGGTCCATTGAAATCAAATGAGGTGTATGTGGCATATTTTATCCCGTACTTCCCATTAGTAATATCCCCTGTCCCTCCATCATCTCCGGGTGCACTCCAGGTTAATTTTACTTCTCCACCATAATCTCCAGTTAAGGCAGAAAGGTTCGTGATTGCTGATGGCGCCTGGGGAGTACCAACTGTGGGTACATATACGCTATTCAGAGAAGCCCATCCACCGGCATTCAATGGTGTGTCTATTGCCTGCACTGTCCAATAGTATGTGGTGTTGGCTATCAACCCCGTGGAAATTTTCACTCCATACTGGGAACTAACCAGTTTCGGCCTTAAATAGTTTCCCATTAATGGACTGCCATATATTCCTGTAACTACACTGCTTGAAGCAGAGACTGCTGTTCCTGTGCCTACTCTAAGATTGTAATATAACCCCTGTTGTGGAGTAGGCTTACTTCCGCCATCAGTAGCAGAATCCCAGGTGAACTTGATTATTCCCTCATCATAAGTGGCACTAAGATTCTGAGCCAATCCCGGAGCCGTGTTGGCATTGCCACATTCTGCTTCACCATTCTTATAGACAATCAGCTTTTCATTCACTGATTGATCCCATCCACTCACAGCAAGGTCTAAATCCCCATCATTGTCATAATCTCCAAAGACTATGGAACCATAATATACCCCTTTAGTCGTCCCTCCCATTGGATTCTGGTCTTCACTGAAATTGCCATTCGTGTTCTTGAATAGAATCAGCCTCGGATTATTTAAGTCATCCCATCCACTGACAGCAAGGTCTAAATCGCCATCGTTGTCATAGTCCCCAAAGGCCAAAGAACTATTATCTACCCCTTTAGTCGTCCCTCCCATTGGATTCTGGTCTTCACTGAAATTGCCATTCGTGTTCTTGAATAGAATCAGCCTCGGATTATTTAAGTCATCCTCTCCACTGACAGCAAGGTCTAAATCGCCATCGTTGTCATAGTCCCCAAAGGCCAAAGAACTATTATCTACCCCTTTAGTCGTCCCTCCCATTGGATTCTGGTCTTCACTGAAATTGCCATTTGTGTTCTTGAACAGAATCAGCCTCCTGTAGGTCCCATCCCATCCACTGACAGAAAGGTCTAAATCGCCATCATTGTCATAATCTCCGAAGGCCAAAGAACTATTATATACCCCTTGAGTCGTACCTCCCATTGGATTCTGGTCAATAGTGAAAGTGCCAGTTGTGTTCTTGAATAGAATCAGCCTAGGATATGTGTTGAAGTCCACTCCACTAGCAGCCAGGTCTAAATCGCCATCATTGTCATAATCTCCGAAGGCCAAAGAACTATAATATATCCCAGTGAGTAGCTGGCCGGAAGTGAAAGTGCCATTTGTGTTCTTGAATAATCTCAGCAACATGAAAGTTCCATCCCATCCACTGACAGCAAGGTCTAAATCGCCATCATTGTCATAATCTCCGAAGGCCAAAGAACTATAATATACCCCTTGAGTCGTCCCTCCCATTGGATTCTGGTCTTCACTGAAATTACCATTTGTGTTCTTGAATAGAATCAGCCTCGGATTATTTAAGTCATCCCGTCCACTGACAGCAAGGTCTAAATCGCCATCATTGTCATAATCTCCGAAGGCCAAAGAACTATTCCATACCCCTTTATTCGTCCCTCCCATTGGATTCTGGGATCCTATAAATGTCCCGGGTATACCTTGACCAATGGTGGAAAGGCTCCAATATAAAGATGAGTCATATGCCTTTATCCGGAAATAGTAGGTCGTACCTGGAGCAAGTCCTGTTACCGTTTCACTTTCTGCCGTGCCATAAGGACCTGTGGTTGCACGGCTACTTTTCCAGATTGTTGCTGTATCCCAGTCAAAAGGCGAAGTGCTGCTATATCTTATGGTATAAAAACTCGCTTGACCTACAGTATCGTCATCTCCAGGCGCTGTCCAAGAAAGCTGTACCTGAAGTGAAGTTTGTGCCTGTAAATCAGTTATTGTTGAAGGAGGAATATCATCAATCCGTGCCATTGCAGTTGCTCCATTGGATAAGCCACTCCAGTTTGGAACGTCATCCCGTGTCCTCATCGCAAAGTAGTAGGTAACACCCTCGGTTAAACCAGTTACTGACATACTATATGGCCACAGGGCTATTACTGGAGTAGGTATTGGTGAAAATATACTTACTGATGAACAAGCGGCAAATGTTGTCGTGGATATGGAAGGTGACTGGCTTGCCGTCGTGGAATACCGGATGTCAAAAGCACTTCCACTATCAAAATTATTACTCCATCCGTCATCTCCTGGTGATGTCCATGTTAGCTTTATCTGTCCTCCATAGTTCCCGGGTAGACCTGAGAGAGTAGTCACTGCTTCTGGTGCTATTGAATCCAGCAGCGTCCAGGCAGTTGCCCCGTTGGATAAACCGCTCCAGTTTGGGCCCTCATCTGCAGTCCTAATTGCAAAGTAGTAGGTCGCACCTGGAATGAGCCCATTCAAAATCATGCTATGTGGCCAGAGTGCTGTAACTGGCGTGGGTATAGTTCCAAAAGCACTTACTGATGAACAATTGGCAAATGTTGTCGTTGATATGGAAGGTGACTGGCTTGCTGTCGTTGAATACCGTATATCAAACTCGCCGCCATCATCAAAATTATTCACCCATCCATCATCTCCCGGCGATGTCCATGTTAATGTTATCTTCCCTCCGTATGTCCCGGTTAAAGCCGAAAGCGTGGTTATTGCTTCCGGTGGAATATCCGATGGCACATAATATATGCTATTAACAGTAGCCCAATCACCAGGTTCAAGTGCTGTATCTATAGCGTGCACTGTCCAGTAGTAAGTGGTGTTGTCTGGTACTCCTTTGAGTCTTACTCCATACTGGGAACTACTAAATTTCGGTCTTAAATAGTTACCCATTAATGGGCTGCTATATATTCCTGTAACTACGCTACTGGAAACAGAAACCCCCGTTCCTGTGCCCACTCTGATATTGTAATAGAGGCCATTTTGAGGAGTAGGGTTACCTCCTCCATCAGTAGCAGAATTCCAGGTAAGCTCTATTTCTCCTTCATTAAAACTGCTACTTAGATTCTGAGGTAATCCTGGCTTTGTATTCGGATAGCCAGAGCCTGCGTACGAATTCTTAAACAGAATCAGCCTAATCTCAGGACTCATATCAACTCCATTAGCAGCAAAATCTAAATCGTTATCACCGTCATAGTCAGCAAATTCTATGTCTCCATCAGATAACCCGTTTTCTGTTCCCATTGGATTCTGTTCCTCTATGAAAGTACCATTAGTGTTATTAAATAAGATCAGCCTCCTCTTGTTTAAGTCATCCTCTCCACTGACAGCAAGGTCTAAATCGCCATCGTTATCATAGTCTCCAAAGGCTATGGAACTAAAATATACCCCTTTAGTCGTCCCTCCCATTGGATTTTGGTCTTCACTGAAATTGCCATTCGTGTTCTTGAATAGAATCAGCCTCCTCTTGCTTAAGTGATCATATCCACTCACAGCCAGGTCTAAATCGCCGTCATTATCATAGTCCCCAAAGTCTAAATCACCATAACATATCCCTTTAGTCGTCCCTCCCATTGGATTCTGGTCACTAGTGAAATTGCCATTCGTGTTCTTGAATAGAATCAGCCTCCTCTTATTCAAGTCATCCGTTCCACTCACAGCCAGGTCTAAATCGCCGTCATTGTCGTAGTCCCCAAAGGCTAAATCACTATACGATACCCCTTTAGTCGTCCCTCCCATTGGATTCTGGTCACTAGTGAAATTGCCATTCGTGTTCTTGAATAGAATCAGCCTATTGTTGCCTAAGTCATCCTGTCCACTGACAGCAAGGTCTAAATCGCCATCATTATCATAGTCGCCAAAGTCTAAATCACCAAAAGATACCCCTTTAGTCGTCCCTCCCATTGGATTCTGGTCCTCTGAAAAAGAACCCGCCGTGTTCCTGAATAAAATCAGCCTATCATTAGTTGAGTAATCAATTCCACTCGCAGCCAGGTCTAAATCGCCATCATTGTCATAGTCCCCAAAGGCTAAATTGCCCGACGAAAATCCATCATTTTTTCCCATTGGTTCCTGGTCTTTTGCGAAAGTGCCATTGGTATTTTTAACTGTACAGAAATGATAATTACCAGCGGTAGCTATGTCTAAATCGCCGTCATTATCATAGTCTCCAAATGCTACGCACTGATTTGCATCGCTGGGAGTACCCAGTGGATTCTGGTCTTCAGTAAAAGCAATTATGGTAGCGCTTGCCCAGGTAGTTGCTCCATTCGACGCCCCACTCCAGTTCGGAACATCGTCCCCTGTCCAGATGCGAATATAGTAGGTAGCCCCGGCTATCAAATTACCCAATCTATACGACTGGGGAGAACCTACCACTGTACTGGTCGGAAGTTCTACATCGTAGTCTGTATACACAAAACTGTATCCGGATTGGGTCGAGGCTTTAATGCGGAACTTCCCGTTAACGATATCATTTATATACCCATCATCACCAGGCGCTGTCCAGGTAAGGTCAATCCTGCCATAAGCTGAAGCAGGGAGTGCAGAGAGCGTGGTAATATTCCCCGGGGCAATTTCGTCTAATTTCGCCCATGTAGTTGCTACATTTGATAGTTCACTCCAGTTCGGAACTTCGTCCCCTGTCCAGATGCAAATATAGTAGGTAGCGCCCGAGATTAAATTCTTCAATGTGTACGATTGGGGAGACCCTATTGTAGTACTGGTAGGAATCTCCACACTATAGTCTGTATAGACAAAACTGTACCCGGGTTGGGTTGAGGCTTTGATGCGGAACTTTCCGTTTTCAATGTTTACCGTATACCCGTCATCGCCAGGTGATGTCCAGGTTAAATTTATCTCTCCCCCATATGTCCCGGTTAAACCTGAAAGATTCGTGATAGGCCCTGGTTTGACGCCATCATGATAATATACAGTGACAGCAACATAATCGACTTGTGTTAGTCTTGAGGTACTGGCACAGTAACCCCAGGTCTTCACCTTAAAGGTTGAGGTAACTTCACTAACTGTCCAGGAGTGTCCCCAGGTATCACTCGCTCCACCAACATTATAATCTGTATCCGATGTGGGAAGTTCTCCGGAAGGAGGAGTCAGTTTTCCCTCAGTGTAACTTGTACCATTATCCCAGGAGAGGTATGTTATAAGATACCCATTTGCCGCGGTATGGCTTTCGGACGCCTGAATATGAACCACTATCCCATCAATAATGTAACCCGCAGGGATGGCTGAAAAATCAAATCCACTCAATGTCCCCGTTGCTGCAGTTTGATTAGTTGTAGCCCGCTGGTCGTCTTTTGATGAAAGTTGAGAAGCTGTCCAGTTTGTCCAGTTCGCAACATTAGTCGCTGTCGTAGCAGTGGAAGGACCCACGCTATAGGCTAATAGCATGGAGGAGAAGAATGCGATACAGCATACTAATATAGACGGACCGAGTACTATTTTTAATAATCTTGACCTGGACATTTTCACCTACCAGTGAAATTGAGTTTCTATCCAGTTATTGACTATGCCAATTCTTCCTTAATGTTTTCTAAAGTGCGGTTCTGTTCAGCAATAGATTTAATCCGCCAAATTCTGGCTAAAGTCTCTTGGCGTTCATAGAGCCGATAGCCTCCGGGTGACAATTTTTCAGCTACCCGCAGGAGACCCATATCTGTGTAGTAACGAATTGTAGAGCGTAGCACTCCTGCTTCCCTGGCCATTTCTCCAATCTTGAGGAGACCATTCCTCAGCCTTTCTCGTTTGCACATTCTTTCTCATCTCCTTTCATCTATTTTTGAAAAGTGAGCAGTTTCACTTCCCACTTTTAAACAAAAAAAAGCCGAGTCCATAGACTCGGCCAAAAATTCAATTTACTTATGAGATTTCAAAGAAAAAGCCCGGGCAGTCTTAAACTCTATCTTCCGTACTGCTCGGGCTTCTACCGGAAATCTGAACCCGACGGATGTGTTACATTGGGCCCTACTTGCAAGAGACCTCAATATTTTACATCTCCCCCTTTCAGTTCCCTAATATTTTTGCCTATAAGAAGTAAGCCAAAAATCAAGATTTGCTTACCCAAAAGGCCCAGAAAGGAAGAGGACTTTTGGGTAGGCGTCTAATATTAGATTAGCCCGTATTTTCTACATATTAAAGCGAAATTCTGGCGAAATCTTGAAAATAGATTTCTGTAGTGTAGGGCTTTATGCCCGTAATAGATTACGCCCATAAAGGGCTACACTACTTTGGTATTGCGACTAAAGGAATGGAGATTTGGAAGGTGTTAAAATTGGGGTAGTTTAGGGCCTGAATATATACCCTACTCCTCCAACCGTTTGAATATGTCGGCTGGCTTCAGGGCCCAATTTTTTTCGGAGGGTTTCAATATGCTTATTTATTGTGCGGGGGTCTCCAAGATACTCCGCTTCCCAGACACTTTTCATCAAATATCTTCTTTCCAGCGCTTTTCCTCGCTTCTTCATCAGAATGTAAAGAAGCGCAAATTCTTTCGGAGTTAATTTAACAGGCTTTTTCTTTACCAGAAGAGTCCTGGCAGATAAATTGACTACAACATCATCACATTCTAAGACTTCTTCAGGTTCTTCCCTGTAACTTATTCGGCGCAGAATTGCCTTGACTCTAGCCAAGAAGATATCGTAATCGAGCGGGCTCGCCAGACAGTCGTCAGCGCCAATGTCCAGGGCTCTAATTAAATCTTTTTTTCTGGAAATATTTTTGATTATGAC
>Ga0315310_10002307_pt1 | contig 11930 bp, 8 predicted proteins | sample TDP5_MG_FD_203630 | JGI IMG/M metagenome (GOLD analysis project Ga0315310, IMG submission 203630) | Freshwater sediment microbial communities from Lake Towuti, South Sulawesi, Indonesia - TDP5 | ecosystem: Environmental > Aquatic > Freshwater > Lake > Sediment | place: Indonesia: South Sulawesi... | reverse complement strand
AGCACGGTTGCTCAGGGAAAAGTGGAGATATGCAAGCGCGCAGGAAAACCAATTCCTTTGGGATGGGCAACAGATGAAAAAGGTCAGCTAACAAGCGATCCTTCGCTAGTGCTCAGGAACATAGGAGATCGATTAGGCGGCGGCCTTCTTCCTCTAGGCGGTATGGGAGAAGAAATGGGTGGCCACAAGGGGTATGGACTTGCCTTCGTCGTAGATGTCTTCAGCGCAATGCTCTCTGGCGGAGAGTGCTCAGCCTTGACGTACCCTGAGAACGAAGACGGCCGCCCACTTCCCTCCAATGTCAGCCATTTTCTTGGAGCAATCAGAGTAGATAGCTTTCAGCAACTATCTGAGTTCAAGCTGAGCATGGATGATCTTATTCGCCGCATCAGAAGCTCCTCCAGGCTGGAAGGATTCGATCGCATCTATATCCACGGTGAGAAGGAGTTTCATATGGCAGAGCAGCGGCAGAGGGAGGGTATCCCTCTGGATCATGAGGTTGTCCTTGATCTCCGAACCATCGCCGAGGAGTTCGGCTTGCGGTCTCCCTTTTGACTCCAACATGACGATTCGCTGAGCAGGTTCTTAAGGGGTTTCAGGAGTGAAGCCTTCGACGAAACCACTTACCTCCCAGCTCTTCATTGCCCTGCTGTTCTCGCCTATTCTGGTTCCATGTTCGATGCGCTGCGTGTCTGCGGCTACTGAAATTGCCTATGATGACGGAATCCCTGAGACTACATCTTCGCTGGACATCGGCTTGCATCTGGCTGTCAGATTTTCCCTTCCGTCAGGCCTGCCAAGCGCTAGGCTACTGATGTGTAGGATCTACAAGGCCGGTCGAAGCGGGGTGGGCATGAGAGTTCACGTCTTGGGAAGTGATGGAACTACTGAGCTAACATCTTCGTTTAACTTCAGCTTAGCTGCTGAAAGCGCTTGGAACAATGCTGATGTGGCCGCGCGAAACATCATTGTCTCGGATGTCTTCTACGTTACTGTTGAGTACTTGATGTACTACGATCCTTTGATTGGTGGAGATTCAACCGATCCGAAGAGCAGATCATACTATGGATATCCAGGCTTCTGGAGCCTGATCGACAAGGGTGAGAATGTTATGATTAGAGCGGTGATTGACCCTTCAGTCACTGTATCATCAATGGTTACAAAGATGCTGCCAGCTGAGAACCTCCTCGGCGCGTCTGGACCATACGTCTATTTTGTCAGTGCGGTGACCATGATGGCCATGGCATTGGTGGTGTGGAAAAGACGGACGTTCAACCGGAGATCTGTTTCTCGCTAGCTGTGAGTTAGCAGAGCTGCTTCACACTCCAGAGGAAGCTCTGCCCGTTCCAGTGGAGTCAGAAATCCTCAAAAGCACGAATAAAGTCATCCTTCTTGGGCTAACAAGAAATGGCCAAGCTTCAGAGAACTGAAACGCTCACCCTCAACACTGAACGGCCACGCAGCATGAAGTGTCAACACCGGAACAAGAAATACGTGATCAACAACATCGAGTTCAAGATATGGCGATGCCTGGACTGCGGCCTCATCCAAAAAGAAGAGTAGGGTCACTCAATCAGCTCGAGAACTGGATTCATTGGTTGTCCATTGTAAACGGAGCAATAGCGAGGCCTGTATTTTTCGCGTTGCCCCACTTTTTGGGCAGGAGATGTCTCGTGAACTATTGCGGTTTGGTTCTGAATATTCTTGATGCGTTTGCCTCCCACAGCTTCTGTTTTTGCATGTCTGTGAGATGGGCATGTCGAACACGTGTCATCTCGAACTCTTGATCGTAGATAGAACTGCCGCTGGCGAAGATTACTCGTTCCTCTCCAATCTCGGTCACTACCTCTTCGATGAAGTCTTCTCGGTATGTCCCTGCTGTTTCGATGGCGATGTTGGGGCAGTCTTCTAACATACGCCTCGCCTCATATAGGAGCATGCCACTGATGTTGATTTGACCGCCGTTGCAGGCAACGAATTGCACAGTAGGGTATTGGGAGGCTATGTCGCGAATCTGGGTTGGATGAGAGACTCGGACGTGCCCGGCGTTTAGGACAACCGGGATATTGTAGCGTTTAGCTTCCTCCATCACTGGGAATAGAATCTGGTCGTTGGCCTGAAAGTTCTCTTCCCAAGGATCCAAGTAGAGGCCGCATGCCCCATGTTCCTTAAGGCCTCTTCGTAGCTCGGCTATGGCGGCCTCGCCCTGCCAAGGATCGACACGACAAAGACCTGAGAACCGGTCAGGGTATCTCCTGACAGCGTCTGCTACAAGTTCGTTCGCGGGAGGAAGGCAGTAGTCCTTGGGCTTGACCGGGACAAGGACTGCTTTGTCGATGCCTAAGAGATCCATGTTGGCAGAAATTTCTAGAAGCGACTGCCCATATCTAAACAGGCCTGCGCCAAGGTAGACGCGTGCATCGACGATCATAGCTATTGCCCCTTCGCAGTCACGCCCTCAAGGATTTTCTTGATGTTTTGATGGAAAACTGCCTCCTCACCGTCAGCGTGTAGCCCAGCCATTTTCACTTTGTGTACCTCGATGGTGGGGTCGCAGCCCGGGCCGTCGCTGGCGTATAGCACTCTTGAAGCCCCTACACGTTCTACGGCTTCCCTGATGATTCGCGGGTAAGGCATGCCTGAGGTTTCTAGGATGATGTTGGGATAGCGTTCCGCTACTTGGATGGCATCTCTGGTGTGAAAGTAGCCGCCGCAGTGGCCGAGGATTATAGTCGCCTCGGGGCAGGCTTTGGCTGCTTCAGCGATCTGCAAAGGTAAGGTGAATTCTTCGTCGCCGCAATGGAACAAGACAGGGGCGTTGTATCGTGTGGCCACGCGAATCAAGTCGATAGTTTCTTGGCGTGCAGGGTGACATCGGTTGCCAGCCGGGTGTAGTTTTAGGCCTTTGAAGCCGTATTCTTCTATTGCTTTCCTAAGGATACGTTGGGCCTCCTTGCCTCTGCGCGGGTTCATCCGAGCGTAACCTATCAATCGATTCGGGTATTTTCGAACAGCATCGGCAATGTACTCGATTGATCCCTCCACGTCAGGTGCATCAACATATGTCATGATAACACTCTTGTCGATGCCGGCCTCATCCATAAGTCGGACGATGGTTTCCGGTGGGTCGTACCAACCGAACTTGTCGACGTGGGTATGAGAATCGATAATCATCTCAAACTCCTTGAGTCTATACTCTTGACTAGCTCTTCTATTAAGAGTGAAGAAGACCTGGTATCATTATCATAACGCTGTTCCCTGATACGGAGTCATCGAGTCGAGTCTAATGAAATTGGGTTCTGAATTCAGACCAGTTCATGAGAGCATGTTCGAAACCTGAAGACGTGTCGCTTCTTCCGTCACTGCAAAACCTTTATTGTGACAGTCATATGTCGCGTCTCTGTGGGCTTCGAAGTTGTCTGCTGACATGGTCTTATTGAACGGCAAGGTCGTCACGATGGACGTCAAGGAGTCCATCGCTGAGGGAGTGGCTGTTGGCTCTGGTAGGATCTTGGCAGCTGGGTCTAGCGGAGAGATAGAGTCCCTAGCCAGGCCAGGAACCAAGATCATAGATCTGCAAGGAAGGACCGTGATACCTGGCCTAATCGAGTCGCATTGTCACTTGACATGGGGAGAAGGTACTGTGCGGGCAATGGGGATCATAGACGGAAGCTATGAGGCGGGAGTCAGATCCATAGCTGATATTCAGGCGAGGATCGCTGAGCAAGTGAAGACGAAGCGAAAAGGCCAGTGGATCAGCGTCGCCAAGGAGGATGACTCGAAGCTTGCCGAGAATAGACACCCAACCAAATGGGACTTGGACAAGGTAGCTCCGGATCACCCTGTCATCATAGACACCGTCGGTGGGCATTTCGCAGTTGTTAACAGCAAAGCCTTCGAACTGGCTGGAATATCCAAGGAGTCACCTGACCCAGTTGGTGGTAGGTTTGAAAGAAACCTGAAGACTGGGGAGCTGACCGGTTGGATACATGAGAGGGCTAGGCAGGCGATTTTGCCAGAAGGGTATGGAACAGAGCCGACGTTAGAGCAGGCAGTGGAGGGGATAAGGTGGATGACGCAGCAGTATGCCGCCTCAGGTTTGACCTGCGCGAACGATGGGGGCATAAGGCAAGGCGTCTTCATCAGGGCTTTCCAGGTGCTTCTCGCTAGGGGTGAGCTTCCCATACGCATAAGGATAGATCCGCGCTGTGAACTCATGCCGCATCTGACGGCGCTTGGGATCCGGGAGGGCTTCGGGAACGAGATGCTGAAAGTCTGCGCCGTGAAGATCACAGCTGACGGGGCCATTTCAGCAAGAACCGCGGCTGTTGCCGAACCTTACCTTCACAGACCGAACTACTACGGAGAACTTGCCATAACGAAGGAGGAGCTACGTAACATCGTGATGGAGGGCTATCCGCAGGGTTATAGGTTCGCCATTCACGCCAACGGCGAACGCGCGATAAACATGGCGCTTGACGTCTTAGAGGAGGCTCAGGAGAAGTATCCTCGAAGGGATGCGCGAAACAAGATTATTCACTGTACGGTTGTGACTCCGGAGATTGTTTCGAGGATGAAGAAGTTAGGGATCCTTCCGACTATCTTTGGTCCGTACCCGTACTATCACGGAGACAAGATAATGCCTGCGTTTGGTGCCGACAGGCTGGAGCGCATGTTCGCAGCGAGAAGCTTTCTAGACGCAGGGATTAGGGTGTCGGCTCACTCAGACCACACCGCTTCCCCCTACCCACCGCTGATGGGCATCCACGCCTTGGTCAATAGGAGAACAGCAAAGGGCCTTCCGATAGGCACGAGCCAAAAGATCTCAGTGATGGAGGCGATCAAGCTCTACACGATCAACGCTGCATATCAAGGGTTCGAGGATGATCTCTCGGGATCCATTGAGCCTGGAAAGTTCGCTGACATGACGGTACTAGGCGGGGATATCCTCACGGCGAGGCCTGAAACGATCAAGGACATACCCATAGATATGACGATAGTCAGCGGAACGGCAGTATATCAGAAGAAACTCTAACCGCCGGTTGAGTCTCCAAGAGTCCCTGTGGAAAACTCAAATTTCGGTGGAAACGTTTGTCGAAACCCAGAGCAAGGCTGGGTGAGACTTAGCTGCATTTGTTCGAATCCATACAAAACCATAACTACTGGTACCGACGATCTTACTCTCTCGGGTTATTGCGATAGTTGAACCTCGGCTCCGAGGTGGGGAGCCATACAAATCCCAAGAAGGAAGGAGAGGTGACAAGACCATGGGAGATGGAATGCTAGAATGTGAACACGATACGGCTAGGGACCTCCATGACAAATTATGGAAGATATATCACAAATATATTGGTGACCAAGCATCGCCTGAGAATAGATTGACAAAGAAAACCGGACCCTATCACGAGAAGGGTAAAAAGTTCAGAGTTCGGAGTTGGGTCATCATAGATCTGCTCGCGGAGAGTGGCGACATTCATGATAGAGAGAAGGCCAAAGCATTCAGGCTGAGAGATGAATTGAATGAAGCTGAACCGGGCAAAGTAGCAGCAGAATTCCGGGAACTAACACCGTCAACTCCGCCGTAGCGCATGTGCTAGGCGTTCCAAGCTGCTACATCGGTGCCTTCTGTGGGCGCATACCGAAGTCAGCTTTGGCGAAACACTAGGGATTGAAGAACGGAGAAATGTGGCGAGTATGGAGGATACTGGAACGACTTCGGTGGTCCCAGCTCATGAAACTGGCCGTCCCCGGTCCATTTCAGCATCGACCGTCCACTAACTCTCGTCATTGCTTTTAACTAGGCGCTCCAGCTCACTCTACTCACATTTTCGTGATTTCGCTTCCAATCTGGTCGAATCTTTTCTCCGCGTTCTCCTCGAACGGCCCCTCCGTTCCTCCCACTATCGCAGAGATATAGCCTGTGATGCGTAGTTTTGAAAACGCGCACACATCTTGCGGCCCGTGCGATGAACTCCGTTGCTGAAGAACTGCTCTTCTTCCGACGGGGCGTATATTCCTAGGCACCCTCGTTGTTCGGGGCTCAGACCAGCAACGTATTCATCAGAAACGTCTAGTACCAAACAGTGACGCTCAGGTAAGCAACAAATATCTCCATGCGGCTCACTATATGGAAGGCGAAAAGATGGCGAGTCAAAAGGTTGAGAAGAGAAAAGCCACAAACCTAGCTTACATTGAGCATCGAGGGCCATACGACAAGGTTCCATGGGAGGAATACATTGAACGGTTGTATGGTTGGGCGAAGGAACAGAAGGTCATGCCCGGATTCTATCCAATGGCCATCTATAATGATGACCCGGAGAAGACTCCTCCAGAACAATGTCGAAGCGATATCGGGATCACCTTCAAGGGAAGAGCAAAAGAGCAGGCCGTCGTGAAGATTCGAAAGATGCCCGCCATGAAAGTGGCCACGATCTCTCATAAAGGTCCTGGAAGCGAGTTCAAGAACACCTACGCAAAGCTAGGTGAGTGGATTCAAAAGAAGGGATACAAGATATCTGGGCCACCCATCGAGATCTATTCAAGAAAGCCAGAGGTCATTGATGCGGTAACGGTGCTCTACGCCAAAGTGATGATGCCAATCAAGTAGAGCTCACACACAGAACTAGCATTGCTTCTCACCACTATCACAATCGTGCGCCAGTCTGAGCGCGCTTAATGCCACTCTGAGGTGGCGATCAAGCGTTACTACTTTGAAGTAGTGCGGCCGCCGGGATTCGAACCCGGGTCGCCGGCTGTTCCCGATGCCAGGTTCTTGGGGGGCCGACGTCTTAGACCAGGCTAGACTACGGCCGCTGTACAAGGATAGGCAGTCGACTAGCCATATAGCTAACGGTTCTGAGCCAAGAGAAGTCGAAACGCTAGGAGTATCTTAGGACCTATGCCTTGTCTATGAAATCCTCGACCTTGGAAGGTTCGAGCGGAAGGCCTTTCCTCTTCCTTATGTCTTGGATCACCTGTCCGATCAATGACGCTGGCACCGGGGACCAATGCGAGAACTCTAGGCCCCAGAACGCACGCCCTGCCGTAGCACTTCTGAGCACCTCGGAGAGGTCGAACGTTTCCGCTGTCGGCATCTCCCCGACCACATATATCAGATGTCCTCTCTGATCGACTGAGATCACCCTTCCTCGCTTTTGCGAGATGACGCTTGTGACGGCTCCGAGCAGATCTGGTGGAATCTTCGCTGTGATCTTCTGAACCGGCTCGAGTAGGCACGCATCTGCGGACAGGAAGGCTGCGAAGAATGCTCTGCGGGTCATAGGCATGATCTGTGCAGGTCCTCGGTGCACCGGGTCCTCATGTAACGAAATGTCCACAATCTTGACCTTGAGGCCTCTGATCTGCTCATACGCCAACGGTCCCTCCTTAATGGACCACTCATACCCAGAGATGATCGTGTCCTTAGCTTCTTGCACGTACTGTGCTCCCTTCGTCACGTCCGTGAGGATGTTGCAGCTCTCATCAACACTCCAGACTCCTCTTGCATCTTCTGCCTCCCAACCCTTGTCCCTGAGGATCCTCGCCAACGCGTGGCGATCCATGTACCCTCCGATATCTCCTCGCTTTATCATGTCAATGATTTCTTCAGGTAAAGGCTCGACCATGATCCTAATGCGGTTGTGCCTATTGGGTGACTTACCTTCGAAGGGCCCAGCTGGCTTTCTAATACTTTCCCTGTAGATGACAATCGGCTGCGAGGTCACCATCTCCAAGCCAGTCTTGCTAATCAGCGTCGTGGCAATTTCCAGGTGAAGGGTTCCCATACCTGAAATCAGGTACTCCCCAGTCTCTTCGTTAATAGTTGTGACAAGGTTCGGGTCTTCGATCGAGAGTTTCCTAAGCGTATCCACGAGCCTAGGAAGATCGCGGCTGAACTTGGGCTCAACTGCCATCGTCACCACTGGCTCAGTGACATAGTGAACCGCCTCGAACGGCGCAACATCCTTGGACGTAGCCAAGGTCTCTCCAGCTCTGGCAGCCTCCAACCCCAGCAGGGCAGGAATATTGCCCGCATTTATCTCCCCGATAACCTCCCTATACACGCCCATATACACGCAGACCTGCTGAACTCTCGATTCAACCCTGGCACCAACAAGGTGAATCATTTGCCCCTCCTTGATCGTGCCTGAGAACAGCCGCCCAGTAGCAACAACACCGGCCTGCGGGTCGACCACAATATTCGTCACACACATGATCGCTGGCCCATTGTCGTCACACTCCACCATGGCTCGACCAAATTCTGAGTTCACATCTCCCTTCCATATCTTCGGTATCCGATACTTCTGGGCCACATGGGGCGGAGACATGGCTTCCACCGCCATATCCAGTATAGCCTCGTGAAGCGGGCTCTTCTCCTTCAACTCCTCAACCTTGTTCTGCGCGTAGGCGTCCAAGACATCCGAGAACTTCACTCCACGGTTTTGGGCGATGGCTGAGGTGAAGCCCCAACGATCCTTCGCCGAGCCCATAGCAACCGTATTCGTCGCAAAACTTACCTTCCACTTATCCCGGAACTCTGGTTCCGCGTAGAGGTCTATGAGCCCATTGAAGTCTTTTATTATACGTGCGATCTTCTCTTGAATTTGGTCGGGGGTAAGCTTCAACTCCTTAATCAACCGATCAATCTTGTTAACATAGAGCACTGGCCTAACTCTCTCCTCGAGAGCTTGGCGAGTAACCGTCTCAGTCTGAACCATGACTTCCTCAACAGCATCCACGACGACGACCGCGCCATCGATGGCTCTGAGAGACCGCGTCACCTTACCCGAAAAGTCAACATGCCCCGGCGTATCTATCAAGTTAATAACATACGAAACGCCGTTCTTCTCGTGGAGAAGGCTGACGTTTGCAGCCTTTATCGTCATCTGCCTCTTCTGCTCTTCCTCCATGAAGTCAAGAGCCAGCGCAGTTCCCGCTACAGACGGCGAAAGAAGCCCTGACGAGGCAAGCAATGAGTCTGACATAGTAGTCTTGCCGTGATCGACATGAGCGATAATGCCAATATCTTCCGGATGCAGTCTCTCAACTACATCTTTCGGATCTGGTCCTTGTTGGCGATTATCTTCAGGATTTCACTCGTCGTCTTGAACCGTGGCAATTTTTTTCCTCCGACCGAATTTTCAAAGGCTAAGTGCTACAATGTTGCATCTCTTTTATGCATTATGGTTCCCGAGGAGAGCAGAGAAGTGTTTTTCAAGTGTTGAATAAGAATCATCAAGCGACATGATACGGCACTGTAGGGGGCGTATCGTCAAGCTCCGACAATCAGCAATCCAAGGCGTAGCGAGATGGGCGTCAATCTTACCCCGATCATTAGCCGTCACACAATATCCCTCAAGGATATGACAGGCAAGAGTCTCGCTGTTGACGGAAACAACGCTCTTCACCAGTTTCTCTCAATCACTCGTAAAGCAGATGGCTCGCCATTTATAGCTCCAAATGGAAACATAACGTCCCATCTGATCGGTCTCATGTTTCGGTCCAGCCGTCTTATGTCTGAATACGCCATAAGGCCGATCTACGTCTTTGACGGACAACCCCCTGCATTGAAGCTTGCTGAAATAGAAAAGCGGCGAGCAATCAGAGATAGAGCTGAAAGGGAGCTTGCCGAAGCTCTCAAGAGGCGAGATCTGCGAACCGCTTTCTCCAAGGCCGTCATGACAGGACGCCTGACCAAGGAAATGACCAACGACGCAAAGCAACTGCTTCACCTGCTAGGGATACCGTACGTCCAAGCGCCCGGCGAGGCTGAAGCCCAAGCAGCATACATGACTACTCAAGGTCAAGTCTGGGCAACGAACAGTCAAGACTACGACTCATTGCTCTTCGGAACGCCTAGACTCGTTAGATATGTGACGATCCAGGGAAGAGAGTACCTCCCCAGTAAGGGAGTAGCCCGGCTAGTCAAGCCAGAGCTTATCGAAGCTGAAGATCTCCGCACAAACCTAGCCATATCGCGAGAACAGTTGATAGATATCGCGATCATAATAGGCACGGACTTCAACGAAGGAGTAAGAGACATAGGACCGAAAACAGCACTGAAGCTCATTCAAGAATGCGGATCTATCGAGAACCTCCCTGAGGGCATCAAGAGCAGAGTATCCGAGAACTACCAGGAAATCAGAAGGATCTTCCTAAACCCACCAGTGACAACAGGTTTTTCAACTGCTCTTCATCCAATCAGAGAGAGGGAGCTCTACGAGTTCCTATGCCGCCAAAGGGGCTTCTCGAGAAATCGAGTTGTTACAGTTGTTGAAAGGATGAGGAAGTTGGAAACGCAGTCAAGTCTCTTCCGATGGGTTGAAGATGGTTGACAGAGCAAGAAACTCTCTTCCACGATTTGGCCCTACTGTGCAGGGATCTCGAGCAAACCACGAAGAGAAACGAGAAGGTCGCGAAGATAGGCGACTTCCTAAAAAAACTGAAGCAGGACGAGATCTCAGCGGCCATTCGCATGATAGTTGGAAAGATCTTTCCAGACTCAGACGAGAGAGTGCTTGAAGTCAGTGGCCGAACCCTGTGGAAGATCCTCCAGAAACACCAGCAGAGACAGGTTCCCCTTCTTCGAAGCCCGTTAACCGTTTTGGGAGTGTACAGAAATTTCTCTGAGATAGCGGCCGCCTCAGGAAAAAGATCCAGAAGTCGAAAAGAGAGCATCGTTGAAAGTTTTCTCGGCGAGGCAGATCAAGTGGAAGCCGAATATCTCGTCCGCATGCTCTATCACGAGATGAGGATAGGTGTTGTTGAAGGCGTGATGCTTGACGCAATAGCCGAAGCAAGCGGGTCAAGCGGCAACTTGGTCAGACGGTCCTTGATGATGGTGGGCGACATAGGAGAGGTGGCCCTTCTCGCCCTGACGGGTGGAAAGGCGGCACTCGAAGAAGTCAGGATCAATCTATTCAGACCTGTAAGGCTCATGATGGCAGAAATGTCCTATGATATCTCAGAGATAATCAATGAACACAAGTCTGGCACCGCGTTCGAGTTCAAATTCGACGGAGCAAGAATACAAGTTCACAAGAAAGACTCACAAGTCAGAGTCTTCAGCAGACGGCTGACTGACGTAACTGAGAGTTTGCCTGACGTGGTCGAAACAGTCCAAAGAGAGGTACAGGCAAGAGAGGTCCTAATCGAAGGTGAAGTTGTAGCAGTCGGGTCCAACATGAAGCCTCTCCCCTTTCAGGAGTTGATGAGACGATTCAGAAGAGCGCATGAGATCGGTCGTGTTGCGCAAGAGATTCCCTTGAAACTATATCTCTTCGACATTCTGTACCTCAGCGGGCAGCAGCTTACAGACCTAAAGTACGAGGAGAGGTGGAAGCTCCTCTCACAGATCTGTCCTCCCGAGATTCTGGCTGAAAGGATCATCACAAGAGATCCACGTGAAATCGAGGAGTTTATGCACAAGGCTATGAACGCTGGGCATGAAGGTCTCATGGCGAAGGCATTAGACAGTCCATATCTGCTTGGGTTAAGAGGAAGAAGATGGTTCAAGATCAAGCCCGCCGACAGACTCGACCTAGTAATTGTAGCCGCAGACTGGGGGTATGGAAGAAGATCAAATTGGCTGAGCAACTATCACCTTGCAGCACGGGATGAAGCCAGTGGAGACTTTCTGGAGGTCGGAAAAACCTTCAAGGGTCTAACAGACGAGGAATTCGAATGGATGACAAAAAGACTTCAAGAACTCAAGATCTCAGAGGGAGATTATACTGTCACGGTAAAGCCTGAACTCGTCGTGGAAGTCGCCTATAACGAGATTCAAAAAAGCCCTCACTACAAGTCTGAATTCGCCTTGAGGTTTGCGAGGATAGTGAGAATCAGGGAGGATAAGCGAACTGAAGAGGCAGACACGATACAAAGAATGAGAGTGCTATTCGAAAAGCAGTTCGAACACAAAGGAAGACTGA
>Ga0315310_10002304_pt1 | contig 11948 bp, 12 predicted proteins | sample TDP5_MG_FD_203630 | JGI IMG/M metagenome (GOLD analysis project Ga0315310, IMG submission 203630) | Freshwater sediment microbial communities from Lake Towuti, South Sulawesi, Indonesia - TDP5 | ecosystem: Environmental > Aquatic > Freshwater > Lake > Sediment | place: Indonesia: South Sulawesi... | reverse complement strand
ACAGCAGCTGGGGCATGCCACTGTGGAAACGACCCTCGATGTCTACACGCACGCGATTCCAGAGACTCATCGGCGCGCGGTTGAGGATTTGGAGCGCGTTTTGTTCCCAAATGTTCCCAAGTTGACTGAATCGGGTGAGAGGCGTGGGTTCGTAATCCAATGATCAAGAAGAGAAAAAGTGGAGGGGCTGGCGGGACTCGAACCCGCGACCCGCGGTTTAGGAAATCAGACTTGCCCCCGTTCCCCTGTTCGGAATCAACAACATAGCTCGGGTAGCAACCGCCAAATTGGTGCATATTTTGGCATTCGGCGCGATTTTATGCACCTTGTATGCACCTGCGGCTGTGCATTTTTGAATACCGGTCTGAGTAGCGGTTTCATTCACTCTTGCTGGCGGTTCCGAGGTGCATATTGTGCCAGGCCGGCTTGTTCGAAGAACGGAGGTGTGTCTAGCAACATCTGAAGCTGTCCAGGTCGGTAGTACGTAGCTGAGCGGTTAAGTCTGCTGGGAATCTGACCCCAGCACTTCGTCTGTGTCTGACCGAGGTGCTGGGGTTTGCGTTTTGGGACAGAACGACAAGGAGGTTTTGAAGGCGACATGACGATCAGCGAAGTGACGACCGTAGGTATCCGCTGCTGCAGGCCTTGCTGGAACAGAAAGGTCTTTGGCCGCAGGGCATTTACACCAACCGGGACGTAGCCCGGATTTTCGGTGTTTCCACGCGCACGATTCAAGAGTGGTGCCGAGACCGCAAGCTCAGAGTCCGGGACTTGCCCGGTCGGGGAAGGTTTCTGTCAGAGGACTTGGAGACCTTCCTTCAAAGCAGCCTTAGAAAACCCAGCACTGCCGGCGAGGAGGTCTAGTTGTCAAGTGGCGCTCTATATCGTGCTGAATCTTGCGACGCTTCGCAACGCTGCATGGCGGCGCGTACGTCCGCGCAAATGAGTGCAATTTTATATGCAAAAAACCACAAACATTTCGACCCTATCTTCGACAGAAATTGCATATAAGCGGCGCCAGCAAGTGCGCAGTGGCACCAGAATTGACCTGCCTCCTCGCGATGTTGCGCTCCGGGAGCCTATATCACTCGAAAAGCTACGAACGCTCCAAGACCTACTTGACGCGATTGCTAAACTCGAATCAGACCAGCCACACCTGCTGGCCATGCTGAGGAGCACTGGCGGCCATATCTCGGACTATCTGGAGAGACCCCTGCACCAGGTGGAAATTGGACAAATCCGAGATGTCGTGCCGGAACTCAAACAGTATCTCAAGGAGCGCCGGTACAAGCGCAATTCGATTCGCTCGTACTTAAACTACACCCGGATTCTCCTCCAAGAAGCGGAGGGGCTGGGTTGGAAGGAAGGCGACGCAGAGGTAGAGGCCGCCTGGCAGCTAATCCTCGCCGCGGTCTCAAAGAAAACGGGCTGCGCCAGTATCGTCAAATACGTCATCCTTAACCGGATAAAGCCCACTGATTTTTCCGATGCTGACTTAGATGGTTGGGAAGCGTGGATGCTAAGGCACGGGAAAGCGTGCTCGTACGTTCGGGGAGTAAAGGGAACCTTTCGCAGCCTAATATTCCGGTCCGGTTTCCGCACTGCCCTTACCGACCAATCTGTGCCGGGCGGAAGGATTTACGCTATCCATTTTGATCATCTTCCCGAACCACTGCGTTCCCAAGTCGACAAACTTGTTGAATGGAAAGTCGCGGAGTACTCACCTGGAAGGCCAAAAAGAGGCAGACACCGTATAGTTACCGCTAAGCAACTCCGTTACTTAATCTGTCGCATCTTTGGGTTTCTTCAGAGTGTCCAAGGTAAGCCCATCTCTCGCTTGGAAGAGCTAGTGACGAAAGACTCGTTGAGCGATTTCGTGGCGTGGATGATAAACAAGAGAAAAGTGAAGAGTGCCTACTTGAGCGTGTGGCTTAGGATGCTTCTCTCCGCTGTGAAAAGGTACCCGCCGCTGAGCGGTCACAATTTCGAGTGGGTTGCCGAGTTTATCTCTGAGATACCAACAGAACACATTGATAGCCTCAGGCAAGAAGCAAAAGACCGCAAATGGGTCGACTATGATGGACTCGCCCAGATTCCAAACAAAATCCGTGAGGAAAGGGCCAGGGTCGAGAGGAGAAAAACCAAACGGCTGGCTTCGATGGTTCGAAATGAGCTCTTGGTGAAATGGCTGACGGTTTTGCCTTGGCGACAAAGGAATCTGCGCGAGTGCAAGCTGGCTAGTAAGGCGGCCGGCGGTAACCTTTTCAAAGAAGAGCTTTCGTCCGGAACCATAGCAAAGCCCGAGTGGGTGGAAGAAGCCTTGAAGGCGAAACCACACGAAAAATTCTGGCAGTTCTATTTTCGTCCGGAAGAAACAAAGACCGGTCATTCGGTGCACGCCACTCTGCCTAAGCAGTTGGTTCCTATTTTGGAAGAATATCTTCAGTTCCACCGGTCTGTCTTGGTCGGTGCCAGCGACCCCGGTGTACTTTTCGTGAGCGCTTTTCGGTCGACCACTCAGTCTCGGTGGAATCCATAGCATTGTGGGCATATTACCAAGCGGTACACAGGCCGGCGAGTTAACCCACACCTGTTCAGAGATATTTTGGCAGTGAAGTGGCTTGAGGAGCATCCGGAAGATTATCTGACGGTTTCAAAGATACTTTGGCACCGGAACATCCAGACTACGCTGAGAATCTACGGCCGCAACTTCGACGAGTCCCACGGTGTCCGCCGCATGGAGGCGTGGCTCGAGGATAGGCAGAGACCATCGTAATAATCCGATCCCTGCTCGGTGACCAAGGCATGATGTGTCGGCGACATAGTGCTTTCTTTTATCCTGCAAGGTTGCACACATGCACGGTGTATGCATGTGAATTCTGAGGAGGATGAGAGGGGTGAAGAACGTTCGGCAGGCAACAGTCTGTCATGGGCAAAACATGGCAGTCGACTTGGTACCTTGCCAAAGGCGGCTGCAAGAGCTCAGCCTCGAGACGCCCACATAGAAGGTGGTCTCCGGTAGCCGCAGTCTGGATCATTGCATGACCTCTGGTTCCGGAGTTTTGCGCCGAGTTTGCATCTTACTGGTTTGCCCGGTACTTAGCCGCACCTGAACCTACAGAAACGTACCCCGTTCGGCAGTTAACTTTCCCAAATCTTTCCCAAAATTCTGTTCAAGTGTGTTCAGCCGATGCCTTCAACTGAGCAAGCAGCTTTAGCCGAACAAGCAGTCGAGGTTCCTCCGGTAGAGAAGTACAGTGAGGAAACAGGGAGTGCTATCGAGGCGCTTGCCGCGCGAGTCCGCGTGAAGGCACGGCGGGGCGAGGATGGCGAACTCATCATCCCCGGCAAGCTCGGGCACATCTACCAGCACGACCTAGAAGGGCGGGTGTTCGGCCTGTCGCTCGACAACCCGAATGACAATCCCCGCCTGGATAACACGCTCCGGGCCAGAAAGTGGAAGGCGCTCGCAGCGGGGCTTGAGCTATGGGTCGAAGGCGACTTTGAGGCCACGCTGCTTTTCGACGCGAGCGACCTGAAACTGGCAAGGCTGGCGGTGAGGCTGACAGGGGCTAAGCGGCTGCGGAAAGTCGCCCCGCCCACGGAGGGACAGATTCGAGCACGCGCTCTATTTGCAGAGAGGGCACGTACAAAAAAGGCCTTCACGGGCGTAGAAACGCCGATCTCGGCTGTGGCCTAGGTAGGAGGGGTGCCGGTTTTGGCCCGTTCTGGGGCGTTTTCGCAGTCTTAAGAGCGAATGGAGCGGATGCCCGAAGAGTCCATGGCGGTTCAAGTCGAAGCTGAGCCGACCGAGAAGCACCCGCCGGTCTGCCCGTTCGGGCAGATCGGCTGCCGGCGCACGCACAAGGCTTGGCTGGTTGACGAGAACGACTCCGACCTACGGTTGCTGCCATCGCCCAAGGCGGAGGCCCTGGCTCTCTACGCCCTGCTTGGCAAGAACGGCGACACGGTGGAGACCATTTGTGCGGTCATTTCTGTGCCGCCGAAGATCGAAGCGGCATTACGAGCCTACGCCAGAAAGCACGCGGAGGAGCGAGAGGGGATCGAGCGCATCCTGCGGTTCAGGAAGCGCGTGGCGGAAGAGTTCTGGCGACTAATCACGGAGGGCAACCCGGATTGCAGTCAGACTGCAATCTTTCGATTGAACTCTCTTCCCGGGAGGAATCTTAAATGAAAGAACGAAATCGCAGGGACTTCGGTCTTGTCACTTTCGATGTCGCTCATGCTGAGGGGTGTCCTCACTGTTTCGGCGAAGGGCCTCCCGAATATGGACTCATTTTTTGGTTTGGCGAACTGCGGGAAGACGGAACTGGTTATCTTCTCCGGCTAACTCAGAAAGAAGTCAACCGGCTGAAAGAGGTAATCCAGAGCCACGTGTTGAGTCGGCATACTGGTCGCAATGCAGATTCAAGAAGTCAGAGCGTGCGATTCAAGATCCAAAGCCACCGGGAGAATCGAAGCCCAGGGCTCTACGAAATGCATACCCGAGCCTTCCCTTGACCCAGACGGATTCGAAGCCCCTTAGTGCTAACAAGCAGCTTTGAGCGCGTGGCGAATTCTGCAGCCATCTTCGTCTAGACGTCAAGGCTGCGCCACGCTTCTAGATCTTCTCCGAGCCGATTAGCCGGAACGTGGGATCCTGGGAAAGCCGCTCGGCGTCACTGACGTCTTCGTATCCCGCCAGCAGTTCCCCGTCTGACGGCTGAGGACTTTCAGCGGGCCGAGGGAATCCTCCAAGAGTACGGAAACGCTGTGGAGCATTAGTGGGATATCCGTGGCTGGGGCGAGCTCAACTGGCGGTTTCATTCGGCGCTATACGCCGCAGCAGGCCGTCCTCTGTTGATGTTTCTTCTTCAGACGCTCAACAACAATTGCGACCGTTATATACGGCTGCATCTGTTATTCACTTGGGGTGTCCACCGCGCAGGGGAAGCGCATCGAGAAATCCCCGAGATTTGCCGAACAATGGACGCAGATTCGGCCTGCGAGTTGTTTTTCCGGCATATCACGGACGTAGGCGATTATCTCAAGGAGTTCATCAAGCGCCGGAGGCAGGAGTCGCAAAAACTACCAGTACACCTAGGAAAGACAGTTCATGGAACTACCGAGCGAGATACCGGCAAAGCGCAAATCATCTTGCCCGCTTGGGGAGGGGCTGAGCTCGCACTGTCCGATGCTAGCAGACAGATCGAAGTTCCCTCTTATGCATCCATGGGCGCGCGCATCACGCAGCGTGTGAACCTACAAGGACACCTGCCAGTCTCGATGCGCCCCGTAGACGTAAAGGCATCGCCCCCTTTTGGAAACCTCCCTCATGATCGCAGGGCCTAGTTTAGGCAAGCGTAGAGAAACGACTAGAAGGCGTTCATAGCTTTTCGCAAGATGTGACATTCGAGCACTGCCCGGATTTCGAATAGTTCCTCAATCTCTTCCAGCGATAGCGCCGAGACGACGGCACCACGGTGGGGAATGATAGTGACAAGCCCCTCAGCCTCAAGCTGGCGCAGCGCCTCCCGAACGGGAATCCTGCTCACCCGCAATTCCGCCGCGATCGCGTCCTGACGTAGTTGTTGTCCCTCTCGGAGCTCACCGTTGAGGATTTTCTCACGTAGTTTGTCAGCGACAGCGGTGGCGAGTGATTGCCTCGGTATACCCCGCTCAGTATTTCCAAAGGTGTTCATGGCGTTTAGCCTCCCGCGTCTCAAAGGTTGCTTTGCGTTGTTCCTCCTGCCGCTTTATTGATTAGCCGGTATCCTGTGCTTGGACCTCTACGGCGCGGCGCGCCTAAAGATAGCGTGTCAACGCACCTAAGCACTTAAGACGACATAGCAGACGTCGTGGTCTCCAAGCGCAGCCGGCAAAAGCCTTAGCGTTAGTTCCCCAGTGGCAGCGAGCATGGTGTCTAGCTGGAAGGGACAGCGCCACAACGGATCCCATCTTTGCCACCAACTGGAACATCATAATTTTGGCACAACAGCGTATAACATATCAGAGGTCGCTGTTCCGCTCGAGACCCAATACTCGTGCAGGCTTAGAAGAGAGGGGCAACGTAAGGCCTCCGTTAGGATGCCCAAACAAAGAAGTGACGCGTAGCCACCCCGGCGGGGGCCGCCATCCGCTCAGGAGGCCGCGAAGACCACCTAAAACATGACCAGCAGGTGCAGCGACAGATCAGCCAGCTTAGCTGGTGGGAACGAGGGTGGGAGAGTTTGCGACAGAGGCCACGGCCAAGCTCAGAAACTCGTTTGCTCGGTGCGGGCGATGATCTCGTCCTGTAGAACCGGGATCAGATCGCAGAAGTAATCGCTGTAGCCGGCGACCCGCACGATCAAGTCGCGGTACTTCTCAGGCTCGGCTTGCGCCGCACGCAAAGTCTCTGCGGTAACCACGTTGAACTGTACGTGGTGGCCACCGAGCTTGAAGTAAGAGCGCACCAGGTGGGCTAGTTGGTTGATTCCTTCTTCGCCAGCCAAGAGTTGTGGCGTGAACTTCTGATTTAACAGGGTACCGCCGGTGCGGGCATGATCCATCTTCGCTGCCGACTTCATGACGGCGGTGGGACCGTGCCGATCGGCCCCTTGCACAGGGGAGATACCATCCGAGAGTGGTTGCCAAGCTTTGCGGCCGTCCGGGGTGGCTCCGGTCAAAGAGCCGAAGTAGACGTGGCAGGTCGTGGAAAGATAGTTCACCCGGTAGGTGCCGCCCTTGGTGTTGTTCCGCCCGTCCACCGCGTCATAGAAAGCGTTGAAGACGTCCACCAGGATGCGGTCGGCGTAATCGTCGTCATTACCGTACTTGGGGCTCTTATTCCAGAGCAGGAGACGTGTCTTCTCGTCCCCGGCGAAATTGCCTGCTAGGGCTTGGAGCAGTTTCGACATGGAGAGGTATTTGTGATCGAAGACGTGGTACTTGATGGCGGCCAGGCTGTCTGTGCAACTGCCGAGGCCGACGCCCATGATGTAGGTGGAGTTGTAGCGCGGCCCGCCGGCGTTGTAATCCTTGCCGTTGGCAATGCAATCTTCAATGAGCAGTGAAAGGAAGGGTGCTGGCATATATTGCGCATAAAGCCGCTCGATAACGTTGTTCCCCCTGACCTTTACGCCCACGAAGTGGTGCAACTGCTGCTTGTAGGCGGCGAATAGCTCTCCGTAGGAAGAAAAACTCGCCGGATCCCCGGTTTCAATTCCAATCTTCTTGCCCGTGCGCGGGTCTAAGCCATTGTTGAGCGTTATCTCCAGTATCTTGGTTAGATTCAGGTAGCCGGTCAGGATGTAGGCCTCCTTGCCGAAGGCGCCGGTTTCTACGCAACCGGATGTGCCGCCCGCGCGAGCATCCTCAATCGCCTTGCCCTGGCGGATCAGCTCTTCCACCACCAGATCGGCGTTGAAAACTGACGGCTGGCCCCAACCCTGGCGAATAATTTCTACGCCGCGCTTCAGGAAACGGTCCAGGCTTTTCTTGCTGAGCTGGAGGTTAGAGGAGGGCTGCACTAGCCGCATGGCGTCAATCACGTCGAGGATGAGGTAGGTGAGCTCGTTGACGCCATCCGAACCGTCCGGCTTCAGCCCGCCAAGATCGATGTTGGCGAAGTCGGTGTAGGTGCCGCTCTCCGCTGCTGTCACGCCCACCTTGGGTGGCGCTGGCTGGTTATTGAATTTCACCCAGAGACATTGCAGAAGTTCCTTGGCGCTCGCCGGCGTGAGGTTGCCTTGCGCTAATCCCTTCCGATAGAAAGGCCAAAGGTGCTGATCCAGCCTGCCTGGGGAGAAAGCATCCCAGGGATTCAATTCCGTGATCACCCCCAGGTGAACGAACCAATACGCCTGAATGGCTTCCCAGAAGTCACGGGGCGCGTGCGCGGGCACGTGGTGACACACTTCCGCGATCTTTTCCAGTTCTGCCCGCCGAGGCGGATTCTGTTCGGCCGCCGCCAACGCTTGCGCCTTTTCGGCATGGCGCTCAGCAAAGCGGATGACCGCCTCGGCGGCAACGGCCATTGCCTTTAGCTCTTGCTGCTTGTTGTAAGCTTCGGGATCGTTGAAAAAATCCAGGCGCTGGAGAGTGTCCTCGATGTCAGCTATAAGGTCGAGCAGCCCCTTGCGGTAGATGACGTCGCCCAGCACAGTGTGGCCCGGGGCGCGTTGTTCCATGAACTCGGTGAAGATGCCCGCCTCATAAGCGTTTTTCCAATCGGGCGTCATCTCCCGGAAGATCGTCTCGCGCATGGTGCGGCCACGCCAGAACGGGATGATTTCTCGCCGGTGTATCTCCCTGGCGTTTTCGTCCACGCGGTAGGCGATCTTCTCTCGTGAGTTGAGGACGTCCAAGTCTTCCAAGCTGTGACAGCACAGCTCAGGGTAGGTAGGCGTGGCCTTAGGAGATGGGCCGCGCTCGCCCACGATGAGTTCGTCATCGCCGATATAGATAGTCTTGTGCTCCATCAGGTACCGAAAGGCCTGCGCGCGGAGCATAGGGACGGAAAGCGTTTCCGTTTGCTGCCGGAAGAACTGGGTGATTAGCTGCGCGCGTTCCATGGAGAGCGATGGTTTTGTCGCGAGGCTCCGTTGGCGCAGTCTTGCCACTCTTCCGTTCATCTTCAGCCTCCGATTCTGACGGTGAAGCCCGCCCGCGCGAATCGGTGCGCGATTTTCTGCATGTGCTCAGGAGTGGGCGGCGCAATACTGTCCAGCCGGTACGGCAAGCGCAAGCGTCTGTACTTGGCGATTCCCATCTGGTGATAAGGCAACAGATCAATGCGTCGCAAGGGCAGCCGAGTAAGGAAACTCAGCATCTGCTCGACATCCTCATCACTGTCATTCACCCCGGGTACTACCGGGAAACGGATGATAATCTCTTTGTTGCTTCGTGCCAATGCTTCGAGATTTTGCAGGATGCAATCGTTAGAGACACCCGTGTGCTGCTGGTGTCGCGTGGAATCCACCAGCTTGAGGTCGTAGAGGATCAGGTCGGCTTTTTCGCTCAGCCGCAGCAGCAAGTCGTGTTTTACCAGCCCGCAGGTGTCGAGCACCGTGTGAATGCGGCGCTGGCGGCAGGCATCCAGCAGCGCTTCCAGAAAGGCCGGCTGCAACAGGGGCTCGCCGCCGGAAAAGCTGACGCCACCGCCGGATTCGTCGAAGAAGATGAAGTCTTTCTCTATCTCCGCAATCACCTGCGCTACGGTCATGGCGCGCCCAACTAGCTCACGGGCGTTCGCCAGGCAAGCTGCCACGCAAGTGCCACAGGCTTGGCAAGCGATGGATGTTCGGATGGCATCTCCGGCAAGCGAGATGGCGTGGTGGGGACAGGCTGCAATACAGTCGCCGCACTGCCGGCAGCGGTCTTCAAAGTAAATCAACTGGGGTTTGGCCGCCTGGCTTTCTGGATTGTGGCACCACCAGCAGGAAAGCGGGCAGCCCTTGAGGAAGACCGTAGTGCGGATACCCGGCCCGTTGTGCAGTGAGTAACGCATAATGTCGAAAACAAGCCCGCTGGGTTCCGTCCGTGCTGGGCCGATTCCCCCGCACGCAATCTCGCGTTGGTCACTCGCAACCATCAGATCAAGGTATCACGCCCTCGTTCCTGGCTTTCGCCCGGCTACCTCCGGCGGCGTGCGCTGCGTGCCCCGGGCGGCATTATTGTATATAATATATTCGGCTGAGGGCCCTTGAGGTCAAGCATTATCGCCAGGGTGATATAGAGGTACTTGTGCCAACGCCTCACGGAGAAATCGGAAGCAAAGTTGGACCAGGCAGCAAAAAGTTATGTATCGAGCAAGTTCTTGCCCGGTGCCCGGATGCCTTAACCCGTGCTCGAATGGAGTTGCTAGTTGAGGAATGGGTCAAACTGGGGAATCCCGTCGAGCCATGTCCTAGCGGTTTATCCTTCCGCGCCCAGATCGGCGCGCAGATGCGGGGTATCTTCTGGGCGAACACTCCAAAAACCGTATATGTCGTATTTCGGAGATTTGAAAATCAAGGAGTGCCGCCAGAAATTATTCAGGATTATCGCCGGGAGTTAGCAGAACTGGCTGGATTCGACCGCCAGAAAGTCTTGACCAAGTCTGCTCCGGGAGCCCGCCTAGTGAACTTGACCGAGCAGGATGTAAGGGCGTTTGTCCGGCTCAACCAGCACCTTGCGGAACGGTGGCGACAATCTACGGGCTCCTGATTCGAAAGCTAAGGGTAATCCGTTGAACCTAACGCGGTTGGGAAAAATTTTGCTTGACAGTGGCACTGTCCTTATGAAAACTTCAGACTGCGGCTGCAAGTGGGGCGTCTGAATCCCGCAGCCGAGTCGAAAGAGGCTGAAGGTTAAAGAAAGCCCAGCCTCTGGCAACAACAGCGAGCTGTCTGAAGCCGCTGGCGGTGTCTGAGCCGATGCCGTCGCGGCTTTCCGTTTTTTGGAGATATTTGCAATGTCAGAGGCAGACCCAGCTGTTGCAACCCTGACGCAGTATGAGCTCATTGACTCGAAAGAGCTCGCCAGACGGTGGAACGTGCCTGAAACTTGGGTACGCGAGCATGTCCGGTCTCGGTCGCCTGACCCTATTCCCCACGTGAGGTTAGGGCGGCACGTGCGCTTCGAGTGGGCGTGCCCAGAGTTGCAGGAATGGTGGGCACGGCGCCGGCGCATCGGAGTTTCCAACAGGGGAAAAGGGGGCGAGTCGGGAAGGAGGTGAATCCCGACATGAAGACTCGCCACCAGAAGGGCTATGTGTACAAGAAAGGCAGTGGGTGGTACGTGCGCTACTACGACTACGAGAGGCAGCAAGACGGCTCTATCAAGCGGGTCCAGAAGGCCCGCAAGATAGCGCCGGTCTGCGACCAGTACCGAACCAAGCGAGCCGTGATGGCATTGGCCGAGGAGTTTATGCTTCCTCTTAACAGCGGCATGGACACCCCGCAGAGTACCATGACGTTGGAGCAGTTCGTGGAGCAGACCTACCTACCCCATGTGGAGTCGCACAAATGCGCGTCCACGTACAAAGGCTACAAGGACATATGGAAAGTCCATCTCAAAGCACGTTGCACCGCACTCCGCCTGCGTGAGTTCCGTACCTGCGATGGGGAGCAGTTGCTGGCCGAGATCGCGCGGCAGAACGACCTCAGTCGGAACACCCTCAAACGCATCAAAAGTCTGCTCAGCGGAATCTTCAAGCAAGCGAGGCGCCTCGGCGTACTGAATGCCGCCAACCCGATGCGGGACGTTTCCATCCCTAAGGGTCGGGAGAGCGGCGATACCTACGCCTACTCGCTCGAAGAGGTTAGGCAGATGCTAACCGTGCTGCCTGAACCTTCCGCAACCATTGTCGCCACGGCCGCCTTCACAGGGCTGCGGCGAGGTGAGTTGAGGGGCCTTCTGTGGGAGAACTACAACGGGGCTCAAGTCCGGGTGACCCAATGCATCTGGGAAGGGCACATCCACGAGCCCAAGACCGGACAGAGCAAGGCCCCTGTGCCAGTCATTGACCCTCTGGCAAAAAAGCTGGAGAGCTACCGGCTGACCCAGGGTAATCCCCGGAGCGGCCTGATGTTCGCCTCCCGCAACGGGATGCCTGTTGACCTCAAGAATCTAGCCTACCGGGTAATCCGGCCGCTCCTGAACAAAGCGGGGCTGGACTGGTACGGTTGGCATGCTTTCCGGCGCGGGTTGGCGACCAACCTGTACCGGCTTGGCGTGCCAGACAAGGGCATCCAGGTGATCCTGCGCCACGCGAACATCTCGACCACGATGAACATCTACGTCAAGTCGGTTCCAGCGGACGCAGTGGCAGCGATGCGTTCTCTAGAGCAAATATGCACCCAATATGCACCAGCTGACGATAGCTCAGGAGGCTATGTTGCCTAACCTGAAGAAAACTTGGGAGAAAGTAGAGGGGCTGGCGGGACTCGAACCCGCGACCCGCGGTTTAGGAAACCGCTGCTCTA
>Ga0315310_10002303_pt1 | contig 11948 bp, 11 predicted proteins | sample TDP5_MG_FD_203630 | JGI IMG/M metagenome (GOLD analysis project Ga0315310, IMG submission 203630) | Freshwater sediment microbial communities from Lake Towuti, South Sulawesi, Indonesia - TDP5 | ecosystem: Environmental > Aquatic > Freshwater > Lake > Sediment | place: Indonesia: South Sulawesi... | reverse complement strand
TGGATACTCATCTTCAAGGGAGAGGAGTAAACGGGCGATCTTCAAATCTGTTTCACTTACCTCGCCCTTCCTAACTTTCTCCCGGCATTTAGAGCATAATATTCCACTTTTTAGGCAGAATTGACATAACTCCGCTTTCACTTAACATGGAAACCTCCAAAAATAAAGGAGGGACGGAGCTCAAGATGCTTTGCATGGTTATCGCGTCAACGTTATCTCGATTGTGCTGACGTTCGATAAGGTTCCGCCCTCTTCAGCGCGTTGCAGCTGCTGGGTTCCAATATCGATGTTTCCAATCTTGACATCCGGTAGGAATCTTCGTCTAACAATTTCGACGACATCTACAGCTCGGCTTATCGCTTGCCCTCTTGCTTTAACGTTTACTTCCTTAGCTCCGCCGTGAAAGAGGGTTATGCAAGCTAGAACGTAGTTCATGACAGGCTTTCGCCCAATCAGTACAGAGTTGCTTTCTGACATTTTACCGCCTCACTCCTTGATCTTTCTTGTACATTAGGCATTTATGCATTTGCTTCATTAATAAATATCTTGCGGTTACTCCCGAATTTACGAATTTGAAAAAAAGTCCAAAAGATATATTTACCAGCTTTTCATCTCATAGCTGGCATAAGGTGAGGCTTAAGAATGCCAATCGTTGACATAGTCAAGAAAAGCATAGCCCAGAAACGAAGACTGTACATGAAGATATGCCGGGATTGTGGAGTTCGAAACGCTTTGTCAGCCAAAAAGTGCAGAAAATGCAGAAGCAAAAACCTAAGATGGAAAAAGCGAGAGAAAACCCGGTAGCGCGCTTTTTAACCTTCTTTTATTCTAGTTTTTCTGCAATCTGTGAAGCACCAGATGATCTGTGTAGTGGTCCATTTCAGGTGCGACCTTATTACTTTTGAGTCGTATTTTTTGTCTCATTTGAGAGGCTTATCATAATCGCCCATAGACATGTATGCTGCTCTGATTTTGAACAGTTACGGCAAAGAGATGTAATAGACTTATAAAGGATAGTTTGGCTAAATGTTTTATGCAAAACACGTGAGCTTTATGGACAAGGTTGCGCCAATTGTTACAATAGCAATGCCCGTTAAGAACAGAGGTTGGTGCATCGAGGAGGTGTTAAAAAGTGTTAAGAATCAAGAATACCCTAAGAATAGGCTGCAGTTAGTTTTTGTTGACGGGTTTTCAAGTGATGGGACTTACGAGAAAGTGTTGAAGTGGGTCGACGAACACGGATCAATATATGCCGATGTACTAGTTCTCAGAGATGAAGGGAATATCCCCCGCGCTAGGAACATATGCTTAAAACAATTTAAGGGACACTATATGCTTTGGTGGGACAGTGATGTTTTGGTTCCGAGCAATGGTATTGTGAGACTTTTGGAACATTTCATGCACGAAAAGGTAGGTATAGCGGGTTTGCCGTACGACGTAGATAAACCTCACTTGTTTGACAGGGTTTATAGAGCTAGAGAGCCTGAGAATGCCGGACCTGTTGAAGCTGTTGGAATGGGTTTCACGATAGTAAAAGACAGCGTTGTTAAGGCAGTAGGTTCGTTCAACGAGAAGCTGTGGGGTAATGAAGATACGGAATATTGTTTGAGGGCCAGGAAATTCGGATATACGGTGATTTTGGATCCAACAGTCAGGTGTAGACATCTCAGGCCAGAGGCATTCTTGACGACTAGGAGTTACTCAGAGAAGAGGGGTAGGTTCAACTTTTTTGGCTTCCTTCGGTACAACTTCACTAAGGCACCGGAGTATGTCCTTGAGTTCGTAGGCTCTGGCTCTAAAAGACACTTTGCTAAGATAGGTTACTATTTGGCTTTGCCTCTCCTTTTAATTATGGGAATCGCGCTTTTAGTCTTGACTGACTCGCCTTGGATTCTTCTAGCTGCCCTGCTCTACTCAGGTCTTTCAGTCGGATACCACATTAGAAAGACTCACGGCATATTCTACGGGTTAGTAGCGTCAGCTATATTTGTACCTGCAGGGGTTGCCCTTGCATACGGCGCTCTCAGAATGAGACTGAGCAAGCTGATTAAGAGTCACGCGGAGTCAGATCCGTACAGATAAGCGAGTGAAACATGTTGTCCACTCGGCGTATTCGACTTAGGTATACTGGATTTGTGGCTTTCGCCTCAAGTCTGATATCGATCATTGCTGGCACTTTGTTCAGCTTACTGGTAACAAGAAAGCTGATGCCCCAGGACTTAGGTCTATGGCAGTATATAGGCGTTACGCTCGCCTATTTTTCAATACCAATTGCTCCAGTCGGCTTCTGGGTTACTAGACTTATAGCTAGAGGAGAGAAATTGTATAAGACTACTCTATATATTGCTGCAGTTATGGCAGTTACAGCTACGGTCGTATACATTCTGCTCTCGGGATACATGGCTCTAGCAAGCGAGTCTGCACAATTTTACTTCCTTCTCGCTTCTTTTCAACTTCCGGCGCTATTTATCCTTGGAGCGCTGGAAGCTATTGCTGCGGGTAGTAGACCTTACATCATTCATTATGGTTACATAGTTCACGAGGTCGTTAAGCTTCCGTTGGCCTTGTTCCTCGTGGTTTCTTTGGGATTTGGGTTGAGGGGTGCTATAATGACCGTTATATTAGCGTTTTATATTAGGTCTGTCTTTCTAGGTTGGATGCTTCATGATCTTTTTAAAGATTCCTTCAGTAGGAGGCACATCTCTATGATGTTTAAGCACTATTGGCTTCCAGCCTACAGCATGTTAGCCTCGAAAGCCTTCTCACTTGATGTCGTGATAGTTGCTGCTTTATTAAGTACAACGACTCCAATAGGCTATGTGGCGGCTGCAGGACTTATAGGCAATATTGTAGGCTTTACATCGAGCTTAGCTGCAGGGCTGTATCCCCGCCTCCTTCACGGGGGCTCTTCTGACGATGTATCAACCTCTATAAAAATGGTCCTTATGTTTGCCGTACCCATATTAATAGGAAGCGTCATTCTAGCTGAACCATTGTTAAACGTACTTAGGCCCGAGTATGCGGGAGCCTCTCTAACCCTTATAATTATAGCTGTGTCGTCTTTCTTTGGCTGTTTTACCTCTATATCAGATGCTGTCATATCTGGAACCGAAAAAATTGATAATGCTGTAGGCGCCAGTTTTAAGGATTATGTTAAGAGCAAACTCTTTTTACTACCGACACTTACGTGCGCAAACGTTGCCCTTTATTTCTCGTCTATCTACGTAGTTTTAAACATAATCAGACCGGCTGAAGCAATAGATGTGTCCTTAGCATGGGTTTCAGTCGGTTTTCTTTCCGGCCTTCCTTTTGCGGTTTATAAGTGGATATTAGCAAGACGCATATTGAGCTTTAAGATACCCTTTAAAAGAAGCCTTTTGAAGTATCTGATAGCTTCAATCCCGATGGCCGTAATTGCCTACGTGTTAAAGCCCGTTGTGCTTAAACGAGAACTCGGGTCAGCGTTAATGGACATATCTTCCCCAATCTTATTGGGAGCTTCAGCCTTTTTTATAACGCTGTATTTCATTGATCCAGAGTTTAGACTGATTACGAGGCTTATAATTGCCGAGATTAGACGTATGTTTAGCCGAAGCCGACTTGAATAGAAAACGCTTAAGTGAATCAAATGGAATGTTTCTCTGTGTTGTACATGAAGATTATAACGGTCACCGAGGATACCCCTTACCTTGCTGGCGGTAGGATTGCATTCCTTAAGCTCTGCAGGGCGGTTGCCCTGCTTAGACACAATGTGACTATAATCACTTGTAGTGGAGCAACTGAGGGTGTTATCAGTGTTGAACCGGCTAGAATCGTTAGGCTTCGTATTTGGCAAACCAGGTTCCTTGGGCCTGCACAATTTATCGTCAAGTTATTTATTTATCTGTTTAAGCTTAGCTCCGATAAACCTGAGGCTATAATCGTTAATGCTGGCTATGCGGTTTTCCCAGCAATTTTTGCAGCTAAACTTATGAATATTAAGGTTGTTGGAATGTATCACGACGCTTTAGCTTTAACGGAGCTATTTAAGTATGCGGTTTCACCCTTAAGGAAGTTTACAGCTGCAATCAGATGGTTCTTAATGTATGCCCCGCTTAGGTTTATTGACGGCATTGTTTCTGTAAGCCCTTGGACTGCTGAAAGGCTCAAGATCATGGGAGTAAAGGCGCCTATTGTCTTCGTTGGAAACGTTGTCGAGGTGTAGATGTTGCAGAGAGTTATAACAGTTGCACGGCTTGAAGCAAACAAGAGGCCATGGGACTTTGTAAAGGTTGCTGAACTAGTAAATAGGAGGACTGACGCTCAATTCACGTGGATTGGACATGGCACACTGCTAAAAAATTTTTCTAATCCAGATAAGCCATACATTAGGTTCACTGGAAAGCTTAGCGAACAGGAAAAGACTGAATTAATGAAGTCTTCAGCCGTTTACATATCAACAAGCGAAATGGAGGGGTTCAACATAACTATAGGCGAGGCTCTGTTGCACGGGCTTATAGTCGTTGCTTACGACCTGCCGGTATACAAGCTAATTTATGAAGACGCTATTGTCTACGTTCCCCTTGGAAACGTGGAACGCATGGCAGATTCTGTGATAGACGCCCTATACCACAAGGATAAGTACGCTGAGCGAGTTGCCAAGGGAAAAGATTTTGTACGTGCAAACTATTCTTCAGAAGCTATTGGCAAGGCTGTTGAAGACTTTTTAACCAGAATGTTAAGCAGATAAAATTCTCTTAAGTGCTCCTGATTGTAGACATACTGAATTTAGCTTTCAACTTTAGGCTTCAACCATTCATGTTATAAGTTCGACATCTTTATTAAATTTAAGTTTGACAATCTCAAGATAGTAGATTCGCCTTGAAAACCGTTATCATCTCTCCTTATCAAATCTTCGTGAATGGGCATGCACTTGGCGGCGGGGGAATAAGACAGTACTGGGTCGCCAAATATCTATCTGAAAAGGGTCATGACGTTACTCTAGTTATGCTGAGAAGGAGAGCCCAAGCGAAGACGGAGACAACTTTTATGCGCATCAGGACAGTGGAACCGAACCCCATATATACGACTTATCGGGGCAGCCTTAGGCTAACCCTGAGGAAGATGGGTTGGCATAGGGATCTATTTTTCTTATGCGACCCTTACTTCACAGCCGCAGTTTATCCATACGTAAAGGACGCGGATGTGGTCCTCCCGTTTTTCTTTGGTGCTGCGTATCCATCTCTATATGCTTCAAAATTAGCCCGTACTCCAATAATATTTACTGATGTTGATGTTGAATGTCTAAAGCTATTCCAATTCTCTAAGATTAAAGGGGTAGAAAAGATCAGCACACTAGGCATATACTTTCTCATGGTCGCAGAAAAGGCTTCGTGCAACCTTGCCGACGTAGTTGTGGTTCAAAGACCGGAAGAAGAAGATTTTCTAAGGAAGATAGGGGTCAGCAAGCCAGTAGAAGTTATACCTAATGGTGTGGATACAGATTACTTTAAACCGTTAGACCATGACGCATGTAAAGAAATCGTTAAGTCTAGGCATGATATCTCCTCAAAGTTTTTAGTGTTCTTTCATGGTACTCTCATGTACGAGCCGAATGTAGACGCCTTGAATCTAATAAACCAACATATAGCACCTGAGATCACAAAAAAAGGTTTAGATGTTACGTTCATAATCGCTGGGAGCGAGCCACCTATCTACATGAAGTTTCATAGAAACGTCAGGTATATAGGCTTCGTCAGGGACCTGCCTGTCTATATAAATGCTGCGGACGCCTGCATAATACCATTAAGAGTTGGAGGCGGGGTCAGCAACAAAGCCCTTGAATATTTAGCATGCGGAAGACCTACCGTGTCAACAAAGGTAGGAGTGAGGGGGATCGAAGTTGAAAATGGGTTGCATTGCCTAGTCACTGAAGGAATGGATGGGGACTTCGTGAATACCCTAATTCAAGTATTGAATGAAAGACGCGATTTTGAGACGCTTGGCCGCAACGCCGTTGAATTGGCAAAAGAAAGATACTCGTGGAGCAAAATAGGCGAGAGGTATGAAAAGGTCATAAAATCTTTGACATCTTTATGACACCTCTGTGATAGACGGGACTTTCCTATTAGGTTTATTTGCGAAGCGTGAAACATGAAGGATCATGCGATGTGGAAATGGAGGATACGGCTTGAGCATTGCTCTCCTCATTATATGAGTATCAGGGACTCTTCTGATTGATAGCTGAACCTCTAGCCTCTTCTTCCAAATGTATTTTAAGCTAAAAAGGTTCCACAGAAATGCTTTAATCGACGCTTTAGCTCTGGCGGTATTACGTTTCATTATGAGTACCGTTGCTCTTCGAATCTCTATAAGTATGAATGCTGATAAATATTTCATCAGATTTATCCAATTATAATTCTTTATCATCGTGGTTAGATGGTATCTTGTCATAAAGTCCACTTCAACGGCTCTTTTTCTGTGCGAGACGGTAGCACGCGTGGCATGATAAACTATAGATGTTGGGACGAAGACTATTCTGTAGCCTCTAAGCCATATTCGCCAACATAAGTCTGTTTCCTCGTAATACATGATAAAGTCTGGATCGAAAAGGCCGACACTCTCCAATACTTCATGTCTAATGAGGATAGCTGCGCCCTTAGCATAGAAAATCTCATCAATCCTGTCGTATTGGCCCTTATCTTCCTCTCCGTGTCCCCTTTCGCTTGCGTAACCATAGTAGTCTATAAAACCGCCGGCGCAGTCAAACTGCTTACGATTATGCAGTAGAAGTAGCTTACTCTGTGCAGCACCAATCGTGGAATCCGAATTGACAATATTAATCAGTTCCTTAAGCCATCTATTATCGACTTCAATATCGTTGTTTAAGAACACGATGTACTCTCCCCTTGCATATTTTGCACCAACATTGTTGCCTTCGGCGAAACCGAGATTCCTTTCATTTCTGATAATCTTCAGCCTTGGATCTTTGCCAAACTTCTCCTCAATTGATACCACACTATCATCGGTGGATCCATTGTCTACAAAAATCACCTCAAAATTAGGATAGCTTGTCTCAAGCACTGATGAAAGGCAGTCACTTAACAATTGGCCCAGAATCCTTCTACCGTTATAGTTTAAGATTATCACCGAAACCATTGGATGGTTCAATTCTCGACAGCTTCCATAGGCTTTCACCTAGAATTATAGTAAGAACGAAATTAAATTTTGTTCTTCTACAAGGAAGCTTTTCTTTAGAATTGATTCAATCTTTAAATAGCCCAATTTCTTCCAGGAGGCAAGATAGCTCCTTAGGGGGTAGGAGCTCTATCCTCGTAGTCACTTTTCCGCTTAGAGGCTCGGTGAGCTCAAAATATAGATTCAGGGAGTCCATGAAAATCCTCACTATATCGTGAGAAACTCTAACAATTCAAAAATAGCGGACGTCAGAAAGAAAAACATCATATAGCCATGCTAGCTTTGGGGGCTTCAGGGAAGTCACGCTGGCTCGGCTCTAATGCCGCTCTGCGCTTTTCAGCCATAACCTTGGAAGCCTCTTCGATGGTGTCTTCAGAATTGACGGCCACAGCCTCTTTTGTCATCACATCTTTAACTAAATACGTCAAGATCCTTCCTCCCTTACCTTTCAGCTTAACATTATCTTCATGCAGTGTTTTTTTACTCTTATGATTGTTCCACCCGAGAAATACTTAAATAATCTTGAAGGCGTTCGTTTCTGAGGAGATCTAAATGCCAACCGAAGGCCCAGCCACTCTTGCCAGAGGTCGTAAGCTGAGTCTAAGAAGACTTGGCAACATTATAAAAAGGCAAGATAGGAACTTCCGTGTGATCCTGTTCTGGCATATAGTCGGAGGGCTTCTTGGAGGGCTAAGTGGCTCTTATCTGGGCATGTACCCTTACGATCTGGGCGCAACTATAACCGAAGTGGGTTACCTGACCAGTGTAAATGCTCTCAGTGCTTGTGTTCCAGCGCTTGTAGGAGGCGCCTTAGCTCAAAAGTACGGAAAGAAGAGGATTGTGCTCTACATATGGCCATCTTATGTAGGTTTTTTCCTACTCATGATGGCAGCCCCCAACTGGCTTTTCCTAGTACCGGCCTACCTAGTCTATGCTATCGCCTATGCCGGTGATCCTGCTTTTGTCTCCCTTTACGCCGATTCATTGGATGAAGAAACAAGGGCCGAAGCCATTTCCATCGACTCGACAATATCAGGGATGCTTGCTCTCCTCATGCCCCCGGTAGGAGGATTTCTCGTAGAATACTTTGGCGGCATTCGAAACCCGAACTCCCTAAGGATCTTCTACGGGCTCTACTCTGTATTCCACGCTACAACAATGGTCTATTTCTGGAAGTCTCTTCAAGACGATGGACCTCACAGAAACGATGAGAGCATTCGTAAATCACTTGGAAGTCTCAATGCGATCTTGATTGAGAGCAGGGTACGCCGCTACCTAGTGTTCACAATAATCTCTTCTCTTACAGCTGGCCTTTCAGCTCCTTTCGTAACTATCTACATCTTTTCTGAGATCGGAGTGTCGCCAACTTTTGTAGGGATTATGACGGCCGCATCAACGGGAATTACCTACATCATATTAAACCTTGGCGCTTGGTGGTCAGACAGGGTTGGTCGCAAGACCCCTATAGTCATGGGCTATATCTTCTCTGCATCAGCACTGGTGACTCTAGCCTTTGCAAATACTGCGGATTCTTTGTTGATATACTACTTTATAGCTGCTTTGACGGCTATTGGCAGCGCAGCCAATTCAGCGCTTGTCTATGAATATGTCCCATCTGACCTCAGGTCACGCTACTTCGGAGCTAGAGAGGGTCTTACGCTTCTTTGCCTATCAATTGGGCCTCCAATCGGAGGAATTATCTATGCCTTGCTAGGTGCCAAGTTTCTCTTTCTGATCCAAGCGGGATCTCAGTACTTCCTCATACTCCCATACTTCCTGATTGCTATTCCAGAGACCAAGAAGACCAAGGTGCGTACCCCCGCGCGTTTCCTAAGGCGACCAAGGATACCAGACTGGCTGATATTGCATCCCAGAACGCACAAGGAATGAAGAAGAGAGAAGGTAAGGAGAAGATGCATGGAGATTGTACTTGGGTCACGCCTCTTTGAGAAAGCTGAATTTGGCGAGGAAAGCGAGCTGGAGAAGGTTGTTTGGTTTAGACCAAGCATGATAATCAACAACTTTTTCGAAAGGAAGATGAGTTCCATGAAACTCATTGTAGCGATAGATAAAGGCATCAAAGAAATTTAGATATCTACCAAAAGATCTTATCAAACTATATTCCTGTATCTTTGATACATGAAGTTGAGCTTTTGACGATAGTGTCAATATTTTCTCTTGTCGTATCTTCATTTTTAATAGCTGATGCAGCTATCGCATTAAGTTATGCCGAGTATTATGACTTAGCTTTAACCGTCATCAGAATATGCGAACTCATCATGGCAGTAGCGTGGCTGCTTTTATCTACAAATCTTGATATCGGAATTTACAGATTTCGGGTTCATTTCACTTATCATTCTTAGAAATCATCTTTTGATTAAAGGAGAAAACGTTCAAGCTGGATGACATCGAGGACTAATATTTTTCATTTAATTCTGGATAATCGTGAATTGTTAATATTCTACTTCGTAGACGAGTACGAGCGCGTATACTCCGCTTACAGGCTGAACCGTCTTAGGGTAGACCAGTTTAAAGCTGTTTAGAAAGACCGGTTCAATCTGATATCCCTGACTATCCACTAGAGTAATTCCTGGGTCAATTAGGTAAAACTTGCCATAAGTCATCATCTTGTATAGTGTAGTGTTCTTGCCATAGTCGCTCCACTGCCAGCCCCCTTGCTGCGTATATCCCCCAAACAGAGATTCATTGAGTCCGGCAATCTTTATCATCCATATGAACTTTCCAGCCTCGCCCCAGGGGTAATCTATTCCGTAATATACTTGTTGACTTGTCTGAATTGCTACGGTTGTAAACACAAGAACATGAGTCACTTTTTCACCCGGCCAATTCTTTAGTATCTCGATCGCCTCGTCTTCAGGGGACATGAACATCGTGGCTAACTGTGCTATCTGCGTTGTGTTTAGGGTGCCGTTGTCTGCAAGGGAGGTTCTGTTCCCTATTGTTGTTATCCAGTACCCATAATCCCACCAGCTAGCAACGACCGTCGGTCCATCAGGGGGCGATGGAGGCAGTTCCTCTCGCATCCAAATCAGGGTGTTCAGCCAGTCTTTAACAGTATCGGGAGGTCTAAAACCCATACTTGCAACAGCAATTGTTGTAGGCGAATAAGCCTGATCAAAAACTCTTGGATACAGGGAGCTCTGCGTTCTTGAGAAGTCGGTTCCAACCACGTAAGTAAACGTGAATAGAAGGAAGATTACTATCAGGAACCCTACGCTGAACTCTTTTCCCAACCTTCTCCTAGAAAATATTTTTCGCCTAGAAGTTGCCGGGGATTCCTTTAAGAGCATAACGAACGGCTTCATTAAATTTACAACGCCTAGAGCGCCAGCGAGGCACACTGCTGGAGCCATGATGAGCGTCAATCTGATCATCGAACTAGCAAAATAGATCGATGTTAGAACGAATATGCTCAGAAATATGCTCCTATTAGTTGCCATCTGAACCGCGAAGAATAATCCGAGAGGTATGAAAAAGGCCAGAACTCCAAGATCATAGTAGAATGTACTCCAAGTAGAGGATTTATGCTCTGCCACAGATTCAACGAGGGGTGATGCCGCCCGTTCAAGTGGATTTAACACCGAAATATATTTTCCTGCAGGCATCTGGACGTACCCCAAGACCAATAGAGAAGAAAATGCGGACGCAAAAACTGCGAGGAAAACGGCAATACCTAAGATCTTCATTTTCGGAGTCTTCATACGTCGATGAATTTCAAAGATACACATCAAGAAGAAAATTCCGTAAACGGGCAGAATGGATGCGTCCCTCAAGAAATCCATGCCCAGCTTTGGGATACTTATCGCTATTAAAAGCGCCATAGTGAAGCATATCCCATAACTCAAAAACAGTCGAGAGGAGTATCTGCGTATGAAAAGTAGTGTGAAGACGAATAAAACAGTCATATCTACAGGATAACGTGCGGCACCCCATGAGGCGAATAGATAGCCGAGAGACAGACCCGCAGCTATTGAGTATATTATCCCGCTCTTCAAGGGTCTACCTTCCTCGATCGCCCTTAAGAAAAACAGGATAAAGAGTAAGATGCCGAGTATCCCAATGGTTTCATCGTCGAAAAATCCAAGAGAAGTACGACTGATATAAGATGAGTTTAAAGCCAAGAAGAAGGCAGAGAATAGACCGACCGACTCGCCGCCAACATCCTTTCCAAGAGAGTATATGACGAGACAGGTTATGGTTCCCATGATCGCCGGAAATATTAGAGAGAACTGTACAAGGTCTATTGGAACACCGAGAGCTCTAAGGATCATATATAGGGATGCCGTTGTTATAGCAAGCCCTGGAAAGGAGGTCCTGGCGACATCTCGACCCCAAGGATACCAGCTCATATGGTCGTACCAAGCCCAAGATAATAAGCCATTTTCAACTGCATTTTTCGTTATTCGGTACTGGTAATAGGGGTCAAACTCTGAGAGGTAGAAATGATCCGGCATCCAAGGCGTCGGAATCCATCGGAGGGGTAATAACCGTATTACGAGTGCGATTAAAAGGATTAGAAAGATCAATGACCCACGTAGTAGTGATGAGCGGGGAACTTCAAAGCGAGATACTCTCAGCTTCTTAAGCCATAAACCTACTTCCATAACCTGGAACGCCTCTTTTTAACTTCATTGGACACCGCCTTTAATGAGTGAAGCACCATTTTATTTGGCTTACGGTTGTTGAGAAGGATTTATCGGCCTAACCTCGACATCATGAGGGATTAAGGATATTTTCTTGCCGCAGTTCGG
>Ga0315310_10002302_pt1 | contig 11948 bp, 8 predicted proteins | sample TDP5_MG_FD_203630 | JGI IMG/M metagenome (GOLD analysis project Ga0315310, IMG submission 203630) | Freshwater sediment microbial communities from Lake Towuti, South Sulawesi, Indonesia - TDP5 | ecosystem: Environmental > Aquatic > Freshwater > Lake > Sediment | place: Indonesia: South Sulawesi... | reverse complement strand
AGACTGGGTTTCTGTGTTTGTCTATGATGACGAAGCGGTTTAGTGTGAAGAGGATGTTGGCGGCTTTTTCTTCTTTTGATTTGATTTTTTCTTGGAGGTTTTTGAGGTAGTTTTCGTTGAATTGGATTGTTGGGTATTGTTTTTCTATGTCGCTGATTTGGGTGGTTTTGTATACGTATTTGAGGGTTTTTGGGAAGTATTTGGCGACGTATTTGTAGTCTTCGTACTGTTCTTGTCTTAGCCAGTGGATGTAGTAGTCGTATACTTGTGTGAGCCATGAGTATTCGTTGAGTCTTTGGAGTTTGATTTCGTGTGTTCCGAGTAGTTCGAAGAGTTTTCTGAGGTGGCGGAAGTTGTCTTTGAATTTCTTGGTGTTTTTTTCGTCGGTGGTTATGACTTCGAAGGCTTTGAGCATGGTTTGGCGGTCTGCTTGGTCTTTGGGGATGCCTTCGAACATGGTTAGGGTTTGGTCTAGGAGTTGGGTGAATTCGGTGCGGAGTTTGTCGTAGTCGAGTAGGACTCCTTGGATGTCTTCTTTGGTGTAGTTTTCGAAGGCTTTGGTGAATTCTTTGAGTATGCCTACGTAGTCGATTATGAGTCCGGCTTCTTTGAGTTCTTTGTATGGTCGGTTTGTTCTGGCTATGGCTTGGAGTAGTCGGTGTTCTTTGAGTGGTTTGTCTAGGTACATGGTTTGGAGGATTGGGACGTCGAAGCCTGTGAGGAGCATGTCGGTTACGATTAGGATTTTCGGATATTCTTCTTCCTTGTATTTGTCGATGATGTCTTTGCGTATGTCTGTTATGTCCTTGCCATGATGGCGAGATATCAATTCCTTTTGGTAGTCTTCAATTTCTTGTGGATCATGAGGTGTGAAGGTCATGACGACTTCGCTGTATTCTTTTGGCAGGAGTTTGTCTAGTTCGTGCTTGTAGCGTGTGCAGGCGCGCCGGCTTACTGCGACGACTAGGGCTTTGAATTTGCCGTCTATGTTTTCTTTGAAATGTTCTGTTATGTCTTGGGCCACTTGTTTTATGCGATCTGGGTTTTCGAGGATGACTTTGATTTGGTTGAGTTTTTGTTTGATTTTGTTTTCTGTTTTTTCTCGGTATTCTTCGGGGATTTCGTCGAATTCGACTTGGATGAATGTGTCGAGCATGTCTTTTTTGAGGTGGGCTTTTTGTTCGAGTCGTGGTTGGTAGGCGATGGGCAGGGTGAAGCCGTCTTGGATGCTGTCGATTATGAAGTATCTGTCGAGGTATTTTTCTTCGGGTGGGTAACTGAATTCGTTGTAGGTGTCTCGTCCTGTTTTTGCTATGGGTGTGCCTGTTAAGGCGAATGGGCAGGCGTTTTTGAGTATTTGTTTCATTTGACCTGCGAGGGTTCCATATTGGGTTCGGTGTGCTTCGTCTATGAATACTATAACGTTTTTTCTGGTTTGGATGGTTTGTTGGGTTTTGGATAGTTTTTCTAGTTCTTTTTGGAGTTGTTGGAGTTCTTCTGGGCGGAATTTGTGGATGAGTGTGATGAAGATGCCGCGTTTTCCTCTGTTTTCGTCGTGTTTTAGGATTTGTCTTAGTGCGTTTATGCTGTCTATGGTTTCGGGTTTGGTTATGTCTAGGGCTGTGAATTCTTGGTAGAGTTGTTCTTGGAGTTCTTCGCGGTCTACGATGAAGAATATGGTTGGGTTTTCCAGCAGTGGGTCTCGATAAAGCTTGTTTGCGGCGAATATCATTGTTAATGTTTTGCCACTGCCTTGCCAGTGCCAGATTAAGCCTTTGTTTTTGGTTTCTTTTCCCTGTATGTGGTTTGTGACACGGTTGTAGATCTGTTCGGCTGCCCGGTATTGCATGTAGCGCGTTACGACTTTTGTTGTGGTGCCGTGTTCTATGCGGAAGAACATGTAATTGCGGATGATGTTGAGAAGCGTGGCTGGCGTGAGCATTTCGATTATAGCGACTAGTGGGTCTGTTTTGTCTTGTGTTCGCCATTGGTGGATTTTGACATCTTCTCGTTGCCACGGGGCGGTTGGGAAATATCGGGCTGTTTGCTCCGCTGCTACACCTATTTGGATGTATTTGTATGGTTCAGGAACTGCTTTCCAATAGTCTATTGTTTGTCTGTAGGCGGTGTACCAGTTTTCCGTTAGGCTTGTCGGGTTTTTGCATTCTATGTTTGCGATTGGGATGCCGTTTATGTAGAGCACTATGTCGTTTCGGATTTGCTTGTCGCCAAATTGGTGGACGACTTGGCGGCTGATTGTGAAGTTGTTGTGTGTATTTCCATAGTCGAATAGGCGCACATATTTGACTGTGTGGTCTTTTTCGAATTTTGTCGGGATCCCGTACTTGAGGTAGTTGAGGATTTGTTTGGAGCCTTCGCTTCCGCTCGGTTTGAGTTTCAGTTCGTTCAGCGCTTGTTTGATCTCCTCTTCGCCTATCGTAAGGTCGGCGTTCAACCTCTTTAAAACTCGAATCAAGTTAGCTGTGAGCAAAGGTTCTTCAAGGCTTTCCCGTTCAAGATTTTCGGCCTGAATGGGCTTCCAGCCTCTCTTCTGCAATTCTTGGACAAAATAATCTTCGACGAGAGATTTCTCAGAAAATAATGGCATTCTCAATTCACCAATAGGTCTTTAGCTCGTGAAATGATCTGACTCAATTGCTCTTCTCTTTTCGTGTCAATGAGTGAATTATCCACCGAATCTACGATCTCATCTTTTCCTCTGTTACTGAGCATCATTACGATTATCAGTATTCTAAGATAGTCAAGCACAGACAGCAAAAGACTCCTTATGTTGACGTATCTCGACTCTAGCTTCTTTTTTCGTTCGTAACTTAGTTGACCACCATGTGCAAAAAGATTTCTGACTTTATACGCGTCATTGATTGTTCTCTTGATCTCATGCGGATTTTGCCCTAACAAGGAGAATAACTTGGCGATTCTTACGCCGAGACGATATGGAAGCTCTTGAAGCTCTCCGGGTTTAAGAAACAAAGCCTCTAGACCCATTACAGCGTTTGCGATTCTTCTCTCTATGAGACCATTCTCATGTAAAGCATCACAGTATCGTTTGAATGCGATTGTTAAATAATCAGTTCCGCCTATGCGTGGGTCAAAGAAGCTTTTTGGAATGGATTCAATCATTATCTGCCAAAACTTCTTTAGTTTTGGCACGTCTTCATAGGTAATCAGGCATGTCTCAAGCGCTTCTTCTGTTCTGCCAGAAGTCACCGTTCCAGAGGCCATGATGTCGACAACTGATTCAGATCTCATGTGATATGCAATCTGTTTAACGCTTCCGACTTTGAAGAGCTTCAAAATTACAGTCGCCTCCTCAATTCTTTCGTGTATTTCGTTAGCGCTTCTTCCAAGAAACTCTATGTCCAAAATCGCAGATGGGTTGCGTAAATTCCGTGCCCCCATAAAAAAGCCATACACTGGGAATTCTCTTTCAAGGTCTTCAGCTTTCGTTTTTCTTAGTGTGATGCCAAAACCGGGTTTAGTGGCTTCTGGCTGCAATGCTACTCCTTGAAGCTCAACTGCGGCACCGTATTTCACAGGCTCTTCCCGCAGGTCTTTCAGAAAACTCGTTATCAAAGATTCTGCACTCGGTTGGGCTTTCGCGCTAGGAAGGTAATAATGGGATAATTTCATGATAAGATGGTCCAGATAGCTGGAAATTCCGCTACTATCACCAAAAACTTTGGTTAAATGCTCCAAAGCAGTTGAATATTCACTGGAATGCTTGATTGGGCGTTCAAGGTTAATGAGACTTATGAACCACGATTGTTTAGTAAAATAATCCCCGTGGGCGCCATAGTCGGTGACGCCTTTGTCCGTATAATCAAATTTGTCCACTTTCCACTTGCCATATACTTCATCCTGGGGCTTTATAGTGCCGTTAGAAATGCCCTCTTCTACTATTCTCTTCACCGCTGCAGAGAGTTGTTTCAATACTTCAATCAGCTTGTCGTCGGGCATCACGTCACCTTAACCCTGACTTGTCCCGAAAGAAGCAAATCCATCAAACCCCGCTTAATCCTCTCCAGTCCCATCTTTTCGGTTTTTTCAAGTTGGAGCTTCTTATCAGTTACATTAAGAATTTCTGAGATTTTGCGTTGTTCAGCCAATGATGGAAGGGGAATCAGAACCTTGCCTAATTGCACTCGTGTAACGTTCGGAAAGGTCGATCCTGCAGCGTAGGACCTTTGAAATATCTTGCTCTGATTCTTTTCAAGAACATAATACAACAACATGTTAGAAACGCTCTGCTCATGTCCTCTAATTGCTGCAACGCCTCTTCCTATGCAGTAGGTGCTGTCTGAAATGCAGAGTCTACCAGTTGTATGACCACGGACGCAAATGAGCACATCGTTCTCTTTCGCGAGTTTTGTCGCGTTTGTTGTCCATTTTGCCTTTATCGGATACTTCTCTCCGAACTCTGTAGGACCATTGATCAGCGGAACACCTTCTCCCTTTTCGTTATACGTTTCTCCTGGAGGAGATTGCCCCATAATTACCTCAGAAGCTTCTTCCAATTGGACAACTTGCCATTCTTTGGGTATTTTTCCTATTGGTGTTTGCTTGTATTCTTTGTGTCCTATTCCTTTTGTCAAAAGCTCTTGCATCAAACCCTTCTTCAAACGCTCAGTCTTCGCAATAACCTCACCGGTCTTAGCAATAGCCAAATCAACAACGCTCAAAACTTCAGCAACTGCCTTTTGCTCATTATAGCGCAGATGAGGCACATTGAACCTCTCCAATCCATCCTTGGAGAGCTCCTTGAAGGTGCTACCGCCACTTAGGTTCTGCAATTTGTGCCTCTTGCTCAAAAGATAATAGCAGTAGAACTCTGGCAAGACTTCTGAAGAATTCTTTGAAATCAACCCTTTACATCCTTGATTGAAGGTAGCAGAATCTTCAAGAATTGCCACATATCCAACAGGAGCTCGCGTTGAGATTATTATAGATCCACGCGGCAGCAGTGTCAGATTTGTTTCCTTCAGCGCCTTCTCGGTGATTTTCCTTCCACTGCTCTTTATTCGTATGTTACCGTTTAACTTGCTCAAGTCAGTTGGAGTAATCCAGTTGACTGTTCCGCCCCCCCAAAATTCCTTTTGCTTGGTCGAAGGAGTTGTTCCTGTCTCGACAGTGAACAGATCCTGCAATCTTCTGACGCGCCAATCTCTTGGAATTTTGCCAATTGCTGTTTCTTCAGCATCAGTTTCCTTGAAGAACTTAACCTCGTTCATCACGCGGTCAGCCTCATGATTAGTTCAGCGACCTTTATGACAAATGAGCCAATTCCTGCTACTGATGCAAGAGGTTGGAGTTTTTCCCAGGCTTTTCTTATTACGCTCTTGTCAGGGTCTGTCTTGCTCAATTGCGCCTTTATTGTGTTAATCTCTCCGATATGATTGAGCTTTTGCTCATTGCTTAGAGAAGCACTCTTAAGGATGACATCTGAAAGCAAATCAAGGTTCTTGTACAAGTCGACATACTGGGTATTTATTATTACATTTGAGTCCCCTGAGACGATATTTGTAACGCCCTGAACATTTGTCACATCTACTCGCGGGGTTGACTTGTCAACCTTCTGAAATTTCGAAATTCCGTTAAAATAATCCATCGTTGTGTGTGATGCCTTATAGTAAACTGTTTTCGAAAGGAATGTTCCTTTGCTTGTCGTGATCTGTCTCGTATCTTCTTCCTTGACTATAAAACCAGTCTGCACCAAGTAGTCAAGATTGTTGAGCAAATCGCTACTCTTGATCCCTGAGTCCTTGAAACTTCTCTTGAACTCGCTTATCTTCAGCCGCATTCTTTTCGCACTGGATGCCCTCCTATGTGCATCGTAGAAGAATCTAAGAATCATTTCTCGTATCTCATCATTGCTCTTTTCAACCATTTTTGACAGAATCACTCACCTCCCTCAAAAATGCTGACACTTTATCCTTCAGCAAATCTCTTTCCTTGTCGATTTCTTGGAGCTCTTTCCATTCCCTAGCTATGTCTATTTGTTCGCCCTCCTCCTCTGCCATGATGTAGAGCGTGACGTTCAAGTTGTAATCATTCTGCTTAACGTCATCTAAAGAAACAATACGCGAGAAACCCTTCTCCTCACTGAAATTCTTGTAAGCCGCTCTAATCTTCTCAATATGACTCTTGCCGAGAATGTTTAACTTCCGCACTTCAGGATGCTGCTCAAACTCCTTTGAAGCATTAATGAACAGAACCTTACCCTTACGCTCAGCAGACTTGTGCTTATTAAAGATGATAATGGCTCCTGGGGCACCAGTGTTATAAAACAGCTTCTCCGGCAACAAAATAACACACTCCACCAAATCATTCTTCTCACTCAAAACAGCGGAGCGAACAGCCTTCTCCTTGCCACCCCTGAACAAACAGCCATTATCAATCACAATGCCCACTCGACTGCCATCATCTCTGGCGGAGGCAATCATGTGCTGAATCCAAGCCCAATCTGCTGACTGTTTAGGAACATAGCCAAAACCAAACCGCTGCTTCTGAAATTCACCTTTCTTCAAAACCTCCTCCCCATAGCCATCCTGATTCCACGGCGGATTAGCCACAACCACATCAAACTGCTTCAAACCTTCTCCTTCCTTAAACTTCGGATAAAGAAAAGTATCCCCAAACTCCAAATGACAATCACGAATATCATGAATGTACATGTTCATCTTAGCCAGAGCTAGAATCCCCTGATTCGCTTCCTGCCCGAACAAAAACACCCTACCCGCCTCTTCCTTGCCCAGCTTTTCTTCAACATGCTTGTACGCAGAAATCAACATGCCACCAGACCCAGCAGCAGGATCATACACGTGCTCCAAAGGCTTCGGATCAAGAATCTCAATTAATAGCTTGATAACTTCCCTCGGAGTGTATATCTCGCCTTCCTTCGCCTTGGTAGGCGCAAAATACTTCAAAATCCACTCATACGCATCACCAAGAACATCAGCAGAAACATGATTCAACTTCCGCTCACTAAACAACTCAACCAACTGCCGCAGAATCTCCGCATTCTCACGACTACCAGCAAACTGAATAAAATCCACACTATCCACAACATCCTTCAACTCAGGATTCCGCTCAGCAATAACCTTCAAGCCTTTAGAAAGCCGCTCAGTAAGCCCACTCACATCCTTCCGCAAACTCTCCCAATGAAACTCCTCAGGCAAATTAAACCAATGATACTCATCCCGCAAAGCCTCAGCCCTAGCCTCATCTTCACTGAGGCCATCAGCCAAAGCCTCCTTGAAAGCCTCCTCAAACTCCACATCCCACTTGTCACTAATCCGCTTCAAAAACAACAAAATCAAAATAAACTTATAATCCACCCGCGTCCGAATCAAATCAGCAGCCCGCTTCAACAAAGCATCAACATCACCACGAGACAAACGCTCACCAACACCCTCATCCACACTCTTCAACCGATACACCTTCACCCGCGCATCACGAACATCAGACTCAACCAAAAGCCAACCCGCCCGACGCAACTCAGACAAAAACACAGGAACCTGCTCCCAAGCATCCCTATTCCGCTCCAACAGAACCTTCGCAGCATCCTCAAACCTAAACGCCTCATCCTTAAAGACATCCCATAGAATCTGGTAGCGAATTTTGAGCCACTTGGGCAACTCAGGATTCACCAAGACTCCCCTCTGCACAATCATTCAAATACCTAAGCACATAAGTCTTGCGCTTATCTAATTCATAACATAAAACATCTTTGCCTTTCCACCGTAGTTCTTCTCCATGCGATTATCGGCAGTCTGACGCAAAAATGAAGGAAATGTTAAATCCTCATTGAAGCGAAATAAACAATCCTTGTTGCAGGTTCGGTGCTGGTGGTCATCATAACTGACAAGTTGGAAGTCCCTCTGGTTTTTCCTCTTCAAAACGATGGGTATTCATGCGTTCCTCGCTGTATAAAAATGATTTTTGAATACATTGGCAATCGTTTAGGCGGGCAAGCACCTAACCTTGACATCGATGATATAGCGGAGATTATTGAAACCAAAATCGATGGAACTCTCCCGGAAAAAGTCAAAAAGCTCAACACAAATCTGGACGTCTTAAGGTCAATCCCCTCATTAGAATTTGATGTCGATCTTAAGACACATAGTTTTTCCGAAATTGAGGACGAGATCAAAGCCAATAGACCAGTAGTTGCCTGGATTGAGCTATCGGACGGCATTCACCGATGCGGACATGCCGTGGTAGTCACTGGCTTGGACAGGGAGAAACATCTAATATACTTCAATGACCCAATGTTTGGTGAGAAACAAGAGGAAATCGGGTCCTTCATGTCAAGATGGGATAACCTCGACAGGATTCTCATCAAAGTTAAGATAGGCAAGAGAGAACAAAGATTGCTGGACGAATATCCAAAAGAAAAGGAAAAGACAACTACGGAAGAAGAGTAGGTCGTGTAAAACCATGAGTGTTGAATTAGAAATTCGCAAGTACGTGTCTCGAAATTACGGGAATCTGATCTCTGTTGGAGGACCAACATTCGATGACAGAACCAAGACGTGGCTAGCTGAACTACGATCCGATTATCCTCGCATAATCCACGACGACCGCTCACCTAACGAAAGAACACTCAAGTTTCTTTCACTCGGACGACTTGGAACAATTCGTTTTGAAGAGAAGAATCTCAATCCCATCGAGGTTACTCCACGAGAAATCTGCATTCAAAATCTGTCTTCTTTCTTGGATATGTGGCAAGAACGTGCCGAGAGAATCATAGTAAAAGCTTCCTCTGATCATTTTGCCCGAATCAACGAGGCTCAATGGGTATTGGCTAAAGTTGGCATGATTATCACAAATCTATTGCAAAGAGAAATCATACTGAATGAGGAGCTTGCCTCTCAATCACCAAATAGCGAAAGCAAAATCAAGCGATATTTGAAATTGCTTGAAGGCCTCGATATTGTTCGCCACGTTGATGAAGGCTACACTTATGGCAATCTTTTTGTAGAACTACGAAGCCGAACTCCCAGTGTACGTGAATTCAAGACCGCGATTTTGTCCCACCTTATTAGAGAACGTTATCCGACGCTGAGAGAATTGTTTGGAATTTCTCAGCTTGAAACCTTTGTGCACGTAGACAGTTGTTATTACAGACCGGCGCTTGAGGCTGAAAAGCTTCCTTACTGGACAAGCGATTCCATCATTGATTGCTACACAAGGCTATACGGACGCAAATCACCGCTTAGACTCACGTATATTCTTGGAGAGCTTGTTGAAGTGAGGGCTCTTGAACATGAAGACAAGTACTACTTTGGAAACGAAGAACTATTTTCTCAGATGCTAGATTTGAAAAGCGAGATGCCTGAATTGTCTTCTACTCGTGCTTGAGTTCATCTATCTTTCCGCATCATGAATCGTAAAGCCTTTTTAGTTAGCAATAGGTAGAATAACATGTGGATAGTTCCTTGTCGGCATTATCCACCAATGTACCATATTAACTGAATAGTTCTTCTCATAGCAACCCATGAAGTTTTTGCCTAAGCTCCCTAATCGAACAAACCTCAAAAACCATCAGATTTCTGTTAGGAGTTCTACTCACAAATAGGTAAGAGAACTTACGGGACGTAAGTACTTACGGGGCCTAAGTTCGCCTCCATTCTGACCTCACGCTTAAAGAATTCCTAAAAATGGCAACTATATAGGTAGCGTATTTAAAGCGATGAAGTTACCGATATATCGGCAAAAGAGTCATTCCGTATCCCCTGATCACGGCTGGAGACACAGGTCTTAGATAGTTGAATCTAAAGTGGGATACTTGTGATTCAACTATTTGTGGACAGAAGAAGAGCCTTAATTTCTCGGAAACCTCTTTTCATCAATGTCCGCTGAACTTGCAGTCATATACAGAATAAGAAGACGATCGAACACGTCCTCTTTCTTAGTTTTAGGTCCCGGATTAAAATACATGTATGGGTACCCATACTAGGTACAGGGGGCTATACCTAACAACATTTTTCCCGCACCCCAGATCAAACAACTCAAACTCACCAACAACGCCCCAGAGATGCCACAACAAAGAACCTCGGAAGAACAGGTCAAAACACAAATAATTAACCACAAACCACGTTAACAATATATAAAGAAGGATGGATAGTTAACCAAATCCAGCCCAGCCTTTCAGAGATCCCTAGCTTTGTTTCCTACCTTCTCTGCCTCGTCCTCGCCTCTCGCTGTTGCTGCTTCTGTTCCTTTTTGATCACTTCGCTTATGCTTACTCTCACGTAGTCGCCTTCCTCAATCCTCAACACTTGACGCACAAGCAACGGAATAGTAACCTTACCACCACTCAAAACCCGAGCCACAAAAACCTCACCAACCCCACTCAAACCCCATCCACACCTTCCCGCCAAAGCCTACACAAACGCACAAACAAAAGAATACTAGCACATAAGACTAACTAAAAAAAGTTACCCCGAAAGCACACAGAATAACACAGCGTAACCTAGAATAACACAAAATAACGCAAAAGCACACAGAATCACACTAAAGCACCAAATTGACGAACCAATAGCCCAATTACACTATGTATTCTTGATTGGTTTTCTCAAAGTCTCTGACGATTTCCATAACTCGTTTGGGTGCTTCAATTCTACCGAGCGGAATTCCCCTCAAGAGTGCCCACGGACTTTTCTCAGCTAAACGTGTCACGATGTGGTCTTCACCAAAGCATTCCTTCGAAACTTGATAGACAAGGGGGCGAACCTCAACCTCTGGGACATGTCCCAACGCGTGAAGATACTCGTGAACAAGCAAACTGTAAACGAAGGCGTTGACCAACCGTTTTGATTGGGTTGCTGCTTCGACTAGTTGCACTAGGGTTCTGTTTAGGACTATGTTGTTTGTGCCCAGCGGGTGGTAGGCTCCCAGCTGAAGCGGCAGGTTATCTAAGAAAAGCATCATGCCAACTCTGTGCTCTCCGAGCGCGTCCTTCACAGTGTCTTTGACTGTCTCCCAGACCTCGCTGTATCCCTGTGCATTATCGATTCTTGAACGGTATTGATCTATCCTATCGGATCTGCCGGTTTTCGATTCTTCCATGGGATTCAGCTTCTGCACGCTTTTCAGCAACGCTCAAAAGTACCTTTCAAGTTAGCCATATAAGACAATTGGGTGCTTGAATGTTTTCTGCCAAGCAGTGAGTGTATGAAGAGTCGTCAAGGTTGATCACACATTTCTCAAAGGCTCAGAGTTAACGAGGTTGCTCCCTATCTGCGGCTTCCATCGAGCACAGATGGTTGCATCAACCTGTGGGATTTGAAGCAGAAAAGAAACCAAGTGATATTCTTCCATCATGGAATCGCTTTTCAGAGAGTGCGAATGCCCAGAATGCTCGCATCTCTAATCTACAGTCTTAGAAGGCTTTGCTTCAGGCTTGAACAAGCGTTTCTGATAGGCAGACCTTGAAGGAAGCCTAGCTCGCTGAATTTGATCCGTTGCTCTCTGACGTTCAATGTTCTTCAGTCTTGCCTGAACCTGAGCTATTTTGGTTCTTGAAGGGAACATCGGCTTTTTTTCTCTGACGTGTCGCGGTGGCCGCCTGAAAAACTCCGCTTGCTTCTTCTTCGCCTTGCCTATCGGTTTGGGCTGAGGTTTCGCAGTTCTGATGAACGTGACTGTGTGTTTGTTCATGTCGACGCTTTCAGTGCTCCATCCTATATCGATCCATGAGCGACCCTGCGCTGTCGAACGTGTATTCTTCCACCATTCGCTGTCTCTGGAGGCTGAAATCGGTAAGTTGTTGTCGATTATGCCTTCGATTTCGCCAATTGGGAGGACAACTCTGTCCGTGAACATTCCCCTTCGCAGCAGATACCTGCTTAATGGACTGTACTTCGTTCCAAGTCTAGGTGGCGAAACCATTCTGCGGGCGCAGTTTAGACAGACAACGTAACCAT
>Ga0315310_10002301_pt1 | contig 11949 bp, 16 predicted proteins | sample TDP5_MG_FD_203630 | JGI IMG/M metagenome (GOLD analysis project Ga0315310, IMG submission 203630) | Freshwater sediment microbial communities from Lake Towuti, South Sulawesi, Indonesia - TDP5 | ecosystem: Environmental > Aquatic > Freshwater > Lake > Sediment | place: Indonesia: South Sulawesi... | reverse complement strand
TCCATCTATCAAAATATCGAAAATGGAAGCGTGTCTCGTGGGAACAAAACTCTGATGGAATTCGTCAGATATTGCATAAAGTAGGGAGAGCGCCCCGGACCAGGCATAAGTTCTTGACAAAATAGTCTTAATCGAGTAGAAAATCGCCCTCCAGAGAAGAAAGGCGAGTATTCCGTATTCCGCAATATGGGCAATTTTTCTAAAGATTATATCCCAGGTTCCCCAGGGCGTGGCAAGATTAGGAAGGCTGGAGAGGTAGAAAATGGCACCACACCATAACCCCACTGGTAGCCATAGTCTCAAAAACAGAAGAATCTTCCTCATCTCTGTTTGCCTTGAACATCAGTCATTAGTCACTTGTAACATTCAATAAATCTTTCCAAAGACCTGTCGTAAGTCCTCTCCACCCTAGGAGGGAAAAAGCATCCGGGCAGCTCTCTTGACTTCCAATGATATGTTATACACTCGCAACAAATCCCTTTTCTAGAACAAGGTTCATAGGTGCAGGTACAATTCTTCCGATTTGTCTGTTCATTACATTCTCTCATTTCCATCCCCTTTACCAATTTTTAATATCGAAAGATAATTTGTGAAGGCCTTTGCGAATTTTTAGTGAAAAAACGAGGACGACTCATTCTCTTCCAAGCAAAAATTTGTTCGACCCCGATTTATCGGGGGAGTTTATTTTTGCGCCCTGCAGAGTCCGCAGTTTTTTAGTGTCAAAAAATTCGCTGGTAATGAACAAATTATCTTTCGATTCTCCTTTTCAGAATCCAATTTTCTTAGACGGTTCACCCGCTGCTTTTATCTCTCCGAATTTCTGTTCATACATTTTAATGTTCTCTTGCAGGGCAAGGAGGAACCTTTTAGTATGACCAGGACTTGAAATTATTCTCGCCCTAACTTTTGCTTTCGGCTCCTGGGGCTGAACGTAAATGAAATCCATTGTAAACTCAGTCTCACTATGTCTAATAAAAGCCAAATTCGCGTACGTCCCCTGAGCCATAGCATCATCCATTTCAATTCGAATTTGTACCTGTTTTTCCTCTTGTTCGGGCATAATTTTAACCTCCTTGACCTGTCCTCCCCACCTAGTGTAAATATGGCGACCTTTCTGATATTTCTTCGGCTCAACCATGCTTATAATCCCCCGCGAAGCTCACCCTTCCCTACCCCTATCCATGTACGTTCAAAAGATAGTCTGTGAAAAACTCTTGGAATTTCAGGCAAAAAACAAGGACGGCTTTTTTTCTTCTAAGCAAATCAATGTTTGACGAGCGAAGCGAGGAGTTTTGATTTGCGCCATACTGAGTCCGAAGTTTTTTGCCGTAAAGAAATTCCTGAGTAATGAACAGACTATCTTTTGAATCTAAGCAAGAATCAATATTTGTAACCTTTATCGAAGGCTTCTTCGAAATCGTAGCCGTCCTTAAAATCGTCAATACTATCCTTCTCTGTCTTACTCATAAGTCCAGCATCAACCATATTGAAAACTACATTGCCGAAATCTTCGGTCTTTCTGATTCCCCAATTATGGAAAACTGTGCGCGCCATCAGCCCAAAACGTTCCAAGCCATATTCCCTGATACCTTCAAGGAGTTCTTGACCAGTAACATGTCTCCGCTTATCCAGTTTCCTCTGAGTGTAATTCAGAGCGGACATAACGAACTCATAAGCCTCTACTTTATAACGTGGGTCCTTAGCCACAATCTCTTCGACCACCTTGAAAAAATTCATTTGTCCCTAATCCCCGGTAAATTAATATCTAAACTTTACCAAGGCAAATCCTCTTGAAATTACAGGAATTGCAAATTTCCAGGTTGCTTATCTTGGCAAAATTATCCTTGGAAGCTATGTTTTGAACAGGGTCTACCAGCAACGCCTTCATTTCCCTGATACTGTTTCTCATATATCCTTTAATCTCTTCTATATCTTCAGTATTCAATCTGTTTGTAAGACCCCTCTTATTGTGCAAATTGTACTCGATTGTTTTAACCTTCTCCGGACTCGCACTCCATTGCTCAATCGCAAATAGTGTGTAACAACCAAGTTGAACGTCGCTTCCTGCACGTTCCGATTTGCCAGTTTTCCAGTCTACTATGGTGATACTGCCATCTCGATCTCTGTACGCGAAATCTAACTTAACATTGATTTTGGTGTCTTCAAAGAGAAAAGTCTGGAACTCCTCTATGGGCAACCAGAGTGAAAAGCCGATATTCTTAATCATATCGAAAATATCAGAATTGTAGAAATTTTGAATGCATGTGTCCACGTGATTCCAGAGGTCTTTCCATTTTTCTTCTTTTACTTCCACATCATATTCGTGCTCAAATAAGGCGCAGCTTTTAGGATCCTGCCAGTACCTTTTGTTCTTTGAGGATTCAAAATCGTGTCGCATTTGCTCTTTGGTTATTTCGATGAGACGATTCCTCAAGGGTACTCTACCGGACTTCGTCTCTTCCAGGACATTCTTAATGGAGTCATGGACTATCTCTCCTGCCCACATAAACCTATTCTTTAGTTTCCCCAGAATGTATATCTGCCTGACTTCATCAGGAGCATCAAACTCCCAACCACCCCAGTGTCCATAATAATTGTAATAGTATTTTCTGGCACATTCCCTGAAAATATCGTTTCTCGACTTTGACCACGAGAACTCGTTCTTTAATTTACCCATTTTTGTTCAGTCCCTTCTTTCTCTTCTTGGTAGTCGCAACCTTCAGGTTGCGTTCCCGCTAAAATTCAACTCCCGGGCGTTCAGCTTCTTCCTCCTCAACTTCGAAATAAGTTCGCGGTTCAGATAGACCCCTTCTTTTGGCAAAGAAGCGGCCAAAGACTTCTCTGATGTGGGCATTAAAGGTCTTGACAGCCCGATTATACCTCACCCTGGCCACAGCAATTCTGTTTGTAGTTCCTGCCAGTTCGTCCATTAACTTAAGGAAGGTTTGATTGGCTTTCAACTCGGGATACCGCTCCACGATTGCCAGAAGGCGGGCTAAAGCACCATCCAGTTCCCTGGCCGCATTAACCTTTTCCGCAACTGTCTTTGCTCCAGCAAGAGCTGAGCGCGCATCAGCTATGCGGGTAAAAACCTCCCTTTCGTGCTTAGCATATCCTTTGACTGTAGCCACCAGGTCGGGAATTAATTCACTTCTCCTCTTGAGCTGCGTATCAATCTGAGCCCAAGCTTCGTTTACTTGTTCATCCATTCTCACCACGCGATTAAGCCCAGAAATGTACCAAGCGATGCCAACAACAATCAAGAAAACAACAATCGCCAAAAAAATCCATGCTTTTCTCATCCTCCATCCTCCTTTTATGAATCGGTGAGTGTCTTCCCTTCCCAATCTGGAGAAAATAGTTTGTGAAGAACGCTCGGAATTTCAGCCAAAAAACGAGGACGCCTCGCTCCCGCTAAAGCGGGAGCTAATCGGGCGACCACAAGGGTCGCCCCTACGCGCCTATGTGCTAAAGCACATAGTTTCCCAATCACAAAGCAAATCGCTGTCCGACGAGCGAAGCGAGGAGTTTCGATTTGCGCCCTACAGAGTCCGAAGTTTTTTGGCGAGAGGAAATTCCACAGTGATGAACAAACTATTTTCTAATAATGGGCCGATCGAAAAATCAACTTTTCTTATTTATTACCATCTCCCAGTGGCACCTCCGCCGCCCGAGGTTCCTCCGCCAAATCCTCCAAACCCCCCTCCAAATCCTCCTCTCCCACGACCCCAGAAGCCTCCTCCCCCTGTGCCCCAATACCCTCCTCTCCCCCAGTAGCCTCTTCTCATGAAAAACAACCAGGGCAAGAGATAAAACCCGCCTCCCAGAGACAAGAGAATTAAGAATAATAGGATATCCACCACTACTCTTCCGGGATGAGACCTCGCTTCACCAAGCATCTCATAGGTCTCTTGAGGAAGGGAATTTAGTGCAGCCAATTCCACTCCCTTCTCCTTTGCAATCAAATTGGCAAGAGCCGCTGTACCATTGAATAGCCCTTCGCCGAAATTTCCTTGCTGGAATTTGGGTGCAATCTTCTGGCGAATAACGTCTCCAGCCGTACCGTCGGTTATAACTCCCTCTAAACCATAACCCACTTCTATTCTAATCAGGTGCTCACCAGCGGAAACGAGAATCAAAAGGCCATTATCCTCACCCTTCTTCCCGATCCCCCACGTCTCAAAAAGGTCTACCGCATAGCCTTCTATATCCCCTTCCCGTAAGCTTTCCAGTGTAACTATGGCAATTTCAGCAGTCGTCTTCTTTTCGAGTTCGGTAATGAGACCTGTCAGACGGGCTACATCGCTCGATGAAATGAGGTGACCAAAGTCATTAACATATCCCACCGGCTGGGGAAAAGAAGTCTCCTTTCCGAAAGAAAGAACCTGTAAAAGAAATAGCGCAATTAAGATTGCCAGCAGTATCTTGTCTATCTTAATTTTTCCCATTAGACTTCCATTCTGTCGCAGATTATGCATAACCTCTCAATCTCTTCTGAATAGTCCCGGAAAAGTTTTTCCAAGTTATCTTCTACCTTTTTACCCTCTTTCATCTGGAGAACCTTCAAGAAAATGTCGCCACTCACATTGAACTCTTTTTCCAAATCACTAATGATATCTCTTTTCTTAACAGGCAAGACCTTTCCCTTCAGCCGCAACATGCTTCGAAAAATGGGAATAAAAGAAGTGAGGGAATTGATTAGAAGAGAGCGAATCCTCTTCTCTCGCATTCCTATTTCTAGGTATACTTGATATAGCCTGATCAATCCTCCCTTCAACTGCTCTTCGCATTGTAGCCTCGCATTTCGGCTATTTACTTCCAGTTCCTTTAATATGTCATTTCCATAAAGGAGAATATAGTTCTCCTTCATTTCCAGAAACTCTATAGGGAATGTATCCGTAGAAGACTTCATATGCTCCACAGTGAGAAGAAGGGGAACAATACCTTTCTTCCTTGCCTGGCTGACAGGCTTAAGGCTCTTCTTCAAATCAGGAGGGTCTATTCTGTCCATTACGAAAAGGAGATTGACGTTCGATTTCTTAGGAATGAAATCCTCTCCCACTGCACTCCCGTAGAGGGCAATAGACCTGAGATTATCCCCATGCAAACCAATCATTGCCTGGCTGAATGGCACCACAACTTTCCTAACGCGGCTATTTAGCTTTTCCAGATTGACAAGGGCGGCCATAAAAAATTTCCTTTCCCTTAAATTATTGTCTCGATTTTAACATATTTCCCCAACTTTTTCAACCACGTAAGGATGGGGGCTCGATTACTTGGGAGATTCTACGGCAGGCAGGTCTTGCGTCAGACTCTTAAATTTTTCTTTATTTCTCACCAGTTTAGCTTCTTCCAACTCGGCCTGTTTGATATAGGCCTGAACTCTCTCGATTCTATCGCCCGTGGGCGGGTGAGAGCGAAACAGAGTTTCAAATTTACTGGGAGGTTTCTTCTCCATAGTTTTAAGTTTCTCGAAAAAGTCAACCATTCCCTTGGGGTCATATCCAGCAGCAAGCGGATAGCGGACTCCAGAAATGTCAGCCTCAAACTCGTTCTTACGGCTATATCCGAGAAGCATTAAGGAAACAAAGAAATCAGTATATTGGCTAAGCTGGCTCAAATCTCTCTTGGTAAGTATTTCTCCGATAAGGAGAATTGCCTGGTAGCCAAATACTTTCTCGAATTGTTTTGCTCCGTGGCGATATACGACATGTCCAATCTCATGCGCCATCACTCCTGCCAGTTCAGCTTCGTCATCCAGTTCTTTAAGGATTCCCCTGGTCACAAAAATGAATCCTCCAGGAGCAGCAAAAGCATTCACCATAGGAGTATCAAGGACAGTAAAGTAGTAGGTTATCTCTTTCCTCTCGGAGACATCAGCCAGTTTCTGTCCCACCTCGTTTATATATTTGTGTAGTTCTGGGTCACGGTAAACACCAAACTCTTTTTCAACCTGTTTAGCAGTTTCTTTTCCCAGAGCTACTTCCTGGCTTGTAGAAAGTAGCCTGATTTCCTTTTTGCCAGTAACCGGGTGCGCCGCACATCCTACCATAAAGACAAAGAATATGAGTAAGAAAATATCTAAAATTCTTCGCATAGAATTTACCTCCTCAAAAAAGGTGACAGGTACTTTTTCCCATCCAATTTCACCCTAAACCGCAAGCCATCCTCCATCTATCAAAAAAGGTGACAGGTACTTTTTCTCCTTAAACCGCGAGCCATCCTCCGTCTACAAAGATTGTCTGCCCGGTTATGTAATCAGAAGCATCAGAAGCAAGAAAGACAGCTATTCCAGCCAAATCTTCAGGCTCGCCCCATCTGCCCAAAGGAATTCTGGCATTTATTGCTGAAAATCTCTCCGGGTCCCTCCGCAAAGCCTCGGTCAAATCGGTCATAAAATAGCCCGGCCCGATGGCGTTAACTCTAATATTATATTTCGCCCAGTCACTAGCAAGAGACTTGGTCAGTTGAGAAACTGCTCCTTTGCTTGCTGCATAGGCAGGAATATTCTTCCCGCCTATGAAACTGGCTACAGAAGAAATATTTATGATTTTTCCTTTCTTCTGTTTAATCATTATTCTCCCCACCGCCTGGCAACATAAGAAAGTCCCTTTCAAATTGACCTTGATCTCTTCGTCCCAGTCTACTTCTGAAAAGTTTTCAGAAGGCACTCTGGTAATCCTTCCAGCACTATTGAATAGAAAGTCTATCCTCCCAAATTTTTCCAGGGTTTTCTCTACCATTCTATCGATGTCTTCCTTATTACTCACGTCAATCTGTAAGGGAAGAACTTCTCCTCCCCAGTTCCTTATTTCTTCAGCTACTCTCTCAATTTTTCCCAGCTGCCGGCCGGTTATAACAAGGTCTGCTCCCGCCTGAGCAAGACCAACAGCAATACCCTTCCCCAGGCCACGGCTGGCTCCAGTCACTATCCCCGCTTTCCCTTTAAGACTCATCTTTTCCAAAATCATAACTCCCCCAAAAAGGTGACAGGTACTTTTTTGATCCCTACTCGCCTTCCCAAAAAAGGTGACAGGTGCTTTTTTCTCACTCCCCAAAAGCGGGAAAGGCACTAAAAAGTAGCCTGTCCCCTTTTTTTCTCTGTCCCCTTTTTTTCTTTGGTGGCCTAATTATAAAGACCACTATTGTAAATATGGCAATAAAAACTGTGGGTATCTGTATAATCAAAGGATTAACATCAGGATAAACCAACTTCTCCAAATAATGGACTATAAACGAACCAGAATATACTGAAGATACTTCATATCTTGATCTCAGTTCATATTCAAGGAGAGTTAAGGGACAATACTTTCCGAGAATGCTCAAAGAGGCAACATAGAGAATACCTGAAAGGTGAAGAGACCGGAAAAGCCACCAATCAAGGAATTTCTGCCTGAAGAAGAGAGCATATGCGGTAAGCAGAAACCCGAATAGCATAAATATTATAAACAGTAAATGTACCACAATAACTGCATCAGCAAATATTTTATACAACATTTTCACTTAAGAGCCATTTCCACAAAGGAGTATAAACTATTATTTTTCCCTGATATTTTTCCTGTTTCTCCCAATCCTCTGTAATTACCACAAGCTCTCTACAGTGCAGTTCTTCACTTGCTCTGAGCAACGCATTGATTTCACGCTTTTGAGTCTCCATATCTTCTATATTGAAGCATACCTGAATAAGTTGTACCACTTTTAGGCCTTTCTTAATTACAAAATCGACTTCTCGGTGTTGATAATCTTTCCAGTAGTAAATATCTTCATTTCTTCGCTTAAGTTCTACAGCAACAATGTTTTCATAAAGTTTACCTAAATCTCTAGAAAATTTGAAGCTTAAAACATTAATAAGTCCCGTATCTACACAATAGATTTTTATCGGATACTGAAGCTGGTCCTTAATCTTATAGGAGAATATCCTCGTAGAAAAGAATAAAAAGGCTTCTTCAAAAAGTCGATAATAATGCTGAAGAGTAGGAAGAGAGAGCTTTGTGCCTTTAGAATTGAAGAAGTTAACTAAACGCCTAAAACTTGCAAGAGTTGCTATATTGTTTATAAGATATATTCCTAATTCCTCTATTACGGAGAGGCCTTTTCTTGTTTTCTCTTTAAATACTACATCTCTGCTAACAATATCAGTAAAATATTGCTGCAAGGTCTTTTCTTTTTGAGAACTTAATACAACCTCAGGAAATCCTCCAAGCTTTATAAAGTTGTCCAACTGTTTCTTTATTACACTTCTTTCTCTTTCCAGCAGGACCTTTTTTCTATCTAAAAACATACTATTAAACTCAAGAAATTCCCTAAAGGACAGAGGAAAAACGTTAACCGTCAGGTGTCTTCCAGTAAGAAGCCGAGAGTACTCCCTTCCCAGTAATTTCTCGTTTGAGCCACTTATAAATATCTTTATTTTTCCTTTAAACTCATCATAGATACTCCTTATCCATCGCTGCCACCCTTCAATGTTTTGAATTTCATCTAAAAAGAGATATACCCTCTTAAACTTATCTAAAAGCTCTTCGGCATAGATGAATTCTATAATCTGATTAAAGTATTCCTCTTTTAAAGGATAGAGGCGACGATTTTCAAAATTTATGTATATGGTTGCCTTCTTATCTATCTTCTTCGTCTCCGAAAGGTAGTGGATGAGATAAAACATAAGATAGGTTTTACCTGCCCTTCTTATCCCTACAATGTCATTTATCAGGTCTAAACCTATTAGATTAAGGTCAAATTCCCTTTTCTTAAGGGAAGGAAGAGAACCCTCCCAATATTCATAAATTATCTCTTTAATCATCACTAATTATATTTTACAATATTTATCAAAATTGTCAAGTATATTTGACAATATATTTCCCATTGTCTCTTTCTTAAGCCTCGACTGGTTACCTACTTTACAGGCGTTAAGAGCCTTATCTTTTCCCAGTAGTCTATGCGGTTATGGGGTAAATACGTAGCTATTTTGCATCCTAACGTTATTTGTCCTCGTTCTGAATATTTTGATTAATTCGCTGAAACCAGCGGTAGACCCATTCGTTAGCCGTCTTCCTGTTACTAAAGAAGATAAACTGCACGTCGGGAAATTGAACCACAAGGTCGGCAAGAATTTCAGCCACATAAGGAGCAGAATAGTAAGAAAGTTTCTTGGGATTAATGAAATTGGCATAAGGTGATTCTAAGACCACAACCTTATATCGAAATGAATACATTTCTTGAAGCTTTGCCTTGAATACCTCCATAGTAGCTATCTCGTGAAGAAAATTGTCCAGTGTCTTTCTCTCAGCAACCGCTACAATATCTCCATTACGGGAGAGAGCATAGTCTCCCACCGGCAGTTTTCTCCTTTCCACCTTAGCCTTTCCAAAACGATAGGGATATCTTTCGCCAACATCAATAAATACTTCAAAATCGCCTCTTTTCCGAGACATAGGAAGATACACTCCCCGCCTTTCTCCCACTGCCGCCGCCTGTGTAATCCAGAAAGTCTGGTCATAGTACTCACCGGGCTTTGTCTTATACTCCTTCTTCAAAAAAAGAAACCAACAACGCTTCTTTATCTTCCTATCCAGAATTATGGTAAATTTCTTTCCATACCTTTTCTGCGAAATTATATTACATTCTTCGACGAGTTCCCGTTCTGGCAAATCAGCAACACTTACCGTTCCCTCCAGCTTACAGAAAATCTTCTTTCCTGGCCCCGGCCATTTCTCCTGAACCCTCAATGACAAGAAGACTCCCGGTTTCTCTTCGATGAAAACCCGGTAAGGAAAACGGCCTCCAAGATTAGCATAGACCAGCCATCTCAGTTTCTCTCCATCCATTTCATAGTTCCTCAGCGCCTTATCTGATATGGGGAAATTGTCTCACCATTATTCTTATCCAAATTTATACACTTTCCTTATTTTCTGTATCACCTTCCAAGTGCATTTAAGTCCTCTGGGGAATGTGACCAGGTCGCCCTTCCCAAACTCGACTTCACCACCAGGAACCTTAACCTTTACCCTGCCTTCCAGAACATAGCAAGTCTCTTTGTCATCATATTCCCAGTTGAAAGTTGAAGGTTCGCATTCCCACAGGCTCCACTCATCCACTCCTAAAGACTTCAATTTTTCATCAGACGGTTTCTCCACCTTAATTTCTACCATAATCAGACCCCCTTAGAAAGCAAAAATTCATTATCCGTTCTATTCTTCTGTTGCCAGATTATATCTTGTACATAAACCAAAGAGCCACCAAGCCTTTCACGCCAAGGTATTCAGGATGAATGCTCCACAATTTCACAGATTGAGTCTTGCTATGTAGAAATTAAGAATCGCTGCAAAACTTACCCAAATTATATATGGAACAAGTAACCAACCCGCTGTTCTAGAAATCTTGAAAAAGTTCAGAATTGTAAACAGAATCGCAAGCCAAAGTATAATTATTTCAAAAAAAGCATACAATGGGGAATGCAATCCAAAGAATAATAATGACCACAACATATTTAGCACCAGCTGAATGCCAAAAACCCACAATGCAGTTTTTACTATTTTGTTTTCGAGGCCTTGATTCCATATCAAATAGGCCGATATACCCATCAAGACAAAAAGAGTAGTCCAAACCGGAGCAAAAACCCAGTTAGGCGGAGTGAACTTTGGTTTTTCTATTGTCGCATACCATGTTGGAATCGAAGGAGAAGTAAATAATGAACCGACAATACCTGCTATTTGGCAAATCAAAATAGCAATCAGAAACTTAACAATTTTACTCATATGGATAGCCTTCACAAGTTTATCTGTGCAAAGGATTTTAGGGGGAAGTAGTATACTTCCCCCTCTCAATGCCCTTGTATCACTTTCTTGCCAGTTTCCCTGATATTCCCGCCATCCAAATAGCGGCCAAGCCAACGAGGATGTAGATAATCCGCGACAAAGCTGCCATTTCACCAAATATGGCTGCAACGAGATTAAAATTGAATAGACCCACCAGTCCCCAGTTCAAGCCACCAACTATGACGAGTATCAGAGCCAGCCAATCCAACGCCTTCAGCTTTTGCATTCTAATCCCCCCTTTTCTTTACCGTCCCGCAAAATGAAACCCTCCTCACCCATATCTTCATTTTCTTAAAAGCAATCAGGCCCATAAAAATCCCTGTCACTACCAAAAAAGCATAAGTGATTTCTGTTGACACCTGCTGAGAAGAGAATACTAGCCTGGGATGAAAAATGATCAGGATAACAGAAAATTTGGCAACTTCTTCATTGAAAATTTCCTGATTAGAAAAAATGCTGAAATTATTAGAAGAGACCCCATTATCGCTGAAACCATCCGTCCTGAAAATTCTAAATTCTTAAAGATAAGAGAAAATAGCCCAACTAAAACGGGATAAAAGGGAGGGCGATAAGCATCTATTCCATCCCAGGGGTGAGAAGAAACTAATTTTCTTCCCAGCGTAGCATAAAATACCCCGTAATCTGTTTTCTCAAAGTTCTTCGCTCACCCTCCCATAAGGTCGGCGCTCACGCCCTTCGAATCCTTGCACGTAAACAAAGCTGCCGGGGGAGGATTCGCTTTTTCGCCGTCCCCTCTCCTCCCACCGCTCAAAAGCCGGCCAACTCGCTTCCGCACTCCGTGCTCTTCCTCGGATGACCTCGGCGCTCGTTGGCTTCGAATCCCTGCAAGTAAGTCAGACTGCCGGGGGAGGATTCGAACCTCCACAGCAAGATCCAGAGTCTTGTGTCCTACCATTAGACCACCCGGCAATTTTATTCCCTTTACTCTTATTGCTCCTCTTGTTTTTCTTCTTTTTCTTCTTTTTCTTGTTCGACTTCCTTCTCTCCTTGTTCTCCCTTTTTCGTCTCGTCAACATAGTTTAGCTGAAGAGTAGCGAGCGTATCACTGATTAACCTCTCTTCCTCCTTAACCAGATTTCCCTTAGTCTTCTCTTTCAGCATTTCCAGCATATCGATT
>Ga0315310_10002300_pt1 | contig 11951 bp, 8 predicted proteins | sample TDP5_MG_FD_203630 | JGI IMG/M metagenome (GOLD analysis project Ga0315310, IMG submission 203630) | Freshwater sediment microbial communities from Lake Towuti, South Sulawesi, Indonesia - TDP5 | ecosystem: Environmental > Aquatic > Freshwater > Lake > Sediment | place: Indonesia: South Sulawesi... | reverse complement strand
TAGTTTGCCAAGGCTATGCAAGAACTTTCGATTTGGATATCAGGATTGTTAGAGCATGTAACATCTACGGACCGGCCGACTTCAACAGGCGATTAGTTCCGAACACGATTAGGAGGCTGCTTGCAGGAGAGCCCGCCTTGGTTTGGAGAGGTATTGACTACGTACGTGAATACATATACGTGAAGGATCTGGTTCTGGCTATGGAGCAGGTCATGAAGGCAGGCAAAAGTGGAGATATTTTCAACGTTGGATCTGGCGTACTAAAAACTCAAGATGAGGTTATATCAGAAATTGTCAAGCATTTTGAAGGTGGATTGGTACAAACGGTTGATCCCCCATCGTACACTGGCCGTGAGATCCAGTACCAGGCGCTAGATCATTCGAAGATCTCTCGTGTCCTTGGCTGGAGTCCCGTAACCAGTTTTGAAGAGGGCATAAAGATGACGGTCGAATGGTGGCGTGACTACTCGAGACTGACTAAAGCAACAATAAGTGAAACAGGCGAGAGTCAGCAAAGTACTTCAGTCAGCATGTCTACGAGTCCATGCAATCTTCGCCATAGTCCTGAATAGACTCATCACAGGCTTGAGTTTGAGTTTGGTCGTTATGCTTGCCCTCACCTTGGCAGGTTCGAGCAACGATCCAAGTGATAGAACATCATTATGGCGAACTGCATCATGAGTTCAAAGTGCCGTGGAACTTTCTCTCTCCCTTAGTGTTGGGGATCCGGGCAGAAAGTTTCAGCTAGGATTAACTCTGACACGAAAACCCGGTTAGTAGTTGGCATTGCTTTGCAGTTGGTTCATGGTGACGAGTCCAAGCCCACAATGACATTCAGAGGAGAAGAGCTGGGGCGAAATAGAAGACAAGCGTCGGTTCTATAGGCCGCGCTCGGAAGGCGATTCAAGCAAATGGCGAGCACTACTAGTCACCAAGAGTCCGTGGATGAAGTTCTCAGGAGAATCGGGATGCGTCCCTTTGCTCTTTGGATCAGCCCTCTAACACCGCCAAAGAGCCCTCTCGAAGTAATCGACATAGCAAGGGCGATTCCCGAGATGGATTTCGTAATGCTTGGATGGGGTTCGGATAAACTGATCCTCAATCGATTGGTGACGGAGAAACCCTCCAACCTATACTACCTCGGACCTGTCCCCGATGGCCTGAAGTGTGAGCTAATCCAGAAATGCTCAGTTGGACTAACAACTTCCAAGTATGAAGGTTTTGGTATGACACCATTGGAGTTCCTGGTTGCAGGAAAGCCTGTCCTTGCCTACCCCTTGCAGGTGTTCAAGGAAATATATGGAAGTCTAGTAACATATGTCTGCAATGTTGCCGGCTTCGTGAGTCATCTGAAGAGTCTGTATGAGAAGGGGTTTCATGCAAGCATTAAGAGATCAGAAATCAACAGGCTGCAGGACAAGTACGATCTAGGCAAGGCTGTTTTGAGAATCATACGGCAGCTCAAGTTAAGATCACTGACCATCTTCGCTCAAGATGCTCCCGGAGGGTCCGATTCAATTTCGGGGTTCTATCAAATGCAATGGAGGTTGTGGCAGATGATCAGGAACAATGGAATTGATTTGAGAATACTTGCACGCGGAAACAAATTCTCAACGAAATTCTCTCTTGCAGATCGAACGGTGCAAATTGGGCAAAGCCTTCTCCTTATGGAAGATAGGATAAGCGTCCTGGAACAGAGCACAAAGCTCTTGGATAGAATGAAAAGCAAACTTCTAGAAATCGGTCTGACCTTACTTGAGCCACTATGCTACGTACATGGATACATAGTAAGGATGGGGAAAGCTTCTTCGAAGTATGTCATCGCGATTGGGTATTCTCAAATTTTCGCTGCGAGCATTTTGAAGTTCATCTTTCGGTTTAAACTTGCCTGTGTAATATTTGACGCTCGTTTCTGTGACGTGCACGCGCTAGCGCTAGAGGGCAGACAATCTTTCCCCTTGAGAGCCTATTATCTGCTTTTTGCATTTTGCCTTCGCTGCGCCGATCGAATTATGCTTGTCTCACAAGCTATTGCGGACGAGCTCCTTTCCTTTTATCCCCATGAGGATAGATTGTTTGTAATATGGGGCGAGTGAATACGTCTGCAACAAGAAGAGCTATAAGAGACTGAAAAGGGCAAGCGAGAGCTGCTAGGCTGAAAACAAGTGACACACAACAGCAAGTTTCTGACAGCATACTACATTGCAAATATCTTTCTGCTTGTTATGGGCATTTATCTTTGGATTACCGTTTCTGGTTATCGTCTTATAATACTGTATTCGTTGTTCAACATCGTTCTTTTGCGGGTGACCAGACCTGTTGGCAAGGCCCCTAAATACCTCACTTCAACTGCGTACTCGGGCATGTTCAGATGGGTCAGTCTCTTACTAGCAATCTTGTTTGCTTTGCTGATGGTAGCAGTTCATCAGAGTCTGTACACAAGGCCCTCTTTCGTTGTGCCTCTAACAGCATTTGGTTTGACTCTATTCATCGTGCTCGTACTAGCTCCCGGTAGCGATACTGGCAATAGAACGTTCTTCTCGAAGGAATCCTTCTTTTTGCTTGCAATCATACTTGCAATACTGTTTGTCGAGTTTTCAATTTACCTTGCTCAGACAGACCTCACGGGCCCGGTCTACGGGTGTGTTGATGCCTATAGAGACTATGTAAACGCCGAGAGAATATTCAAACTGGCAAGAGTTGAGCCGAAAACGTTGGTTCTGGAACGATATTACAAGATGTTCCCAGTACTGCCACTAGAGATTGTGACTATCGGCTTGATGTCGAACTTGCCGCTCAATGTGGTGCATTTGATCGTCGCAATGATCTGGGAAAGCACGACTGCTTTATCCTTGATTATGTTGTCGAAACTGATCCTCAGGAAACGTTTTCGACCGACATGGTTTCTATCGCTCCTAATCGTGCTATTACAGCCATTACTGGTTGACCCAGCATTCCTTTTGATTCCTATCAGAGTTAGTATTCTTGTTCTCACCTTAGTTTTCTATCTCGTTTACACCAGAAGAATCGCTCATTCACTGCGACTTTCTGGCGTACGGGCGCACTCCATTGCAATTGTGTTGCTTACATTCATAGTAGTTCCCTTGCATCCTGCCTCAGCGATATTTCTCATAGCAGTTCTTGCGATTATGGCTTTGCACAGTGAGGGACAAGAGAAATATCGCTTTCCATTCTTGCGCCTCGCAACTCTCTTCTCAGTATATTTCCTTGTGTATGCGCTGTTTTCTGCAGAGACGCCGTTTCTCTCAATTTTAGGAGCGGCGCGCGAGATTTACGCTGTGCTTAAGGAGCTTTTTGCCCTAGGCCCGTCTGTTGTCAGCGAGATGTCGGCAAGAGCAATAGGTGGCCTAGTGTCAGACGAGATGAATTCATTTCTTCAGGCTGTAGCGCCAGCGCTTGTTCTTTCGATGTTTACGGTTTTTCTTGTGGGATCAAGAAGAACAGGAAGCGATGTCAAAGACGAATTACCCTTTCACCGGCTATTCGGTCTATTACTTATGGCGGGATATGGTTCGGGCCTCGTATTGTCTATCTGGGGTATAGATTTGAGATATTTCGTTTTCCCCCTTGTGCCCTTAGCACTAATAGCTACAACTATGGTACTGTCGCAGCTCCTACAAGGAGCAACCAGTATGGGAAAGCTAGTCGCTTTCGGACTACTGGCGTTATACAGTGTATCCATAGTGGTCTCACCATCGTTTTTACATGAGAGCAATCCTGCGTACTCTCGACTAGTACCAACTGGAAGTGAAGGAGTTGCCGCTTCATTCGTGTCAACAAGCTATGACACCTCCGTTCCTCAAATCGTTGCAGATTTCCCCTTCTACGCTCATGTGAGAGGTCTACTGTGGTCTCAGCATATCGACCTTGAAGAACGGACAGTGAGAATACCGATCTTGATCTACGAGCCGATGAACACGAGCGAGAGAAGCCTCATACTTATCAGGAAGTATTTTTTCGAAAACACATATCTAAGAGGGGTAACTCCGAATGTGGTTCCTCTGCTCGATGTCGGCAAGTTCGGAAAGATTAATCGGATCTGTGATGTTGGCTCGACTCAAGTGTTTCTCGGCAGACTCAATAATGCAGGAACCTATTGAAGAGAGTTAAGATAAATGAAGGAATTCGTGTACTCCAAGAAGTTTCAGGATATGATTGTTGACCGGCATAGAGGGCAAGAACAATTACTGATCTTATCATAATGAAGCTCTGAGTAGTTGAATGCTGCTTATCTCAAGTCGCGCGCGTTGGTACAAGTGGTCCCGGCGGCTCTATTGAATCAGGTTCTTCGACGGAAACCCTCTCGTTGAGGTGGTGTGGCCTGAGAGTATTGGCAGTATGGAACGGCCTTCATCGGGGTGGCGGCGAAGAATACGTGTTGGAGATGCTCACATTGTTGGCACGAGCTACCAGTGACATTCAAGTAACCGTTCTGACCTGCGACAATGCGCAAAGACTTTTTTTGCGTGATCTCAGGAATACTGGGGTTACCGTCTTCCAGGCTCCGTGCAAACTCGTCATGGGCTACCCCGATATCGCTATTGAGAAGCTCTCGGCATCCATTGATTCATTCGACATAGCTTGGATGAGCGACGCAGAGGCCCTCGTCGCTCCAAGAATTAAGAAGATCAGAAAGGATATTCCGATCATTGTCAGCGTGCATAGCTTTGGGCTTGTTTGTCCCTCGCGAGATGCACTCTACGCACTGCAGGACACATGCACAAGAGGATGTTCGGTCAGAAGAATTATACAATGCAAGCAGTGCTATAATGCATGCTCGGCTGAATATGGTCTCCTCAGCAAATCTAGGGAGAGATTCTATCACTTGATCGATTATGCCACAGGACCTATTGATCTCTTGAGATGGCCTATGAGAGAAAGAGTCGTTCAGAGCATGGACGGCTTCGTTGCTGTCTCAGAATTTGCGAGGAATCTGTTGCTCATTCACTTGCCCGAACTCAGAAACATACCTTTTGACGTAGTACCAAACCCTGTCATGGTGCCTGAGATTGCCGCCGAGAACGAGGATCGGAAAGATGATCTGGACATTGTCTACGCCTCTGGTGGCACCCTGACCAAGGGCCCTCATATCTGTCTGTACGCTGGCAGGAGATTGATAGACGAAGGAGTAAGAGAATTCAAGCTTACTATGTTGGGAGTCAAAGGCAATCGGTGGATTGAGAAGTATGTCAGAGAATTAGGTCTTCAGAAGCACGTAGAACTGTTCCCTAGGGTAGAGCGAGAAGAAGGGTGCAGATTCATGGCGAGAAGCAGTCTTGTCTTAATGCCTTCTCTTGCACCTGAGGCTTTTGGCAGAATACCTGTCGAGGCAAACAAGCTAGGTACGCCTGCCATCGTAAGCGATAGGGGGGCTCTTCCTGATGCCATTGTTGACAGGATCACCGGTTTTGTGGCCGAGCCATCTGAAGAAGTTTTCGCTCAAGCCGTCGCTAGGGCTTTGACTGAGAGGTGGGACCGGGAACTCATAGTTAGAACTGCCAGAACTCGCTTTGACCCAGAAAGAATCGTGAATGATTTCATACGATTTCTACATAGATTTGGTTGAGGTAATTATGTGACATGCAAACCTCAGAGTCAGGAACGTTCAGTCATCCGTGCGTGTGAAATTGTCGAGTGAAGAAGTGTTCTTTAGCAGAAGGGTGCTCTCTCTTGAATTGGCGAATATCTGGCCCCGGAGAGAGTCTACGTCTGCATAACCCCTCACTGTTTTGCAGGGCCGCACGACATATCTAGACAATTCGATGAGGTTGCTACTCGGTTTCATCTCAAGGAATACACTTTTGATGAGCTCCGAATCCTCTTCAGGAAAGCGGGGTTGTTCTCGAGAATAGATGTTATCGCAGGCTTTGGACCCTTGTATTTGAGGGCTCCTTTGCGGCCTTTTTTTGTTTTGGAAAGATTGCTTGAGAAGCTTCCGAAATCGGTTCAGAGAGAGATTCGTTACTCACTGCTGTTGGATCTGCTGCTATACATTAGGATAGTCGCCTTCAAATATATTCGGTGCGCCTAGTCATGCCAAAGATACTAGTAATCGGCCTTGTTCCACCCTCGGGAATGGGGGATCTTCTTCAGTATCACATTGCGATCGAACTACTGAAGAAACACGTTCCGGGGTCAGATATGTTATTCTCGATTCCGGCTTGTCACAGCAATTTGTTGGCAACTCTATCGGGAGTTCAAGTAAGGCCAAGTCTCGGTGAGGTAACTACGGTCAAGTACATCGTGAAGAGCATCACAGGATTGGTTCCAGAGTTGAAACAGGGATCATGTCATAGGCGTCAGTCTTCACGATGCGGACCAAGTACTGATGCAACGGGTATCATAAGTAGAAAATTTTACGAATCTTCGTTCAGGATCAGATATGTGCAACCAGCGATCGCACGTGTTATGTTTGCGGATTCAATCAGTGCGGGAGCGATAGGCGGCCACACAATCGAAGCACCCGGTTTCTTTGATTATGTTTCGAACTACGTTTCCTCAAGAGCTGTTGTAAAGGGACCTCTAATTACATTTCCGATCTCAGTATCGATGATGGCTCTGAGAGAACATAGGAAAAGGCAGAATCTGCTCAAGCACTCCCTCAAATGCCTTAACCTAATCTTTGTCAGGGGCCCCTATTCCTATCGACTTCTCGCGCCATATGTTGAAGAACAAAGGATAAGAATCGCTCCAGATAGTGGTCTCGGAATAAGACTATTGTATGGCCCGCCTAGAAATAACAGAAGGAAAGGTCCGACGAGAATCGCAATTATCCCCAGAAAGGATTATTTCGTTTTCTACCACAAGCCAGATTTATACAGCTCGTACGTAGATGTGCTTGTTAAAGTTATCAGGCGGCTGACTCACGGATCTGGAATTGAGGTCTACATATTGCCTCATGCCCTGAAGGAAGAGAACCCAAGTAGGCTAGATGATGAGGTAGCAATATGTGATCTCCTAAGCCTCCTGAATACTGAGAAAACAAGTAAGACCCTAAAGATCTTCCGTCCAAAGTCTCCGATGGACACGTACCGATTGTTCAGTTCGATGGACTTGGTCGTTACCAGTCGCATGCATGGCGGCGTGATAGCCATGGCCGCGGGTTCACCTGCGCTTTTCTTGCTCCCTAGCGAGGACATAAAGGTGCTTGACGTTTTGTCGCTGCTTCATCTGGATGAGAAGGACTTTACTATCGATATTTTTAACAGCAACGAGTTGAAGCTCGACAACATTATGCGTAAAATCATGACCATGCTTGACAACAATATCGAATTCAAGAAAATGGTGACACGGAGTGTCGAGAGAACTCAGCGAGACGTCGATTTGCCAGCCAGAGTCCTCGCTAGAATGATGAGATGATTCTCCAACTCTTGTTGAATCGACTCCAGAAGGAAATGCAGAGGCTATGCGTTGGATGTGGCCTATGCATTAGCTTATGCCCCGCGACAGCGATATCGATGGTCGAAATCCGTGGCAGGATCACTGTGAGTTTCGACGATGTTCTATGCTGTGGGTGTAGTGCCTGCGTCAAATCGTGCCCGGCGATCTTCAATGTCTTTGGTCATCTTTCGAAATCAATTGGTCGACTGAAAGCCCTTGGCAATGTGAACGCAGTTCTATTTTGCCATGCTACGGACAGTGCAATTCGTTACCATAGTGCTTCTGGAGGCGCCGTGACATCACTTTTGTGTCACATGCTTGAGAAGCGAATCATAGACAAAGCTCTTGTGGTTCGCATGGAAGCCTTTGCGCCACACCCGTTTCTCGTGAAAGAGAGAAAAGAGATCCTCTCTGCGGCAGGTTCCATATACTTCAAGACATTTGGTCTTCGATTTGCACAACATATCATGGAGAGCGCTGACAGGACTGCTATCGTCGGCCTGCCTTGCCAACTGTCAGCCCTCGTAAGATTCTACGGAAGGTCGGAAAGAATTCTTCTGATAGGTCTTGTATGCAACCATGTGAATGAAATCTGGTACCTTCGGCACGTGCTTGAAAGGTTTAGGCCTGCGGGGGCTCGCCCCATATCTATCAGCTCAAGAAAGAATGGATGGCCCGGATCTATAGTGATCTCATTCAAGTTGGATGAGAGAATCAAAGATGTCGCAGTTCCTCTGGCGGCTTTCTGGGAGCCAATCCCTTTGCTTCATTTCTCGACGCCGTTGGGCTGCCTGTATTGTACAGATCATCTGGCAACTTCAGCTGACATAGTAGCTGGAGATGCTTGGCATCCGAAATTCGTGGGGAAGGACTCTATTGGGACCTCGATAATGATAGCAAGAACTGATCGGGGCTTGCAGTTGATGAAGGATCTGGTCAGCAGCGGACGTATTCATGCTGAGAAGGCTGAGCTTCGTGATTTGATAACAACTTACAGGGAGCATCTTGACAACGTTGAACATACGGCCATCAGGCTTTCGCTGTACTGTCACAATTTCGTTTGTAAGAAGTCTGATGGATTAAGAGGACATGTGATCACCGGCCTCTTGGCCATTTTGCCATTGCTTTGTAGCATCGCAGCAAGTTGGGACTTCGTAAGACGAAGCTTTCTCTCTCCTTCGGTGTTGAGGATGTTGGAATTCTTGCTCCAGCTAAGATCAGCTCTGGCACGAAAAGTAGGATAGCAGTCAGCACTTGCTTTTGTAGTTGGGCATTGTTCTTGGTTGACAAAGAAAGGGTGTCGAACAACCTTACAAGGATGGCCGAGGAGTCGGTTAGAAGCATTTCTGTTCTCTTCTTTGGAGACGCTTTCTCTGCACTGATGTTAGCAATAGGGTCCATGCTCATTGCCAGGTTCTTAGGGCCAGCTGATTATGGATTGTATACCCTCTGCCTCACAATCCCTCCCCTACTCGTATCGCTAACTAGCCTCAGCGCCGAAAGTGCTTTGATTAGATTTTCGGCTAGACTGGTTGCTCAAGGCAAAAGGAGATTTGCTGCCCGATTCTTGAGATCAGTCATATGCGTCAGGCTGTTAATAAGTGCAATCATCTTGGCTGCAGTATTCTTTTTTTCTGACTTCTTTGCCACATTCGTTCTAAATAGGCCTGAGACAGCAGCTTACGTCAGACTATCTTCACTGGCGATTCTCTTTATGACGCTCTATGACCTATTACTTTCCGCATTTGTAGGGTTGAGCAGGGCCAAGGTAAGTGCTGTCCTCAAATCAACAATGTCGATCGCAAAATCGTTACTAGCCCCATTGTTGATAGTACTCGGGTACGGCATGGCAGGAGCCGTCTTCGGCTATGTTCTCGGATATGTACTAGCTGGAGTCATAGGAGTTATTCTTCTTAATGGGCCATACAGAACACTGAGACAGACTTCGATAGTTGGCAGCCGTGAAGATGGCTTCTTAGAATGCCTGAAACTGATGTTCAGCTTCAGTATTCCCAATTACTTGTCGTTTCTCCTCATCACGTTTGCGGGCCAATTTCGCTTGATTCTACCAGCCTATTACTCTTCAAATATAGAGATTGGAAACCTCTACGCTGCAGCCAACCTGGCTGTCATGATGGATGTCTTGGTTGCTCCAATGACATTGGCTCTTTTTCCCGCTTTCTCTAGGCTGGACTACGCTACTCAACAAGACGAGCTGAGGGATTTCTTTGCTCTTTCGATCAAGTATACGTCGCTCCTCCTGGTTCCTGCTTCAGTTGCAGTCATAGTTCTGTCCAAGGATCTTACGCACTTAGTTTACGGTCAAAAATATGAGTTGGCACCGGTGTTCCTAGCTATGTGGATGATGCCTTCTCTTCTAACAGGCATAGGCTCTCACGTATTGGGGAGTCTCATCAGCGGGGGGGGCAAGACAAAGTTGAATCTTCAGATCGGTCTCGTCGAAGTGTTGGTGTTTCTTGTTACTGGTCCATGTCTAACTGGTTCTTATGGAATTCCGGGGCTCATTTTCGCTGTGTTTGCCTCCAAGCTTGCATCGGTTGTTCATGGCCTTCGCCTGGCCAAGAGACGACTCTCGATGAGGCTGGATTCAATCACTCAACTGAAGATCTATGCCACCTCGATTGTCTCTGTCCTACCATCGATCATGCTTCTTTGTCTTTTTGACTTCGGTCCGTTTCTAAACGCAGTGTTGGGAGGGTCGATCTATACCTTCTTCTATTTCACGGCATTGCCACTATTCCACGTCATTCGCCCCAAAGACGTGGAAAACATCAAAGGAGTGTTAGGCAGGGTGAATGAGTCCGGGGTTATCTCAGTGCTCTTGGAACCTATCTTCGTATATGAAGGCAAGCTCACATCGATCTTTTCATCAGGGGAACATTAGTGATGGATCTGTTGGTCGATCTTCGCTTGTGCCACTCCGCAAAATGTTCAAATCTCCGCTTGGGCGATGGAGAGAAAGTGAGCCACTGACCTATGATCAGAAGAGTGTTGGAGAAGATGGGGATTGTCGAAAAGGAAAACCAAGCCTTGGATTTCCTTGGAGTTTCTCAACGAGCAAAATGGCTCAAGGAGCAGTACGAGCTAGAGAAATCCCTCATGAACAGGCTTAGGAATTCAACTCGAGAGGAAAGAAGACGTCTCTACGGCACGACGTACGACGAATTGAGCAGAAGAACAGCCGCTGCGCAAGCTCGGATCCCGGCTCCTGATCGTCTCAAACTGGTTCAGGATCCTTACACTAGACAGAGAGAGCTATCATCTCAGATGAAAATCCTCAAGCGGTTCTTCAGTAGGGAAACTCACTTTTTAGAGATAGGCCCTGGACACTGCGACCTGGCTTTTGAGGTTGCCAAACACGTAAAGAAAGTGATCGCCATTGATGTTTCGAAGGAAATCACAAGACCTAAATCACAACCTCAAAATTTCGAATTGATAATTTCTGACGGTATCAGTATCGATGTCCCTGCAGGCACCATCGACATAGCATACAGTATGAATCTTATGGAGCACCTTCATCCGGACGATGCCGAGACTCAACTGAGAAACGTTTACCAAGCGCTTGCTCCAAATGGTATATATGTTTGTCTCACACCGCATCGCTTTACAGGACCACACGACATATCTAGACACTTCGATGAGGTTGCTACTGGATGTCACCTCAAGGAATACACCTACAATGAACTACGAAGAGTTTTCACGAGCGCTGGGTTTTCGAGGATAAATGCTATTGCTATAGGCATTGTATGTTTGACGGTACCAGTAGGGGTCTTTGTATTTCTTGAAAAGCTAGTGATCCAGCTGCCCATAGGGATTCAGAGGACGATACGTCACTCGCCCCTCGCAATGATGATAACGCCCATCAGAGTGATTGCAAAGAAGTAGATTGTTGCGTGTTCTCGAGCTTGTGTGTGTGCTCTGAACAGGCTTAGGTCGAGGCTTTGGTACACACTTATCTGGCGAAGATCGCTACGAATTCGTGGTTGTCACAATGAGTACTAGGAATGTTCTCGTCACGGGAGGTGCAGGCTTTATTGGGAGCCATTTGGTCGATCGTCTCGTTCCGAGAGTCACACACGGAGTCATTTACGACTTTGCGTAAACTTAAGGAAAACCCCGCAAGACTCCAGATACTCGGAGATGGCATACAAACAAAATCATATATGTATATTGATGACTGCATAGGAGCGATGGATATATTATCGGAGAAGGCTGATTCGCTGATCGAAGTATACAACGTGGGCTCAGAAGATCAGATAGAAGTGAAGAGAATAGCAAACATAGTTGTACATGAGATGGGCCTGAAGAATGTGGTCCTTCAGTTCACGGGTGGAGTGCTCGGAGGGAGAGGCTGGGTTGGTGACGTCAAGAATATGTTACTCGAGACATCCAAGCTCAGGTCGACAGGATGGAAACCTGAATATGGAAGCGAAGAGTCAGTTAGATTGACGGCGAGAGGAATCCTTTCGTAGCACGCGTTATGAGGTCATGGACAGACATGGAAAAGACGGTATTCGTGACTGGTCTGA
>Ga0315310_10002299_pt1 | contig 11952 bp, 10 predicted proteins | sample TDP5_MG_FD_203630 | JGI IMG/M metagenome (GOLD analysis project Ga0315310, IMG submission 203630) | Freshwater sediment microbial communities from Lake Towuti, South Sulawesi, Indonesia - TDP5 | ecosystem: Environmental > Aquatic > Freshwater > Lake > Sediment | place: Indonesia: South Sulawesi... | reverse complement strand
GGCTGACAGTAAGGTTTTAAATTTATCTTCTCTCCCAAAACCTCTATGAACCACCCTATAGGCCACCCCGCTTTACGTTGGGGCACCATGAGCATTACCTCTTCCAGCCTTGATAATGCTTCTGCCAGTTGTATAGTGTATTCAATATGGCCAAACGCGTACAAAACGACTCGCATGGATTAGTAACCTTTCTTAAGCAATATATTACTTCTTTGAAGGATTATGCCCAATGGGGCCCTGACTTTGTAATATCGCTAACCCTTTCTCCTTTTCCCATAACCTTCGGAAAAGCTGAATGTCGGTTTGCGAAAATGTTTTCAAAGGAAACAGGAAAAGTGCATAGGCTAACGCTGACACAAATATCAATAGAAACAGATTGATCTGTCTAAAAACCAGGATGATTATTGCCATTAAGGCTGCAGCAATGACTGGTTTGGCCCCGATTTCAACAAAGCTAATTTTGAACAAATTCTTTGAAACAAAGGAGTATTGAAAAATCAAGAATACACAACTTGAAATAAAAGAAGCTATACCTGCACCGAGAAAGCCAAATTTAGGTATCAATAATAAATTTAACGCTACATTAGAAAACAGGAGCATAAAATTCCCATATAAGTTTACTCTCTGATTATCGGTGGCAATCAGCGTATAAGCTAGCACTATGTTTGCACCGGAAAGAACAAGTATCCAAATAAGGATCCGAAGAACATTAGCAGAAGCCAAAAATTCACTTTTGTAGAAAAATAGAATAAGCTTGTCACTCAAAAGTGTAGTGCCAACTGCAATTGGCAAGATCGCAATAAATAGATATTTGATGGATTCCCTGCAAGCTATAATGAATTTTTCAGAGGACTCCTTAAATAGCCTGAAGATGACAGGTTGAAATGCCATAGCGTAACCCGTTAACAGCATTCTCCCTACCTTCATTAATTTATGCGCTGCACTATAAAAACCAACATCTGTTGCCCCTGTTAACTTAGAGAGCATAAGAATATCTACATTCCAGCGCATAGTGTTTAAAATAAAAATAAGAGCGAAAACAGGGGTCGCTCTGATAATCCACTTGCAGAATTTTAGGTCTATGCTATACACCGGCCTTCCGATGCATCGAAGGACGAAGTATAGGCTCATAAGCAAAATCAAGAATTGGCTTACCAAGATTGCAGCCATTAATTCTATTAATCCAAAACCCCTAAACAAAATATATATGCCTACAAGAACTTTAAATGAACTTCCAATTATCAAAGGAAGGGCCACAAACTCAAGCTTCTCAAGAGCCCTGCATATAGATTGGCAAATCAAGGCCAATGTGGCGGGTATTAGGGCAAAACTGAGAATATATATGGCCAGAGCAATGTCAGCCGAATAATTTAGCAGATAGCTTGTTAGACCCATGGCTCCCACCATAAGGACTGAAAAGAAAAAACCGACAAAAGAAGCATTAATTAGATACTTGCCTGCCTTTGATTTATCTCGCGCGACTTCTCTTGTAACCAGGTGAGCAAAACCCAAAGAAGAAATAGTCTCAAAGATGAAAAAAAGGGAGAGAGCAATGGAGAATTTGCCCAATCCAGAAACCCCCAGGGAGCGAGCAATGAATATCACCAGTATAAAGGAGCACGCTGGTTCTGCAACCTGGGCCAATAACATAGCGCCCATATTCTTAGCTAATCTCTTGACTGTGTTCATTCACTCCAGCTCCAAATCAGAAACGTAACCTCAAAATGGGATGCTAACATTATCCGCTAAAAGAAGACTTTCCCTCCGATTCAATTTTTCTTATTGCAATAATAATGCCGGTGAAAACCCAGAATATGAGGAATATGTGATTTCCCAGAGACGCCGCATCGACCAGGCCATGGATTAAAAAAGCCATAATTCCAGCGATAAGACCTATTACTACCGATGCCATTGTGCCTTCACTTATTTTAATATAGCTCAATCCCTCTTTATAAACCACGAATATGAGCCAGATGAAGATTGCAAGGCCTGCAATGCCCATCTCTGCTGCAATTTGCAGGAATATATTGTGCACCTGGTAGGGCGTTATGGATGTAAGTTTGATTTCCGTCGTATCATAATCATGCATAACCTCTGTGTAGTTATTAATACCCACACCCAAAAGAGGATTAGCCCTTATTATATTTGATGCTATTTGCATTTGAGGAATTCGGGACAGTGCAGCGCCATAATCGTCGCTAAAGACTCGGCGATTAACGATGTTTAAGAATTGAGGATTGACAGTCACTATGACAGAGGCAATAAGCGAAATAGCAACAATCGATGCCGTAAAATTATTTAGGCCCCTTTTTCCTTTGGTTTTTGAAAAATTTAATAAGACAACTATTAAAATAGCTGTTACAAAACTAGACCACCCTGCCCTTGACAGAGTACATATTAGCGCGCCAATCCCAACAATTAATGTCAAACCACACATCGACTTATAAATGCCCCGTGTTCTGGAAAAAAGGAGACTCAATGGGACAGGCAGTATGAACGTAAGATACCAAGCAAAGTCATTGTAAGATGCCCATGTGCCTGAAATCCTCGACAAGGGCTCGCCAAGTCTTATGTATCCTAACTTTTCCGGACCACCCAATATAGCCGGAACAAAAGGACGGTCAAATTTGTACTGAGCAAGGGCAAGTAGACTTTCCAAAAAAAGCCCTAAAAGAAATAAAGAAATTACAAATTGAATTTGTCTCTTGCTCTTTATATTATTTGCTATATAAATGAAGCCAAGATACATTTTGACCACTTCAACTATCTCAAACAGGCTCAATCTTGGAACGGAAGCATTTGCCATCGACAGTGTAGCCACACCTATCAGGCAGAAAAAAGGCAGGCTTATTCTGGGGAAAAAATTGATCTTTGCATTTTTATTTCTCACAAGGTTGCTAATCCAGAGTAAGTATAAGACGGCGAGCGTAATATCATAGAGAGAAATCATGAATCCAGCTGCCCCACCGAGATGTCCGCTATGTCGAATGGTTATATCCAGTTGTATCGGTACAGTAAAGACCAGCACGCCCAAAAAGAACCGCTCCACATTTCCTGTGAGCACGGCAACAAACGGAACCATCATTCCCAGAATTCCAAGAACAGCCCATTTAGCCGGAAAGATAGCAAGCACCAACATAAATAACCCACAGAATATTCCGCCCAAAACAACGAGGATCGTCCAGCCAAATTTATATCTTCCGGTTATTTCCGGGTTAGAAAAGTACATGGCTTCCTACCTGCAAGAACTTCATCAACCGTTAGGGCTTGATGGGAAATGCTTTATTGTATATAAATGGCAGGCGGCGCTGCCTGCCTCATGTATGGCAAATGTGTATATATGCTTGGGATTGATGCTAAAGGGGGAAGAACTAATTCTGCGGTAGCCCTACCCAATTTAGAATCTCACGCCCAGACTTACCCGGTGAGCATTCTCTAGCCTGTCTGCCAGCCCAAAGGCATAGTTAATGAAATAGTTCTGATATGAGAATCCCATGCCCAGAGCCAATCCGGTATCGTCAATGTTGAATCTATAGCCAATTCTCCCCTGAATCATCTCTCGCCAGTCAAACTCAAAACCAACTGCTGGAGTAACTTCCTGTTCATAAACGAGAAAGGGGAAATCTACGCTTACCAAAATTCTCTGGCTGCCAAAAGGCTTCTGGTAAGCAGCCCCAACGGAAATTGTCAAAGGAAGGGAATCACTTTCATCAAGGAATTTAAGCTTTGTCCCCAAATTTCGAATCGCCAATCCTCCCGCCAGACCTTCTATTGGTGTGTAGTAGAGACCTCCGAGGTCTATTGCAAAAGCTGTACCCCTCTCAACTTCTACGAGTCTTGAGGAGACTATCTTCAGGTTTATGCCCATCGGTAAATTCTCCAGAAACTTGCGGGCAAAACCAGCCAGTATTACAAAATCCTGCTCTGCCTTTGCTGTCCACTCATTTCCGACAAGGTCGATCAGGTCAATATCTCCCGCTGTGTAGTAGGAGAAAGCCCCTGCGAAGACCCCCACAGAAGTTGGCTGGCCATAAAGAAGGTTCATAAAACTATCATCGGCCAGGCCTCGCTGATAGCTGAAAGCAGCCTCTCGACCAGGGAGAGAAATCAAGCTCGCTGGATTATAATGGAGAACACATATTTCTCCCCCAACTGCAGTGTAGGCTTCTGCCATCCCGGAAGCTCTTGCTCCTACCGGCTGCTCGAGCACAATCGCACCTGATGTCCCTGCCCCTTTTGCCCATAAGTTAATTGCCAAAACCGCCACCAGAAAAGTAGAAAGAATAAAGATTTTTTTCACCTTGACCTCCTATTTCAGAACTGCTACCTTCTTGGTAGCTTTGACTCCGGGGCCTTTTACATAAACTAAATAGATTCCCGACGCCACCAGGTCATTTTTATTGTTCCTGCAATTCCATTCAATGGAATCTTGAGCCCCTGATACATCTTTGCTTTTCTCCCAAACAAGCAGGCCTATCAAGTCAAAAATCTCAACATTTACTGTTCCCGGACCACTAGGCCAAAAGTGGATCTCTGCCACCTCGCCTTTCAGAGGATTAACATAACCGTTTTCCCCTCCCTGAATTTTTACGTCCCCTATTCCTGAAAACTCAATAGGTATTACATTGGGGGCATCAACAGGATTGGTCGGTGCGCCTGTCGCCGGAGCATTCCAGAGGTCTTTAGCCTCAAAGTAGTAAGTATAGTCGTCCCCTGGTTCTAATCTATTCTTGGTGAAGGTATAGAGTTTACCGTCTGTGTAATTTGTATCTCCCGGGTCGACCTCGTCCATAGTAAACGGACTTCCTTCTATCTCTAACCCTGCCTTTTTGATATGTAGCCCGCCTGCCGCTGGAGGGTCATTGTCCTGGTCAGTATACTTTACCCGGTAAACAAAATCAGTACTGGGATAGCCAGTTTCGGGATTTAAGCCATCAGCAGTGTAATTTGTTTCTCCTGTCCAGGATAATGTAGGAGCGTGGTTTGCCACCTCGGGTCCGTCAATAGGGCTGGTCGGTAGCCCGGTTGCTGGAATATTCCACACGTCCTTTGCCCTGAAGTAATAAGTATAGTCATCCCCCGGCCCTAATCTATTCTTGGTGAGAGTATAGAGCTTACCGTCTTTGTAATTTGTATCTCCCGGGTCGACCTGGTTCATAGTAAACGGACTTCCTTCTATATCTAATCCTGCCCTTTTAATATGTACCTTGGGAAAGCCTGATGCTGGAGGGCCGTTGTCCTCGTCCGCATAATTTACCCGATACACAAAATCAGTATTGGGATAGCCGATCTCGGGATTTAAGCCATCTTCCGTGTAATTTGTTTCTCCAGTCCAGGATAACGTAGGAGCATGGTTTCCGACCGGCGCGATGTCCGGACCGGCATGAGGACTGGTTGGTGCGCCCGTTGCTGAGATATTCCAAACGTCTTTTGCCTCAAAGGAATAAGTATAGTCTGTTCCCTCTTCCAAGCCACTCTTGGTGCAAGCATAACGTTTCCCATCGCTATAAGTCGTATCTCCCGGATTTACTTCGCTCATGGTAATTTCGCTTATCTCTGTACCACCCTTCATAATATGTAACTTTGGATAACCTGGAGCCGGAGCTTCGTTGTCCTGGTCAGTATACTCTACCCTATAGACAAAATCGGTACTGGGATAGCCGGTTTCAGGATCCAAACCATCGGAAGTATAGTTCGCTTCTCCTGTCCAGGATAATATAGGAGGACGGTTTGTGATATCTGGCGCGTCTTTAGCGCTGGTCGGTGCGCCCGTCGCTGGACTATTCCAAAGGTCCTTTGCTTCAAAGTAATAAGTGTAGTCGTCCCCCAAACCTAAACCACTTTTGGTGAAAGTATACAGTTTATCGTCTGTGTAATTTGTATCTCCCGGGTCGGCCTGTTGCATAGCGAACACCCCTATCTCTACCCCTGCCTTTTCAATGTGTAACTTCGGATAGTCTGATGCTGGAGGATTGTTGTCCTGGTCGGTATAGTTTACCCGGTAGACAAAATCAGTATTGGGATAGCCAGTTTCGGGATCTAAGCCATCAGAAATATAGTTCGCTTCGCCTGTCCAGGATAATGTGGGAGCAATGTTCCAGTGGAGATAATAAATGTCATAGTTTCCTGATGTATTGTCGCTCCAGGCAATGTGTGGATTACCTGAACTATCTAAACCAAGAGAAGGCACTCTGGACTCCCCGCTGGTATTTGATATGGCTATTGATTCCTGTCCTGAACCATCAACATCAACCCACGCTGTCCCGTTCCAATTTAGATAATAAATCTCCGTGTTTCCTGAAGTATGATTAAACCAAGCAATGCGGGGATTATTCGAACTATCTAAACTAAGGGAAGGAAAGCCAGAATCCCGACTATCCTTTGAGACGTTTACTGACTCCTGACCGGAACCATCGGCATCAACCCACGCTGTCCCATTCCACTTGAGATAATAAATTTCATAGTTTCCCGAAACATAATTATCCCAGGCAACATGGGGATTGTCTGAACTGTCTAAACAAAGGGAAGGGTTCCTGGACTCGCCTACAGTACTTGATATGTTTATTGATTCTTTTTCTGAAGAACCATTGGCATCTACCCATGCTTCGCCATTCCACTTAAGATAATAAATTTCCATGTTCCCTGAAGTATGATCCTTCCAGGCAATGTGAGGATTATCCAAACTGTCCAAAGAAATGGAAGGATAGCCCGAATATCCAGTATTAGTGGAGACGTTTATTGATTCCCGACCCGCCGAACCATTGACATCGACCCATTCTGTGCCATTCCACTTAAGATAGTAAATATCGTAGTTGTTCCCTGAAATAAAGTTCTTCCAGGCAATGTGTGGATTCCCTGAACTATCTAAACAGAGTGAAGGATAATAAGTCCCCTTAATATTTGGGATATTTATTGCCTCCTTCCCTGAACCGTCGGTATCTACCCATTTACTGCCATTCCATTTAAGATAATAAATTTCATGGCTTCCGGAAGAAGAATCGTGCCAGGCAACGTGGGGATTTCCCGAACCATCCAAACAAATAGAAGGAAAACCAGAAACCCCGGCATTGTTTGAAATATTTATTGATTCCTTCCCCGAACCATCAGCATCCACCCATTCACTGCCATTCCACTTAAGGAAATAGATATCACCGTTTCCTGTAGTGGAATCTTGCCAGACGACATACGGATTACTCGAACTATCTAAATAAAGAGAAGGATTATCGGAATCCGCAAGACTTTCTGATATGTTCATTGATTCCTGTCCTGAACCGTCTGCATCTACCCATATTGCCCAGACAGAATGTGTAGATACCAAAACAAAGAAAAGAGATAAGACACCAAAATACATACATTTTTTGAAAAAACTTAACGGCTCTACGCTCCCTGTTTTCCTTGCCATTTAAAGACCTCCTTTTCTTCCCTAAAAAATGATTTCAAGCCGACCTCTCATAACTAAATAATCCGAAGTCGTATTTCCAGCACTATTTTTATAGTCGCCGTTTATATATTCTCTCAGAGACAAAATGTTTCTGCCTATTCAAGACCACGCCTAACACGTTAGCCTGGTTATCCCGTAAGGTGGCATAGACTTGCTGAATGTCCTCCCGGTGGGTCTTGCCTGATTGGACGACGAGTAAGACTCCATCTATCTGAGAACTCAACACACTTGCGTCGCTATATGGAATAACTGGCGGCGAGTCAATTAGAATTAGGTCAAATTTTGGTTTTAGCTCTTTGAGAAGGTCTTTTAATCTCTCTGATTCGAGTAATTCCGCTGGGTAGGATGATAAATTTCCAGAACTGATTACTTTGAGATTTTCCTTTTCTGTGTTTATCATGCCTGAATCCAAGTCTACATTTCCCTCTAAAATTTCGGTCAATCCAGGACTCTGCATCAAGCCTAATCTACTATGTATACTTGGAAATCGTAAATCTGAATCAAGCAAGAGCATTCTGAATTGGGGAAGGTCGGACATAGCTAAGGCTAAGTTAATGGCAGTGGTAGTCTTACCCTCATAATGGTTGGCACTGGTAATTAGGATTGTCCTTATCGATTTATCTTGCGTGGCTCGCAGAATGTTCGTCCGCAACGCCCTATATGCTTCTCCGGTTGCAGATTTCTCATCGGGTAAAGTTAGGGATGAGTAGTGTTCTTTATCCTTTTCCATTTAGATTTACTCCTCTTTTATTAGTGCAAATCTATGCTCGGAAAACTCAGGGTTTGAAGCCTAAGAAGGATTTTCTTATCTTTTTTGGCGTTGAAGGAATAGTTCCCAAAACTTTTAAGCGTAAGTAGTGCTCTATATACTTAGAACTCCTTATGGAAGAATCCTGGTATTCAGCAAAGAATGCCATGCCCAGACCAAACGCCGAAGCCATAGCCCCTCCCAGGAGAATAAATATTGCCCTTTGCCGTCTCAAAGGATAAGGGGGCGGAACAGCTGGGTCAATTACTCCTGCGCTTCCCATTCCTCGCATTTCAGCGACTTCAGAAATGCGAGCCTCTTCCAATTTCTTCAAGAGCAGCAAGTAGACATCTTCATTACTCTTGACCGCCCGGGCTAACCGAGCCATCTCCAGTTCCTTCTGAGGCAAACTCTCAAGTTTGGCGGTGAATCTATTTATTTCCTCCTTGGTACGAACTACTCGCGGGTCCTTCTCAGGGTACTCAGACAGGGCACCAGATAATGAGGCATTAAGTTCTGATAGCCTGGCCAAAATATAAGTTCTCTCCGCTGTCAAATCGGCCATTTTCTCCCTCTCTTTAAACTCTTGTAAAGCTCTGTCAGAATCGCTAAGTTTCCGTTGAGCTACTTTGACCTGTTCGGCAATAAAATCATAAGCGCCCCGAACCTTCCCAAGTGAAGCCTCATATCTGTAATCGATGTACTCCTGGGCCAGGGTGTTTACTATGCGCGCAGCTTTTATGGGGTCCTCTGCCTTCATGCCAATCTCAATTATATTGGGGCCGCCGGTTGAACTCACAAATACGCTTTTTTGCAATCCACGAACTGCCTTTTCAAAAGGACTCGGGTTGGTTTGAAAAAATCTATTAAGGAGGGTCTCAAGGAAAGATGGAGGATTGACTTTCTCATCTAAGCCAAGTTGTCTGACGACCGTTTCGGCAATAATCCGACTCTTTATTATCTCTTTCTGGTTGGCGATAAACCCTGCTCTGGCACCATAAGAAAGATAGCCCGTTTCAAGATATGGCACCTCTGTTGGCTCTACCATAATCGTCGTAGAAACTTCATAGACAGGGGACATGCGAAAAGTTCCTATAGTTGCCACTATAGACACACTCAGGAAACCTAGAAGGATTAAGCCTTTTCTTGCAGATATAATCTGCAATAACTCGTGAAAGCCGCTAGTTCTTTCTTCTGGATTTTCCATGGGCTTTGCTCCTTACCCACCACTTATGCTAAACCTTTTGAACCTTACGCGGAACGGAAAAATCCTAATCTCTGGTGAGCCTATCAATCAGTACAATGAAGCCGGTAACTGGCAATATTCCCCGGATAAAATAGCGGTCAAAAATGTCCCATGCTGATTTTTTTCTTGGTAAGTAAACCACATCGCCTGGTTCTAAGACAATGTCTTTACTTCTATCGCCTTCGACTATGACTTTCTCCAAATTTACTTTTATCACTTCGTGGCCGCCCCGGGACTTTCGCGTTACGGTAACGCTCCGTAGGCCAGCACTTTCTGTATAACTTCCTGCTTTAGCTATAGCTTCCAGCACAGTGATACTTTCTCCCATCGGATAAGCTCCCGGCCTTGCCACCTGACCCAGGATAAGAATTTGCATACTTCTAATGCTAACGCCGCTGACTATAACGGTTACTTCTGGATTCTGTACATATTCTGACAATCTTCGGGTAATTACTCCGTCCAGTTCTGCTGGCGTCAATCCAGTAGTATTCACATCTCCGATCAAGGAGAATGATATTTTGCCATCCGGTCGAACAGTTACCATCCTATCAAGTTCGGGATGCTGCCATACAGAAATCTCCATGACATCTCCTGGGCCAATGGTATATGACAACTTTTCTTCAGCAAAGAAAGGGGCCGTATTTGCCAGAAGCAGGGCTGATACCAAAAGGACAATTAAACTCGATTTACTGGACATAACTTATAGACCTCCCTTCCGCAAATGCGAAGCCACCGGCACTGGAGGTTCACTCACCCCTAGATATCAAATACCAATTTCATAACCAGTGGTTTCAAAATCTAATCTTGGTTCCTGAAAATAGACTATCTTTTTCCAGTTTCAAATCTAACCCTGTCGTTTCTTGTGATCAGACCAAATTTTCTATCTTATTGAAGTAGGGAACGGTCTGCAAGGCACAAGCTACGAAGAAGGCTTGCCTTAGCCGATCGAGAAATAACAGATGTGGGTCTTCCTCTTTCTGGGGAAAAAATCGCTGCCGTGAGTCTTTGGCAGTAGATAGTTCATGCACTTTTGCTTTTATGGTCGAGCCTAGGGAATACAAAAAATCCGACTATGTCGTCAGTAGTCAACACCTCTGTCACTTTTCCAGTCATTTGCCGCTTTTTTAAGACACTTTAGAAACTCCCTTTCAATTTCCACTTCACTTCTACACTCGCCAATGTTCGGCCTTATACATTTCAAAGTTTTGGTCAATATCTGCGTAACTTGCAGAGAGACATCTTCTTATGGCCTTCCTTTTCTATCTTTTTTGCCAAATTCCTCAAAAAATTGATTTGTACTTCCCGTAACAAGACCGTAGTCTGCTTGCCCCTGCCCCACGTCATATGCTAATTTCTCAACCGTGATACTGAAATCAATATTTCAGCACAGTAAAAAGAATTAAAAGGCGCCTTATGTTATTAATATTTTTTGATAGCCTGCAATATCCTTTCTTCCAGGTCGTTCTCTGTTCTTACGCCTTCCACGTTAATGTCTAATTTCATAAAGACATCAATCAAAGCCCTTATTATATAGGACCGGGGCAGCTTATAGCCCTTCTTCTTCTTCATCTTCCTGCTTAGCTCATAAAACCAATCAAGACACTCGTCGCAAATGGTTATAGTAACTTTGCGTAAACCTTTTCTTACGTCTGATCTAAAACGCTTGTAATCCTTGACCATCTCTTGGCTTTTGTCTCAGTGTTTCTTTAAACAAGAACTTATTTGCCAGATACATCAAAAAGATTTTAATGGGGATTTCATATTCTTACAATAGGTCGGACGGATGATTTTATGAAATTTTTTGTCAAAAAAAAGGCCCATCAAAAACTGGGTCTTTTAGACAAATGAATCGAATCTTACTGAAAACCAGAACAAAGTGCTCTAATGTTTGCCAACGTAATTTCTGTTTAACCCTTCGACATTTCCTCTCTTAAGCGCGGCTCATGAATTTCCAAAAAGCCGCCAATATCGGAAGTGAGACTTGTCTCTATCCGTAGCGAATAACCATTAAGTTAGGATTAAACACACCTTTCTTAGTACGAGATGATTACGATAATTAAGATTGCTTATGCGAGTGCGAAATCTACGGTCACTTTCGATTGTTTTCTTGTCCAAAACTAAGCCACTTTCTTTCCTGCCAAGCCACGCGAGTTAAGCCGTGGTCAACGCCAATGGTAGCTATTCCCCAGGCGATAGTACGCCCTACAACGGTATTCCTTTTAGATAAGCCCCTATCTAATATTAATGCTCAGTTAAGAACGTCTATCTGCCCCGAGCTTAAGAGTATCGAGTGCAAATTGGGCATAACAATTATTTATGTTACCCGCGATCAGGTCGAAGCTATGAAAAAGACAGCAAACTTGAGCAGATGGGAGGGGAAGCGCTTCTTCACGTTTTGCTTGATAAGTGTAGGCTTTCTGTACTAACAGGTGAGATAGGATTTAAAGAGGGTGGGATAGTAAATATAGAGTTCGATTTCAGGAAAGCACATACATGATACAAATACCAAATTACGGG
>Ga0315310_10002298_pt1 | contig 11953 bp, 10 predicted proteins | sample TDP5_MG_FD_203630 | JGI IMG/M metagenome (GOLD analysis project Ga0315310, IMG submission 203630) | Freshwater sediment microbial communities from Lake Towuti, South Sulawesi, Indonesia - TDP5 | ecosystem: Environmental > Aquatic > Freshwater > Lake > Sediment | place: Indonesia: South Sulawesi... | reverse complement strand
GTGGTGGGAGTGACTCACATTTGAACCGGAATGGACGGATTTACCACAGATAATACATTTTCTTGGCAATTTTTACCTCCTGAATTTTCTATGAGTTTAGCAAAATATCATAATAGTTGCAAGGATAATTTGATATAAGGAGAACTTTTCCGTAAATTTTCTAATATGAGGAAAGACTTGGATATGCCAGTTCAATTCTTGAAAGGTGTGGGACCCGAGAGAGCAAAGCTATTGGGGAAAATTGGCATTGAGACGGTAGGAGACCTAATTAACTATTTTCCCTTCCGACATGAAGATAGAGCCCATTTGAAGCTTATTGCGCAGATCGGTGATGGAGAAGAGGCCACTGTAATGGGAGTAGTTTCCGAGCACGAACTTATTGCCACCAGGAGAGGGAAACCGCTTCTTAAGATTTTTCTTGAAGATGGCAGCAGCAGGGCAACAATGGTCTGTTTCAATCAACTTTATCTGAAAGATGCACTGCCCCCCGGTACTTCGGTTATTCTTCATGGGAAATTTGAGCGCACTTTTCGAGATTTACAAATTACTAATTTTACATATGAGAAGTTAACCGGAAAAGAAGATGACCTGATTCATACGAAAAGAATTGTTCCCATATATCAGGTTACTTCAAAGTTGAACCTGCGCTTCTTAAGGACATTAATTAAGAGAACACTCGATTCACACCTGTTGGGGATAGAGGAGTCCCTATCCGAAAGTCTCATCAGGAAACATGGCCTCTTGCCCTATCAAGAAGCGATCTATAACATGCACTTCCCCTTGAGCTGGGAGAAATTAGAAGCTGCCCGAAGAAGACTGGTATTTGAGGAATTCTTCTTCTGGGAACTGGCTATGGCATTGAGAAAACGACGTGTAAAGATGATAGAAAAGAACAGAAAATATGAGTTGAAAAGAAATCTTTTGACTGCTTTTAGACAGAAGTTACCATTCGATTTCACTTCTGCGCAGAAGAGAGTTATTAACGAAATTTTTGGTGACCTTATGTCGCCAAGACCGATGAATAGACTCCTGCAAGGAGATGTGGGGAGTGGTAAGACGGTGGTTGCGCTAACAGCGATTCTTTTGATTGTGGAGAATGGCTATCAGGCTGCACTGATGGCTCCCACGGAGATTCTGGCTGAACAGCATTATCTGAATTTACGGCAGATGCTGGAAGGTTTAGAAGTCAGGATAGAACTCGCTACTGGCAGGACGGGAGAAAGAAGGCGCAAAGAAGTCTATCGGAAAATCTCCCAGGGCGAGTCTCAGATAATCATTGGCACTCACGCATTGATTGAGGAAGGTGTAAGATTTGCCAATTTAGCTCTGGCAGTCATTGACGAACAGCATAAGTTCGGAGTTATGCAAAGGGGAAGGTTGAGAAAAAAGGGAGAGAACCTGGACATCCTGGTTATGACAGCTACTCCAATTCCTCGAACTTTGGCCTTAACAGTTTATGGAGACCTTGAGGTTTCCCTAATTGACCAGTTGCCACCGGGAAGGAAAATGGTAATTACGCAAAGACTTTCCGAGGAGGAAGCCTATCGGGTAGTTACCAATGTGGTAAGAAAAGAGCAACAGGCTTACATTGTCTATCCAATAATCAATGAATCGGATAAGTTGGAACTAAGGGCGGCAGTGAAAATGGCAGAGAAGCTGATGGCCACTGTATTTAAAGATTTCAGGGTTGGTCTCCTGCACGGCCAGATGAAGAGTGAGGAGAAGGAACAAGTGATGAAGAAATTCTTAGGCAGGGAATTTGATATTTTGATTACTACCAGTATTATTGAGGTAGGTATCGATGTCCCCAACGCTTGTTTGATGGTAATTGAGCACAGTGAAAGGTTCGGTTTGGCTACTTTACACCAGTTGCGGGGAAGGGTGGGGAGGGGGACGGAACAGTCCCTCTGTATCTTGCTGGGAGAGCCCAAAACAGAAGAAGCAAGAAGCAGATTGCAGGTTATGCTGGAAACCGCCGATGGTTTTCGCATAGCAGAAGAGGACTTGAGGTTACGAGGCAGCGGGGAGTTTTTTGGCACTCAACAACATGGACTTCCAGAATTTAGAATTGGCAATATCATTTCTGACTGTGGAGAATTGGAGCTAGCACGCCAGGCCGCTTTCAATTTGGTCAATAGAGATCCTCTCTTGAGTTTTCAGGAAGACGGAGTAATTCGACAGAAGTTCAAGGAGAAATTTGCAAAGAGATTTGGTTTGGCGGCTGTGGGATAATTGGAAAAAAAGGAGTTAAGGATGAAAAAAAAGAGAGTTGCTGTGTATCCAGGGAGTTTCGACCCGGTTACCAATGGACACATTGATGTAATAAAAAGGGCAACCCAGTTATTTGACCGCGTCATAGTAGCAGTGAATGAAAATTTAGGTAAGAAAGTCCTATTTTCCGTCAAAGAGCGAATGGAAATGTTGAGAGCTGTAACGAAAGGACTTCCGGGAGTTATAGTATCCCATTTTGATGGCTTGTTGGTGAACTATGTGAGAGAAAGGAAAGCAAATGTCATAATCAGGGGATTAAGGGCGATGTCCGACTTTGAGTATGAATTCCAAATGGCCTTAACCAACCGCAGGTTGGCACCGGATGTAGAGACAGTATTTTTGATGCCGGCAGAAGCCTATACCTATTTGAGTTCGAGCATAGTTAAGGAGGTGGTGAGCCTCAATGGCAGGGTGGATGGGCTGGTTCCTCACCAGGTTGAAGCCTACTTGAGAAGAAAGCTGTTGACAAAGTGATATCACTGTGATATACTAAAAATTAGCAAGTTTACTTTAACTTTTTGCGAATTTTAGAGGAGATTCTGGAGTAATTATGGCTAAAGCTCCTGCGATAAAAAAGAAATTGGGAGACCTTTTGGTGGAGGTGGGGATAATTACAGCTGAACAGTTACAGGAGGCTTTAGAAGAAGGTAAAGTCAGAGGTGGCAGGCTGGGCGAGACCCTTATGGAATTGGGTTATATTACGGAAGATGTCCTGTTGGCTTTTCTGGGTAAACAGTGTGGAGTATCTTATGTTAGCCTCTCTGAATATGGCGAAATCGATGAGGAAGTTATCAGGAGCGTTCCCGAGAGTGTAGCTAGACACCAGACCTTGATTCCTATTGCTCTCGACGGAAAGACTCTTACCATAGCTATGAGCGACCCACTCAATGTCTTTGCTATTGACGATTTGAGATTGATGACGGGGAGAGAGATTAATGTAGTAATTGCTTCAGAAACAGAAATTAAGAATGCTATAGAAAAGTATTATGGAGCTAAGAGCTCAATGGAAGATATCCTTAAGGAGATGGAACGCTCAGTAAGAGATGAAGGGAATGTAGAGGTAGTAAAAAAGAGCGAGACCGGCGGAGAAGACATCATTGCTCTGGAAGCAGCGGGAGAAGAGGCGCCAATAATCAAGATTGTCAACCTTATTTTGAGCGGAGCTGTTAAAGCGGGTGCCTCAGATGTGCACATTGAGCCTTATGAGAAGACTCTCAGGGTGCGTTATCGAATAGATGGTGTCTTACACGAGGTATCAGCCCCACCAAAAAAATTGCAGAATGCAATCGTTTCCCGCCTAAAAATAATGGCGACTCTGGACATTGCTGAACGCCGTTTGCCCCAGGACGGAAGAATTAAGATTAAAGTGGTGAATAAGGAGGTGGACTTAAGGGTTTCTGTGTTACCTACCTCATTTGGTGAGAAGGTAGTTATGCGTATCCTTGACGCTTCTTCCTTGTGTCTCGATTTGACTAAGCTGGGATTTGAGGCCGAAGCTCTTTCTATTTATAAGAAGAATATTGAAGTACCCTATGGAATTATTTTGGTTACAGGGCCAACGGGTTCTGGTAAATCAACAACTCTCTACTCTACTTTGAGCACTCTCAATTATCCTGACCGTAATATCATTACTATAGAGGACCCTGTGGAGTACGTCCTGCAAGGAATTAACCAGGTACAGGCAAAGCCGGATATTGGGTTGACTTTTGCGGCTGGTCTTAGAGCATTTTTGCGTCAAGACCCGGACATAATCATGGTAGGAGAAATCAGGGATACTGAGACTGCCGAGATAGCTATCAATGCTGCACTCACGGGCCATTTAGTATTTTCTACTCTTCACACTAACGATGCTCCTGGGGCTATGACTCGACTTAACAACATGGGCATCGAACCCTTTCTAACTACTTCCACCGTAATTATGGTCGTTGCCCAGAGGTTGATTAGAGTAATCTGCAAATATTGCAAGGAACCTTATGAGGTTCCATTCGATTTCCTTTCGAGCATCGGCGTTAGAGATGAAGAGATAAAAGGGAAAAAGAAGGTGACTCTCTATCGGGGCAAGGGGTGCGATAACTGCAGTAACACGGGCTATCGGGGAAGGACTGCTTGTTTTGAAGTGATGGAAATCCATGACGAGCTAAGGGAGCTTGTCCTGAACCGAGAATCGACGCATATAATCAAGGCAAAAGCAAGAGAGCATGGTATGATTACCTTGCGCGAGGCTGCCAATAAGAAGCTTTTCTTTGGCGTGACGACAGTAGAAGAAGTAATAAGAGTTACTTTTGCAGATATTGAATGACAATAAGTAAGGAGTAGTCCTTGGTCTCTATTGATGAATTACTGCAATTGATGATGGAGAGAGGCGCATCCGATTTGCATTTAACAGTCGGTACTTCACCCACCTTGAGGATTGACGGAGAACTTGTGGCTACAGAATACGAGAAGCTCGAGGAAGACCAGTGTCAAAGACTAATCTACAGTCTCCTCACCGACAAGCAGAAAGAGAGATTTGAATCCACAAATGAGCTTGACCTTTCCTTTGGAATAAAAAATATAGGCCGCGTTAGAATGAATGTTTTCAGGTATAGAGGAATGGTGGGAGCAGCGTTGAGGGCAGTACCTAACTATTTTATGACATTTGAGGAATTGGGACTTCCTCCCATAGTTTTTGATGTGGTTAAACTTCCTGCCGGCTTGGTCCTGGTAACGGGTCCCACGGGAAGCGGAAAGACAACGACTCTTGCTTCAATGATAAATTACATTAATGAGCACCGTGGTGGCCATATCGTCACCGTGGAAGACCCGGTCGAGTATGTTCACGCCCATAAGAATTGCATAATTACTCAAAGGGAAGTGGGGAGCGATACCTCCTCCTTTGCCGAGGCCCTAAAGCACGTATTCCGTCAGGACCCAAATTTCATTCTTATTGGTGAAATGCGCGATCTGGAAACAATCGCATCTGCACTGACCATTGCCGAGACAGGCCATTTAGTATTTGCCACTCTGCATACGACTGATGCCGCACAATCGGTTAACAGGATCATAGATGTTTTTCCTCCATACCAGCAACCTCAGATCCGTTCCCAGTTATCTTTTGTCTTGCAGGCGGTTTTCTGTCAGAGGCTACTCCCCAAAGGGAGTGGTAAGGGAAGATGCCTTGCCGTTGAAGTCTTGAAGGTTACACCTGCTATTAGAAATATGATACGAGAAGAAAAGACCGAACAGATTCCATCGGCTATGCAGGCAGGAGCGAAATTTGGGATGCAGACAATGAACTGGAGCCTCTATGAGCTATACACGCGTAGGCAGATAACTTATGCTCAGGCCTTAGCGGAAAGCCCGGATGTTGAAGATTTAAAGAGGATTTGCAAGAAGGAAGAAGTTTTAACGCCCGAAGTGAAAACGAAGAGTTGAGGTGGATAACGCATGCCTCTTTTCAGTTATAAGGTGAAGAGCCCTCAGGGAAATGTTCTCACCGGAATGATGGAAGCGAGAGAGCAGAGAATGGTGATCGATCATCTCAGACACCAGAGGCTTCTCGTCTTAGAAATTGGAGAAATCAAGAAGAATGCCTTGAGGGACCTCGTTGATAGCATAAACTTCTTGAAGAAAAGAGTAAGACAGAAAGATTTGGTTCTATTCAGTCGGCAGTTGTCTACTCTGATTGGAGCCGGCGTGCCGATTGTTCAGAGCTTGACAATTCTCTTGAACCAGATAGATAATCCGGCATTTAAAAGGATTATCACTGTCGTACGGGAGGATATTGAGTCAGGAACATCGATTACTGAAGCCCTGGGTCGACATCCCACAGTTTTTGGTGAGCTATATGTCAATATGGTGAAGTCAGGAGAGCTTGGCGGTATCTTGGATATGATTCTGGAAAGGCTTGCAGGCTATCTGGAAGCTGCTGCCAGATTGCGGGGAAAGATAAAGTCAGCGATGGTCTATCCTGCAGTAATTGCCCTCGTTGCCGGTGGTATCACCACATTTTTGATGATAGTAGTTGTTCCTGCCTTTGTTAAAATATTTCAACAGGTGGGTGCCGAGTTGCCGCTTCCTACTCAGCTATTACTTATGGTGAGCAATTTTCTCAAGCAATATATGGTATTCATAGTTTTGGCTCTTATTGTGCTCGTTGTTGGCTTAAGGCAGTATTATAAGACAGAGGCAGGAAGTATGCGTATAGATATGCTTCTCTTGCGTCTTCCTATTTTTGGGATTCTTTTGAGAAAGATAGCTGTAGCAAAATTTACGAGGACTTTTGGAACACTGGTCAAGAGCGGTGTTCCTATACTTCAAGCGCTGGACACCGTGGCCAAGACCTCGGGAAATAGAATTATTGAAAAGGCTGTCTTGCAGGCGAAAGAGTCGATTCGGGAAGGGGAGAGAATATCTGAACCTTTAAGAGCAAGCGGCGTCTTCCCACCGATGGTGAGCCAGATGATTTCGGTGGGAGAGGAGACGGGCAACTTAGATGCGATGTTATCCAAAATTGCGGAGTTTTACGAACAGGAAGTCGACGCTGCTGTGTCGGGTCTTACCTCTTTGATTGAGCCAGTAGTTGTGGTCTTTATGGGGGTTGTGATTGGGGCCATTGCCATTGCGATGTATATGCCTATGTTTCAGCTCGGGCAGCTCGTTGGCAAAGGAAGCTTCTGAGCGATTGTAAGAAGGAAGCGAAGTTTTGGCGCTAAAAGGGAAATAGTTTTCAATAATCTTATTGACAGCGAGTAAAAACTGTGATAAAATTAATATTTAGAGAGGGGGTGATAAAGAGTGTTGAGGTTACATAGGAAGTGCAAAGGATTTACCTTGATTGAACTGATGATTGTGGTGGCAATTATCGGCATACTGGCGGCAATCGCTATTCCTCGCTTTGCTAACCTTATCGACAGAGCCAGGGAGGCGAGAACGCAGGGTAACCTCGGTTCCCTCAGGTCAGCCTTAGCTATCTGCTACGGTGCTACCGATGGTACCTGGTCAGCCACATTAGCTGCCTTAGTTCCAACCTACATAGATGCGGTTCCCACAGTTCTGCTTCCCTCTTCTTATGCCGTGGTGCATGCTGAGACAAGTGCAGAGACAGCTGTTGCCGGGAATGACGGGCTGTGGTTCTATGATGGTGTCGGAACATGTAACGTTAATTGCACCTGCACGGATACTCAGGGTAATGTAGTAAATACCTGGTAATCCTTTGCCTCGGTATAGGTTGATGCGTTAATTAAGTAAGGTAATGGCTTGATGATAGTTAATTACTAATTGACCATCAACCTATTTTTTATTGGCTGATGGTTGCTATCAAAACAGAAGGTCTGACAAAAGTATATAAGAGAACCCACCTCTTCTGGACAAAAAGAACTAGGGCGCTTGAGAATTTAGACCTAGAAATTGAAGACAGAAAAGTTTTTGGGCTTTTGGGGTTGAATGGTTCGGGAAAGACAACTCTGCTTAAGCTCCTTGTAGGTTTGATTTTTCCCACAGAAGGGTCTTCCTACATTTTTGGCCAGAAGGTTCCTAACCTATCTATACTCTCGAGAATTGGTTATCTTCCAGAAATTCCTTGTTTCCTTATGTATCTTACGGCAAGCGAACTGCTCCATTTTTATGGGAAACTCTATAGGTTTTCTCCAAGAGAAAGGAAGAAAAGGGTGGAAAGTACGCTCGATTTGGTAGACTTGAGAGAGAACAGGAACGACCGCTTAACCGACTTCTCTAAAGGAATGCTGGAAAGAATAGGTATTGCTCAGGTACTTCTCCACGATCCCGAGCTTTTGCTTTTGGATGAGCCAGCTTCAGGGCTTGACCCTCTGGGAATCAAGAAGTTGCGCCAGACCATTCTGAGATTAAAAGAAGAGGGAAAGACAATAGTTTTGAGTTCGCATTTCGTTACAGAGGTGGAAAGAGTGTGCGACGAAGTAGGAATTCTCCATAAAGGAAAATTGAAAAGAGTAGTTGAGATGAAAGGCCGGGAAAAGAGTCTGGAGGACATCTTTGGAGAAACCGTGACCGAGGAAGGGGAATGAGAAGAACACTTGCAATTGTAGAGTATACAGTTAAAGAAAATATAAGGCATAGAATTTTTTATACTATCCTTCTATTTGCTTTAGTCATTATATTGAGTTCTGTTCTCTTTTCCATGCTTTCAGGAGAAGAAGAAGTAAGGGTAATCCTCGATATAGGACTGGGGGCAATTGAGATATTTGCCTTCCTGAGCGCAGTTTTTGCTGCGGTGAGTCTTATTCTGGGAGAGATGGAAGATAAGAGCGTATCCTTAATTTTGACAAGACCTGTGAGGCGTTTCGAATATATCTGGGGTCGCTATATAGGAATACTCTCTATTTCGCTAACCAACATTCTCTTAATGTCTTCTGCGCTCCTTTTTCTTCTCCTCGTTAAAAGCTGGGTATTTGACTTCAGGTTCTTGCTTGCTGTAGCATTTATTTTCCTTAAAGTGGTGATTATAAGCGCTCTGGCAATTCTTCTCTCCCTTATTTCGACTTCAGCAATATCGAGCATCTCTGCCACTTTCTTTTTATGGATTCTGGGCCATGTTACCGGCCATTTGAAATACTTAAATCATGTGTTGCTGGAAAAAGGGATTAAAATTACAATATTTCTAAAAGCAATCTATTATCTTTTGCCCAATTTTCAGTACTTGAATGTTAAGGATTACATAGGTTACCCGAATCCCCTCCCCGGGACTACTATTTTCTGGCAGTTAGCCTATAGTTTAGCTTATGCCAGCGTAGCTACCTGGCTTTCAGTTCTTATCTTTTCCCGGAAAGAGTTCTAATAACGGGGGGTGATTGGTCGGACACCGTTTACGGTGTCATCTGGTCGGGCACTCTTTAGAGTGCCAATTTTTCGTCACCCTAAACGGCGACCAACCCCGATAAATATCGGGGAGTCCTTGCAAAAGCAAGGCTAATTATATACCTACCTTTCGGGAGGAGTCCAGAACATAGACTGACTTGAAGAGAGAAAAAATGAAGAAGTCTATGTCTATTATCATTTTGATTTTGCCTCTGTTTGGCTTATCTATTTTCAGTCAGCACCAGGTAGAGAAGAGGTTCCAATCTCCTCTGCCATCGATAATTGAGGTCAAGCTTTCCTCCTTTATCTATTTCTGGGGTAGTTTGCTCGGGCTTCGCCGGCTCTCTTCTGATTTAGCCTGGATAAGACTCCTGCAGTATTACGGGACCCTGGAAAGAGAAGAGGAGCACGTTCGTCACGGAGACTATTGTGAGAGAGGGGAGTATGAGAATTTACTGCCTATGTGTCAGGAAGTTGTCCGGCTCGACCCTTATTTCCATTACGCATACCTATTCGGTGGTGGTTGTCTTGCTTTTAACCACGAGCGATATGACGAAGCAATCGAGCTTCTTCGAGAGGGAGTTAGAAATGACCCAAAATTCTGGAAATTTCGTCTATACATAGCAGCAATCGTTTTTACCAGGACCAGGGAATACGATAAGGTTATTCCTCTTCTGGAAGAGGCTACTAGATACAGAGACTGCCCTGAAGTGGTTAAGATCTTTCTCGCCAACATATATGAAGCTAAGAGAGAATATGCCAAGGCGATAGCTATATGGGAAAATATTCTTGCCATAAGTGGAAATGAGTGGGCCAGGTCGGTGGCCGAAAGCCGTCTGAGAGGGATGGGAATTCTCCGTTAGAAAAGTCATAACGGAATGAAGGAGCCGTAAGGTTTTATTATTCTACTTTTTCATTTTCCTTTTGGGTCTGGGATTTGGCAGTTTTGCTAATGTATGCATCTATCGCATCCCTCGAGGAGAATCTATAGTTAAGCCAGGCTCCTATTGTCCCAGATGCAGGAAGCAGATTAAATGGTTCGATAATATACCAATAATGAGTTATATCCTCCTGGGAGGGAAATGCCGAGAGTGCAAGGAGAGAATATCTCCCCAGTATCCCCTGATAGAACTTATAACTGGCCTTCTCTTTATGCTCACCTTTTGGAGGTTTCATAGTGTTCCCCTGACGGCTATGATTTTTCTTCTCTTAATCTTGTCGTTAGTCATCGTTTCCACGATAGATTTCTTTACGTATACCATTCCTAACATTTTAACCTATTCCCTGATTATTATTGGCCTGATCTCCTCCCCGTTCAATTCCTTTCTTGCCGACTACTCCAGGACAGTAGTGAGTAGCTGTAAAGAACTCTCCCTAATTCTATCTTCTTCCCAGGGCTTTCTCATTGGGGGCGGAGTGGTTTATCTGATTGCCTTGTTTGGGAGGAGCGTGTTCAAAAGAGAGGCTATGGGAGGTGGCGATATAAAGCTTGCTTGCGGAGTGGGTACTTTCTTGGGCATGGTGAATATACTCTGGGTAATATTTCTAGCAAGCTTCTTGGGTGCGTTAAGCGGAGCTTTTCTAATGGTTACGGGAAAGTACAGGAAATTTCAGGTTATCCCATTTGGAGTCTATATTTCTTTGGGAACGGTACTGGTTTTCATATTTCAGCCAATATTAAGTAGGATTTACATCGAGTTAGTCTCCAGCTGTCGGTGAGGGCAATTTGCGCTATGTTGAGCTTATTCTTTCTGGTGATAGGGCAAAAGTTATTGACAATCAATATTCTTTTAATATATAATTAAGGTAAAAATGGGGCTATTAACCGGTGGTAAAGAATTATTAGGCATAGATATAGGGACTCACTCAATAAAAGTTGTAGCGTTGAAAGGAAGTCCTACCAGGTGGGTTCTGGCTAAGTATGCTGTAAGTGAGATTCCTTCCGGCATTACCGAAGAGCTCTCTCCCGAAGAAAGAAAGGCAGTGGTAACTTCCACCTTAAAGAAGATGCTTTCCACTGCAAGGATAAGGACAAAGAAGAGCGCTACCTCGGTTTCGGGTAATGCTGTAATTGTCCGTTATGTGAGATTTCCTCGAATGAGTCCTTCCGACCTCGCAAAAACAATCCAATTTGAAGCCGAACCCTATATTCCATTCGATATTCGTGAAGTTAACATAAGCACTCATATATTGGGCGACATTACAGAAGATGGACAGGCGAAGATGGAGACAGTTTTGGTAGGAGCGAAGAAAGAACTCTTGCAAGAACGGATAGAAATAATTGAAGGTGCAGGACTCAAGCTTTTGATAATAGATGTGGATGCTTTTGCTTTAGAAAATGCTTACGAGATTACCAGGAATAAAGAGCGACTAGAGACAGTGATGTTGCTTAATCTGGGAGCGACAACATCGAACATTAACATCCTGGAAAATGGAGTTTCCAAAATTGTGCGCGATATATTTATTGGTGGCAACAATCTAACCAGAGCGATTCAGAAGAATTTGCAACTTGACTATTCGAAAGCAGAGGATCTGAAAAAGGAACATGGCTTAACTCTGACAGGCGAGGAGGAATTGGAAAGTATAGCTGCCAGAGATGAAACAAAAGTCCAGGTCTCCACCATCATGATGCCCCTTATACGTGAACTTGTGGGAGAAATTCGGAGGTCAATCGATTATTATCAGGCACAGACTGGAGGCGAGAAGAGCGTGGATAGGATTATGTTAAGTGGGGGTAGTTCGAGACTAAAGAACCTGGATAGACTTTTGGGCGATGAATTGGCAATGCCTGTAACCATCAATAATCCTTTTCAAGGAGTTGACACGACAAGGGTGCAAGACAAGAATTTTGGGGAGCTTGCTCCCATAT
>Ga0315310_10002297_pt1 | contig 11954 bp, 12 predicted proteins | sample TDP5_MG_FD_203630 | JGI IMG/M metagenome (GOLD analysis project Ga0315310, IMG submission 203630) | Freshwater sediment microbial communities from Lake Towuti, South Sulawesi, Indonesia - TDP5 | ecosystem: Environmental > Aquatic > Freshwater > Lake > Sediment | place: Indonesia: South Sulawesi... | reverse complement strand
ATCTACATTTGTCCCCTTAAGCCTAACAACAAGCGGGACATCTATTTTGGTATCTTTAGCAGCATCAATAACACCCTGTGCTATTATGTCGCATCTCATTATTCCCCCGAAAATGTTGATCAACAATACTTTAACTTTCTTATCTGCAAGGATTATTTTCAACGCATGAGCCACTTGATCAGTGGACCCACTCCCACCGACATCAAGGAAATTTGCAGGCTCTCCGCCGAAGAGCTTTATTATGTCCATTGTGGCCATGGCCAAGCCTGCACCGTTCACCATTAAGCCAATAGTGCCCGACATGCCTACATAGCTCAATCCTTTGCTCTTTGCCTCCCATTCCCTAATGTCATCCTCCTCAATGTCACCCCCTTCAATATCATTAAGTGTATTGAGATCCATGTGCCTGAACAGGGCGTTGTCGTCAAGGACGATCTTTGCATCAAGAGCCAAAAGCCTTCCATCTGAGGTAAGGGCAAGCGGATTGACCTCTGCAATGACACAGTCAAGGTTGAAGAATACCCTGGAAAGGGCAGTGAGAAGGTTTGATGCCTTTCCAAGCAAGGACGGGTCCAGTCCGCACTTGAGGGAAAGCCTTCTTGCCTGATAGGGCTGCAAGCCTATGGATATGTCTATTTCTTCCATGTAATTCTTCTCCGGACACTTCCGGGACAACTCTTCTATATCAATGCCGCCCTCGGAGCTCATAATCATTACAGGTATCTCCCGTGAACGGTCAATTACCATCCCCAGATATAGCTCTTTTTTGACATCAAGTGCCTCTTCAACAAGAAGTTTCTTTACGATCCGCCCTTTGGGTCCTGTCTGATTTGTGACGAGATTCATCCCGATCATTTGACTGGCGATCTCCCTTGCTTTAAAGGGATCGGTGGCCCTCTTTATTCCTCCAGCCTTGCCCCGCCCCCCTGCATGGATCTGAGCCTTCAAAACACAGGTTCCTCCCAGGAACAGTGCCACAGACTCTGCTTCCTCAGGGCTTGTCACCACACCTCCCCTGGGCACATCTATACCGAACCTTTTCAGGATCTCCTTTGCCTGGTATTCATGAATGTTCATGGAAGGAACAGGTGATATTATCGTCTGCGTTTTAGATAACGCAAAGTGATTTTTCTTTTAATATCTGCAATAGATTCGGACGGATCCAGATCCTTCGGACATGCCTTTTGACATGCAAAGGCTGTATGGCACCTGAAGACTCCATTTTCTCCCTCAACAATGTCCATCCTCATATCTCCCTCTCCATCCCTTGAGTCGGCGAGAAACCGGTTGGCTTGAAGAAGGGCCTGTGGCCCCAGATATTCATCATCTGTTCCAGAGATTGGGCATGCAGCATAACAATTAGCACACAGAATGCAATCAGAGACATTATTGATCCTCACCCTCTCTGCCTGGCTCTGTGGCCTCTCCTTTGCGGGCGGTTGGTCACGGGCAAGCAAATAGGGTTTGACAGACTTGAACTTGCCCCAGAAAGGACGTAGGTCAACAACAAGGTCCTTTATAATTGGAAGATGTGGTTGTGGCCTGAGAGTAATTTCAGTCCTTTTCAAGGTCTCTATCTGGGTCTCGCACGCAAGACGAAATGAGTCGTTGATGAGCATCCCGCATGATCCGCACACACCTGCGCGGCAGGAGGCCCTGAAAGCGATGCTCCCGTCCACCCTCTCCTGGATATAGAATAGCCCCTCCAAGAGAGTCATTCCCTTGCGGACGGGGACCTCATATTTCTGAAACCTGGGCCTCTTGTCCGATTCGGGATCAAATCTTAATATTTTAAAGAATACAGCCATTAATATTCTCTCTCCTTTGGCTGGAATTTGCTGATCGTCACCGGAGCATACTCCAGCACAGCCCCTTTTTCTGAATAATAGGCCAAACTATGCTTAAGCCACTTTCCATCGTCTCTTTTTGGGAAGTCCTTCCTGAAATGCGATCCCCTGCTCTCTTTCCTTGCAAGCGCACCCCTTAGAATTGCATCTGCCACATCCAGGCTTCCCCCAAGCTCTATTGTCCACATCATCTCCTGGTTCATACTCCGCCCATGACTGGTCAAGCCAATTTTCTTATAACGATCCCTGAGATCGGTGATCCTTGCGAGAGCGTCTTTGAGCCCTTCGGCATCCCGGAAGATTCCAACCTTCTCTGCCATGGTTTTATTCATCTCTTCCTTGAGGATAACCATCCTTTCCTTCCCATTGGATTTTAGAAGCCTGTCGAGCTTCTCCCCTTCCCTTTTCAGCGTATTATTCAATACCTTCTCATAGGAGGGGCCAGCTGAGCCCTTTCCAACGACATACTCCCCAGCAGACTCCCCTGCTATCTTTCCATAAACTATGGTCTCCAGGAGGGAATTACCCCCGAGACGGTTTGCCCCATGAACGCTTACACAAGCGCTTTCACCGGCAGAATAAAGCCCTTTAATTTTGCATTCACCAAGGGGATTGGTATCTATTCCGCCCATTGTATAGTGCGCTCCGGGCTGAACCGGAACGGGCTTTTCAACAGGATCAACTCCAGCAAAATTCATGCACAGCTCCCTTATGCCCGGAAGCCTTTCCATTATCTTCCTTGCCCCGATATGCCTCAGGTCAAGAAGAATATATCCACCGGGGAAGCCCCCTCCCTTCTCAATCTCCCTTATGATATTTCTTGATACGATGTCCCTGGGGGCAACCTCCATTGCCTTTTTTGAATCGGGATAATTTGCAAGAAACCTCTCCCCCTTGTTGTTGAGGAGGAATCCCCCCTCCCCCCTTGCGCCCTCTGTTACAAGGATGTTAGTCCCGTAGAGGGTCGTAGGATGAAACTGGATAAATTCCATGTCCTTTAAAGGGACACCGGCCCAGTAGGGAACAGCCATTCCCATGCCGGTATTTATGACAGCGTTTGTGGAGTTGCCATAGATCCGGCAGGCCCCGCCCGTGGCAAATACGACAGCATCGGAATGGAATGCTTCAAGCCTTCCCGAAGCAAGATCAAGGGCAACAATTCCAACACATGTTCCCTCATCCATAGCAATGGCTGTCACGAGCCATTCATCCATAACAACAGTCTCACCCCTCTCAGCCCAGTGCTCAAATTTCACCACCTGGCCGTAAAGGGTATGAAGCAGCATGTGGCCTGTCCTGTCTGCTGCATAGCATGTCCTGGGGAAGCCTGCGCCGCCAAACGGGCGCTGGGCTATCTTGCCGTCCTCTGCCCTGCTGAAAGGACATCCCCAGTGTTCCATCTCATAGATCCTTCCCGGTGCCTCTGTGCACATTTTTATGACAGCATCCTGGTCTGCCAGATAGTCGCTCCCCTTGATCGTATCGTAGGCATGTTTCTCCACAGAATCGTTGAAGCCGCGGGGATGGTTCCCGAGTGCAGCGTTGATCCCGCCCTGGGCTGCGATAGAATGACTCCTGACCGGGTGGACCTTTGAGAACAGTGCAACCTTCAGGTTTCTCCTGTTTCCCTCTATCAGCGCCCTCATCCCTGCAAGCCCGCCGCCTACAACGATGATATTGAAATTTCTCATCAGTGAATCCCCGTTATTTTGGGCAAGTAAACCCAAATGGTATAGGCAAACATAACGGCCGTGAAGACAGAAACGAGAACCATGAGAGTCCCCTGCCTCCTTGTCAGTGCGAAGAAATCTACAAGGATTATCCTGAGGCCGTTGAATAGATGGAAGAAAACACCAAGGACAATAAGGATCTCAATGTATTGGAAGCCGGGACCCTGAACCAATGAAGTAATCCAATCGTAGGTCTCGGCGCTTCCGAAAAGCGCGGAGCTGTTAATAAGGATATGCGGGATTAGATATACTGCCAGGAGAAAGCCTGTGAGCCTCTGTAGTCCAAAGAACCAGAGACCATGGTGCTCCCTGACAATGTTTCTCCCGGCGCTGAGATAAAGGTCTCTTGTGATCTTCACTATCCGATCAACCTCCGACCAGCGGGATCAGTGCAGCAATCCCATATACAAGAAAAAGCAGGCCCAGAACAAACATGAGATACCCCAGCACTTTCCTCCAGAGGAGGCGTGGATTGTAATCAAGGATAATGGCCCACAGCCCGTTAAAACCATGATAAAGGCAGGTAATAAGCAGCAGCACATCGAAAATAAGCCAGCCTGCGTGCTGCAGCCTTCCGTGCACTGAATAGAAGTTTACCGCCCCACCCTTAAGGGGCAGGATGAACATATGGACAGCCATTCCAACTGCCAGAAAAAGCCCTGTCAGGCGCTGGAGAAACCACGGCCAAAATCCTGTTCTTTCTATCTGCATATTTTCATGCCTTGAATCTATCTACTCCCATTATATACGCATCTCCTCCAAAAATATCGTTGATCACTATGACCGGGAAATCCTTGACCGTCAATTTCCTTATGGCTTCTGGCCCAAGATCCTCGTATGCGACAATCTCGCTCGCAGTGATTTTCTTGGCAAGAAGAGCGCCTGCCCCTCCAACTGCTGCAAAATAGACACATTTATACTTCTTCATTGCCTCAATGACAGCAGGGCTCCTTTTACCCTTCCCGATCATGCCTTTTATCCCCTCTTCCATCAGCCTTGTAGCATATGCATCCATCCTGTAGCTCGTTGTTGGACCTGCAGACCCTATTGGCCTGCCCGGCCTGGCAGGGGAAGGCCCTACATAATAGATGACTTGGCCTGAAAGCTCCAATGGAAGGGTTTTGCCCCTGTCCATCTCTTCCACAAGCCTCTTATGGGCAGCATCCCTTGCTGTTATCAGCACACCGTCAATCAGAACATTGTCTCCGGCCTTGAGATTTTCAATGTCCTTATCGGTCAATGGCGTAGTCAGGCGCACCGGGGTCTTCATAGAATCACCTCCGCATGCCTGTGGGAGTGGCATTCTATATTCACAGCAACCGGAAGAGATGCAATGTGGCATGGGAAAACCTCAATCTGGACAGAGAGGGCCGTAACGGAACCTCCAAGGCCTTGTGGACCAATCCCCAGCCGGTTAATTTCATCAAGGATCTCCTCTTCCAATCTCGCTACATCCGGATCATTGCTCCTTGTTCCAATGGGGCGAAGCAATGCCTTTTTTGAAAGGATTGCCGCCTTCTCGAAATTCCCACCCATACCCACACCAACAATGATAGGGGGGCATGGATTTGATCCTGCCTCCTTGACCCTTTTGATCACAAACTCTTTGATACCTGCAATTCCTGCAGCCGGAGTCAGGATAGTGAGGCCGCTCATGTTCTCGCATCCACCGCCCTTGGCCATGAAGTCTATCTTGATTTTATCCCCGGGCACGATTTCCAAATGGATGATGGCAGGGGTGTTGTCTCCTGTGTTCACCCGTTTTAGAGGATGGACAACTATTGACTTCCTGAGAAAGCCCTCTGAATATCCCTCCCTGACCCCCTGGTTGATAGCATCATAAAGCCCTCCACCGGTAACGGAAACCTCCTGTCCCATTTCAATGAAAAACACTGCGACGCCTGTATCCTGGCACAGCGGATAAAGGTCTTTCCTGGCAATCTCGGCATTCTCAAGGAGCTGCCCAAGGACCTCCCTGCCTATCTCGGATTTTTCTCTTTCCCTTGCCATCCTGAGGGCCGAAGTCAAGTCTTCCTTGAGGTTATAGTTTGCCTCAATGCAAAGGTTCTTTACTGCGTGGACAATCGTCTGTTTATCAATTTGCCTCATCCGTTTATCCCAAAAGTGCGTCTGCCTCTTTTTTTACGGCACCCACTGCCTCTGCAGACTTCATAAGGGCTGCTTGCTCCTCATCTGAAAGCTTAAACTCTATTATCTGCTCCATTCCCTTTCTTCCCAGCTTTACAGGGACGCCGACGAAAAGGTCCTTGATTCCGTATTCACCCTGACAGAGCGCTGCGCATGGAAGGATCTTTTTCTTGTCTCTTACTATTGATTCCACCATTTCAACGGTAGAAGCGGCCGGTGCATAATATGCGCTGCCGGTCTTTAGAAGCTTGACGATCTCTGTTCCTCCCTCGCGGGTCCTCTTTACGATGCTATCCAGGCGTTCTTTCTGGATGAGATCCTTCACTGGCACACCTCCCACGGTCGTATATTGGACAGACGGAACCATTGTGTCCCCATGTCCGCCCAGGACAAATGCAGCAATATCCTTAACTGAGACCTTCAGCTCCATTGCAATAAACGCCCTGAAGCGCGATGAATCCAGGACTCCTGCCATCCCGAGCACCCTTTCCCTGGGAAACTTGCTAACCTTATAAGCCACATAGGTCATGGCATCCAATGGATTTGCAACCATAATAAGAATGGCCTGCGGAGAGTTTTTAACAACTTTCTCTGTTACATCCTTAACGATCGATAAGTTCGTCTTGAGGAGATCCTCTCGGCTCATTCCAGGTTTGCGTGGAACACCTGAGGTGATGACAACAATATCCGAATTCTTCGTCTCCTCGTATCCGTTTGTGCCGACAATCTGGACATCGCACCCATAAACAGGCATGGCCTGAAGCATATCAAGCCCCTTGCCTTGCGGCATGCCTTCAATTACATCCACAAGTGCGACATCCCCAAGCTCCTTCTGCGCCAGAATGAGCGCCGTAGTAGCTCCAACATTTCCCGCACCTATTACAGATATCTTGTTCCGAGCCATATTTTTCCCTCCTTATATTCAGAACACCCCTTTACAAATAATCGAAAGCGAGTCAGGCAGCATCTCAAATGAGGCAGGAAGCGTTCCTGGCTGCTCTCCGTCCATATCAATTAAAACCCTTTCCTCAGAGAATGCCCTGACCTTTTTGCCCCTTATCAATGAAACCTTATCAATATCCAGATGCGTCCCTTTATAGATTTGGTTGATGTTCCTGAGGGACTCTCCCCTTGAGATTTCACCAAATATTACAATATCAAAAAAACCGTCGGAAAGCTCTGCTCTTGGCGCAACCCACATACCTCCGCCGAAATACTGTCCATTTGCAATAACTACATTCTGAACGATCTTTTCTTCAACAGGGCCATTGTCTATCTGGAGACTTACCCTCTTGTTTTCCCACATCAATATTGTCACTGTTGCCCCCCATAGGAACGAAAGGAACCCTCCGAATACCTTGGTCGTCCTGTTAACCCTGGACACGGTTTCTCCTCCTATGCCGAAGTCTGCTATGTTCAGGAAATACCGTGTCATTTCTTTGCCTGAATGCCCTTTGAAAATTGCCCTTCCAACATCTATCCTCTTGGTCACACCCTCTGCAATGAGTTTTGCAGCTCCATCCAGGTCCTTTGGGATCTTAGCTGTCTTGATGAAATCCGTGCCTGTGCCCCGAGCAATTATCCCAAGGGACGCTTTAGGATTGATGGGCCTTCCTTCCTCAAAGAACCCATTCACAACCTCGTTAAGGGTCCCGTCTCCCCCTACTGCAACAATAATTTCAGTGCCTGCCTTCAATGCCTTCCGGACGATCGCAGGGGCAGTGTCCGGGCCTGTGGTGAACTCCCAGGTAAATTCTCCGATGATGCTCTTCAACCTGGCAGCGATTTGAGGCCACTCCTTCCCGGTAGTCCTATTGGCTGAAACCGGATTTACTACGAGTGTTATTTTAGAAGGCATTTACCAACAAGAAATTAATAGACTTCTTCATGTGTACCAATATCTATGAGTAACACCTTCTTTTTCCCTTTATCAAGGAATTTGAAGACAAGTCTGTGTTCATAGCTAATTCGTAGCGACCATTGTCCTTTTAAAATACCGCTTAGAGAATGTGTTTTAATAGACAGATGAAAGGGATCATTCTCAAATAACTTTAAGGTTTGCAGAAAAGAATTTACCAGATCAAGGTGTTTATAGCTCCATTTCTTGTAGATCCTCTTAAATTTCTCATCCCATATGATTTCAACCATTCAGGTCTTTCCACAGATCGTCTACTGAGCCTCTTTTTACTTTACCCTTTTTATAATCTTTTTCTGCCTCTTTCGCCCTTTCTGCAATTGATCTACGTCTCAGTTCAATCATCCTTTTGGAAAGAACCTCTAATAAATATACCTGGTCATCAATGCCCAGGCTGTCTATACTTTCAAGAACTTGTTCTATTGTCATATTTCTCATATCTTTTACCTATCTAATATTAACATACCTCCTCTTTCGATCGCAGTCAATTCTTAACCCTCCACCAAAACCTCACCCTACCCTCCCCTATCCCTCACCCTAAAACCCTCACCTGCGCAATAGTCGCATCCGCCTCTGGCTGACTTACCCTCTCCCCATTTATTGGAGTTTAGATTACTGACTGCGGACAAAAAAATCAATTATACGGCCTGTTACAGTTGCTGGATTTTTTTATAAGAGAGAATATAATTTGTTTATGGGGCTTTTCAAAGTAAAAGTGAGGATTGCCAATCCAGAGGATATAACAAAAGGGAAATCTTTTGAGCTTCTTGTTGATTCAGGAGCCCACTATTCCGTGCTCTCTATACAGGATCTAAAGGACCTGGGCATTCATCCTGTTATGGAAGAACGTTTTGATGTTGCTGATGGAAGAACCATTCGGAGAAAAGTCGGCGGTGGCTTCTTTGAGATAGACGGTAAGCGCGGATATGCACCTGTCATTTTCGGCCTCAAGGGCGATATCCCCGTTTTAGGGGCGACTGCCCTGGAAGCCCTGTGCTTGCAGGTTGACCCCATACGACGCCGGCTCGTGCCTCTTACTCTGAAGGTCCTGCCCTCTGTCTATCCTCCCAGGAAGTAATATCAGATTACCCAAAAATTCGTTCAGGGCTTCAACAACCGGACTTCTGATCTTTTCTTCCTCACTACATAGAACAGGATGAGAAGAATGGGAACAAAATTTGACAGAATATCCTGAACAGGTGTTGCTTGGGCAAGTGTGCAACCACAGCCGCAGCCCCTATGGCCGCCCTTGTTAGTAACCTGTGGAGGAGGAGATACAGTGATGCTCGTGGAGGTCATTGACGAAGCCTCTCTGTTGTCCTCAACAACGACTTGAGCTTGATATTCTCCTGGAGATGTATAGGTGAATGATGCATCCCCTGTCGTTGTTGTCAGGTCCACAGCCTCATCATTAACCTTCGTAGACTCCTCGCAAGATTATACTTCGGGATTATTCGCTATGATCCAGAGAAGATCCATTTCCATCCTTCCCTGTGGTCCTATTGGCCGAAACAGGATTTACAACAAGGGTGATCTTAGAAGGCATTGCTAAACCCCTCACCCTGCCCTCTCCCCTTCAGGGAGAGGATATTTTATGTAGGACATTGGAGTTTAGATTACAGACTGAATATATAAAAATCAATAACGAAAGGGTCAATGGCCGATGGTGCCAAGACCGGTCAATGTCAGCAGGACCATAACACGATCGTCCTCGTGCCATGTCAGTGGGCGGTGCCACCAGGTGATGGCAAGGTCCCAGCATTTGCAACCGGATATATAATCCAGGCCTGTAATCATCTGCAGGAAATAATGTTCGTCAAATGAATACTGTGCGCTGTAGGAGGCCTTGATCCTGTCAAAGAAGTTTAGGCTTACACCCCCGTTTATCTCATTTATAGGCATTAAGCCCGAAAGATAGGAATAACTTACAAATGCCCTGTTGCCTCTATGGTCATGGATGTCAAAGATATTTGTGACCCTGGTCAGGGTTTCTCCTTCGGAACCAATCTCCCCAATAATCTTCCAGTAGAAATTCGGAATGGGTTTGATCTTGATCTCGCCAATTCCCCTCCATTCGTTTGAGGTGCCAGGAACATCATCGTGGATTCCTGTCAGGCGAAGCTCTGCAACCTCTCTAATCGTGCCATCAGTAAAACGATGGACAAAAAAGTTATTTAGGGACGCCGAGGCTTCCCTTGTCTTTATGATCATGTCCTTCTTGTCAATAAGCGGGATTGAATCATCAGGGGTAGCATCAATAAAAAGATAACCGAGCTCCGGCTCTATGAGATGAGTAAGGGAATCAAAAGACCTGAATAGCTTGCTTGAAACGAGAATGGACGCCCTTGGGATCGCTCTCGGCCAGATCGTGGTGTCTGTGACATATCCCCTCACGATCATCCCTGCCCTGGGCACGACCTGGACAACATCCCCCAGGTTTTTAGGCATGGAAAGGGTTGGAGCGAGGTATATCCTTTGGACAGAGCGCTCTTGAACTGATGTGAAGTTGTCAAATGTGCCGTCCGCATTAAAATAGAGCGGGGTAAAGGGGATCTTCCACTGCAATGAAGTTAGAGATATCCTGGGAAGCCTTTGATATGTCGTCTCCGTGAATGTTGTCATGCCCAGTGACGAGCTTATGTCCTGGTAATAAAGCGCTTCTGCGATAGTGTTAACAGGCCATCTGTAGGTCCCGATAGAGGCACGGGATTCAGTGTGTTGCTGGGAAGAAATCTCAATTGCTTCTCCAAAATCAGACGGATACTTTGGATCGCTTAATAAACGTATGTCTATTTTACCCCACGAGTTCTTTCCCCACCTGTCCTCGTGATGTAGAGAACCCTCATATCTGTCCTTTGCTGTTCCGCTAATGAAATCATTGAAGTATCTGAAGTAGGCCTTCCCCTCCCTCTCTGGAGTAAGGCGATATCGGTATTCAACGCTCCCTCCAACCCCCCTCCTGGTGAAATATTCAGGGGTAATGGTGGCGTCCATCCACGGCGCAAAAGCCTGGTAATATGGCAGGAAGAACTCAGAGCCGTCTCGCGTGGAGTAGATGTATCGCGGCCTCAGAAGGCCTGATTCCTGCTCTGTCTTCACTGGGAAAACCATGTAGGGAAGGTAGAAGACCGGGACCCCCTTCACATAGAAGACAAAGTCCCTTGCCACAGCATATTCACCAATGGTCGCCTTGACATATTTAGAACCAAGCTCCCATGATGGCTTTCCGCTCGGGCACTTGCAGGTCGTCATGGTGCCTTCTTTGAGCCGGTACTTATTCTCGCCAGTCTTCTCTATCTTCTCGCTTCTCAAGTATGTATTGTCCTTGGACACATGGATCTCTCCATCTAAAACCGCGCCGGTCTGCGTGTCCATGTTCATTGCAACCCTATCTGCCTTCAGTGAGTCCTCGCCGTCGTTTATTTCAACATTACCAACGGCAACTATATCTCTCTTTTTTGAGTCAAAACGGAGCTCGTCGGCAGTCAATGTCATTTTGCCCCATACAGCCTTTACATTGCCCTTGGCTGTATAAAGCCCTACTTTTTCTTCATAGATTATCTCTTCTGCTTCAATACAAAGTTGACCGTGTCCCACTGGAAGGACAAGACCTGCCTGATTAAAGAAGATAAAGAAAAGTAGAAAGACTGGCTTCATTACCAGCCCAGCGTATCACGCCTGGATCTGGCAATAAAGAAAAAGATGCCTTTCAGGGCCCCTGGGGTCCGAAAGGACAAGGAGCGCCGTAGCGTCCTGTCATCTCAAGGCAGGGATCGTCAATGATCTCCTTGCCCCGGCTCTGGAAATAGAGGCCAACGACATTGATCATGTAGGTGTTAATATCAAAATCCTCGCCTGGATGAGGAACATCAATTGCGTGCCTACCAGTTGGCCATACATAAGGGATCCTCATTCCAGAAACACCGGTCTTTGTGTTCACAGTAGCTCTCAGCCCCTTTCCTTCGCTGTCCACAAGACGGGGAACAGTTCTACTCGGGCCTGATGTTCCCGAATGACTTGTGAAGTCATTGCCCATGGCAAGGTTGTCAATATCAAAAAGAAGCCAACCATTTGAGTCAGTCCACCTGTTAAGGCGCTCAAGACCTTCAATGACATAGGTATCAAGGAGGAGCTGGTTCTGAGAAAAGGTATAGGCGGTGAACTCCTTGCCCGTTGTTGTCACTTTGAATTTTGTGGATTCCTTCTGGAATAGCGGGATAATGCCTGCAACCCTTGCAAGGGCAATCTCTGTGTTCACAGGAACATTCATGTCGCCAACAGTAACGATATCAAGGAGGTTCGTTCCCATCTCAA
>Ga0315310_10002296_pt1 | contig 11962 bp, 11 predicted proteins | sample TDP5_MG_FD_203630 | JGI IMG/M metagenome (GOLD analysis project Ga0315310, IMG submission 203630) | Freshwater sediment microbial communities from Lake Towuti, South Sulawesi, Indonesia - TDP5 | ecosystem: Environmental > Aquatic > Freshwater > Lake > Sediment | place: Indonesia: South Sulawesi... | reverse complement strand
TTGCCTGTAGGGAAGCGTTAGCCATGGGAGCCGATGAAGCTATACTGTTATGTGATAGGGCATTCGCGGGAGCCGACACGCTGTCAACTTCCTACTCGTTATCGTTGGCTATAAAGAGGATCAGAGGTTTCAACATGATCTTGTGCGGAAACGAAACCGTGGATGGAAGCACCGGACAAGTTCCACCCCAACTGGCTGATTTTTTGAATATACCCCATGTAACACGAGCTAGAAAGATCGAGTTTACAAACGATGGGATGGTGAGGGTCGAACGCTCCATAGAGTATGGATACATGGTGGTTGAGGCTACGCTACCAGCCGTGATAGCCGTAACTAAGGAGATTAATGTTCCCAGAATCCCCACGGTTTCTGGAATTCTGGACGCCCATCAAAGGGAGGTTAAGATCTGGACCGCCAAGGATATCGAGGCTGAAGAGGAGAGAACAGGGTTGGCTGGATCCCCAACGCAGGTGGCGGATATATTCAGTCCAGAAATAGGAAGAAAGGGGGAAATGTTGAGGGGTAAACCCGAAGAGGTAGCTAAGTTACTTGTCCAAAGGTTGCATGAACTGGGGGTCATTTAAACGATTGTTATTGGAGGAGTAAAATGACCAGGGAAACTGAGGAATATAAGGGCGTGTGGATTTTTGCTGAACAAAGGAAAGGGAAGTTGTTAGACGTTAGTCTAGAGCTTCTGGGTGGGGGAAGGGAGCTAGCCAACAAACTTGGTGTCGACCTGTCCGCTATACTCCTCGGGCATAATGTTAGTAAGTTAGCCAAGGAACTGATAGCCTACGGCGCTGACAATGTCCACCTGGTCAGCCACCCGCTCCTTGAACTTTATCAAAGCGACGCCTACGCCAAGGCGGTAGTCGATTTAGTTAACCAGCATAAACCTGAAATCCTCCTTGTAGGAGCAACGGCGATTGGGATGGACTTAGCCCCAAGAGTGGCAGCGAAACTGAAGACCGGGCTTTCAGCTCATGTGGTAAAGTTGGAAATAGACGAAAAACGTCAGCTTCGACAAATCGTGCCCGGTTTTGGAGGGAAAGTCATGGCAGTTGTCGTCTGCCCAACTTGTAGGCCCCAGATGACTACAGTAAGACCCGGAGTTTTCAGAAAGCCAGCCAGAGATGAGTCAAGGAGGGGAAACATCGTAGCGGTTGATGTAGACATCACGGAAGACAATCTAAGGGCTAGAACTATCCAGATGCTTGAAGAAAAGCCCAAGGAAAAGCCTCTGGAAGGAGCCGAAATCATCGTTGCAGGAGGGTGGGGTATGCGGGCGCTGGGAGACTTCAAGCCTATCAGAGAACTGGCTACTTTGTTAGGAGCCTCTGTTGGCGGAACGAGACCGGCAGCAGATGAGGGCTGGATAACCGAGGAACAGATAATTGGACAGAGCGGCAAAACCGTACGACCAAAGCTTTACATAGGCTTAGGAATCTCAGGTGAAATGCATCATACAGTGGGAATACTTGATTCGGGGGTTATCGTGGCCGTTAACAAGGATGAAAACGCTCCCATATTTCAGGTGGCCGACCTAGGAATCGTAGGAGACCTTCGGGAGATTCTCCCCCATCTTCTGAAAGAATTTGAAAGAACAAGATAGTTGCTCCTTGTATGGGTTGAGATAGATAATCGTTTTGCGTTAAACGACGTCTAGCAACTTTTAAGTGTCTTTACAATCCTAACTGATACTCTTCGTGGTGTTTAGAAATGATGGAAAAATATCCTTGGTGGAACGAGAAACAGAAGAAACTTGCTGATGAGGCTAAACAATTTGCGGACGAGAACATACCGCGGGGAGAAGAAATAGCGTGGACGAGAGAATTCCCGTTTGATCTTATAAAAGAAATTGGAAAAAGAGGCTGGTACGGAGCGATAATCCCGAAGGAACTTGGGGGGATAGATGCAGGCGTAACTGGATGCTGCATCATAGCTGAAGAACTCGCTCGTGTATGCTCTGCCTTGACAGACGCTTACGCCGTAACCTTATTTGGCGGTACTGAACAACTGCTTGCGTTTGGCAACGATGAACAGAAGAAAAGGTGGCTGTCCAAAGTTGCTAAGGGCGAGTTGTTGGGGGCAGTCTGCATCACTGAGCCTGACGTTGGTTCTGACGCGGCTGGTATAGAAACGACAGCGACGCGTGATGGTAACGAGTACATTGTCAACGGCAAGAAAAGGTTCATAAGCAATGCAGGTGTAGCCGACAACTATCTTGTGTACGTAAAGACCAGCGATCGCCCTGAGGATAAAGCCAAATATAAGCATCTAAGCGCCTTAATCATTGAGAAAGGCACGCTTGGTTTCTCAGTTGAGAGAATCAACGAACTGTCTGGATGGTTAGGCTTTCCAAACGGGTATTTAGACTTCGACGATGTAAGAGTACCCGTGGAAAATCGGCTTGCAAAGGAGGGAGACGGATGGAAGATTCTGATGGACGGACTGAACTTCGAGAGAACCGTTTACAGCGCCCAAATTTTGGGTCCCATGCGAGAAGCCCTCCGATACGCTGTTGCCCATTCGCAGAGGCGAATTCAATTTGGCATGCCAACCATCGACTTTGAAGTCAACCAGTTTAAAATCGCCAATATGATTGCTAAACTGCGAACTGCTCGTTTGCTTGTTTATCACGCAGCCCACATGATGGATATGAAACAAGAAGCGATTCTGGAGGCAACCAACGCCAAACTCTACGCCTCAGAGGCCTTCGAAGAACTCATAAGAGATGCGGTTCAAGTCATGGGCGGAGACGGATGGACAAAATTCTATCCTGTTGAAAGCATATCTAGAGATGCAAAGGTCAATACTATAGCTGCTGGAACCAACGAAGTCATGAGAATAGTTCTCTACAGGCAGGGACTGCGAGCCCTGAGGGAGGAATTGAAGATGCCGCTCCGCCGCATACACGAAAAGTTGGGAGTTCCAATTTCAACTATCAAACCGTTAACTATGCCGGAAGTTAACGAGAAAATGGTGCTCAACCTTCTGGCAGAAGATTACAGGGCTAACCCCGGCATATGCATGAGCCGCGAAGATATGAAAGCTTGGCTAACAGGCGTAGGCGATGACCAGCTTAACAAAGCGTTAACATCCCTTGGAGCTAAAGGGCTCGTGAAACTGTACAGGAATAAAGAGGGCGCCATTGTGCTGGCTAAGGCGACGTACAAAGGACTGAAGGAAGCAAAGCCTCTGAAACATTACAAGTGGTTCCCAGAATGGATAGATAAGAAACTGCTCTTCTAGCCATCATCTCCCCCTTTATTATTCAATTCCATATATCATACAAGTTTGTTGGAGAAGAAAAATTGGAAAGGAGGTGTTTTCATGTCCTATAAGAACATTCTTTACGAGAAGGATGGCCATGTCGTAACCATAACCATCAATCGCCCGGAGGTTCGCAACTGCATAAACTGGGAAACAGCTAAAGAACTCCAGAAGGCTTGGCAAACTTTCCGAGACGATGAAGATGCCTTCGTCGCCATTATGACAGGTGCCGGAGACAAATCTTTCTGCAGTGGATGGGACTTGAAAGACGCTGCCTTCGGAACCGGCATTCTCGAAGAGCTTATGGACTATGACAAGGCTCGGGTTGCCCTCTACAATTCGCCTGGACCATGCGGATACACTCGTCGTTTGGACATCCTCAAACCTACCATTGGCGCCATCAACGGCTACTGCTTTGCCGCAGGCTTTGAAACAGCCCTGTCCCTTGACATTCGCATCGCATCTGAAAACGCTGAGTTTGGCTTTCTGGAGCGACGGTGGAACGTTGTTCTTGCTGACGGCGGCACTGTAAGGCTTCCTTTGATAGTTGGGTTTGGACGAGCCTTAGAGCTCATCATAACTGGTCGACGCTTCGATGCTCAAGAGGCATTGCGTATTGGGTTAGTTACGGAAGTTGTGCCTCAAAAGAAGCTTATGGATAGGGCTCGGGAACTGGCTGAAGCTATCTGTGAACTTCCTCAAGGAGCCCTAAGATCAGACAAGGAGGCTATGATGAGAGGGACTGGGCGTCCTCTTGAAGAGGCTCTACGCATCGAGGCTGAGATGATGGCGTCCATGCTTATGAGAGGCGACATGTTCAGCGAAGGAGCCAAAGCTTTCCTAGAGAAACGCAAGCCAGATTGGAAACGCCACGGTCTCTAACGAAGTAGCCATGTCAAAAAACTATAGGGGGCCCCCTACCTATTTATCTACAGAGAGAATGAAAATTGTTTTAATGAGTTGAAAATAAACTAACAAATCTTTGAAAGAGGGATGTAAATGACTAAGGAAGAGTTTAAGGATATCCTGTATGAGAAGGTTGAGGGAATTGCTTGGATAACCATCAACAGACCAGAAAAATACAACGCCTTCAGAGAAAAAACAATCGAGGAAATGACCACCGCTGTTAAGGATGCGGATAAAGATTCCAACGTTCGAGTTATCGTTATTACCGGCGCAGAGGACAAAGCCTTCTGTTCAGGGGCAGACGTAGACGAATTCGCCAAAGAAATTTTCCCAAATCCTCCAAAAGCCAGAATCTACCTTGAAAAATTCATCGACTTACGCGACGCAATCAGCGGGGCTGGTAAACCCGTCATTGCCGCCGTTAACGGTTACTGCACCGCAGGGGGACACGAAATTCACTTGTGGTGCGACATCACCATCGCTTCAGAGAACGCCAGGCTGGGTCAGGGAGGCGTTAGAGTTGGCAGTGCCCCCATCTTTGGCGGGTCACAGCTTTTCGCCAAAAACGTAGGCGAAAAACGGGCTAGATACCAAATGTACACTGCTGAGCTTTACACGGCTAAGGAAGCTGAACAAATGGGTTTGGTTAACAAGGTTGTTCAGCTGGGAAAGTTGAGGGAAACCGTTGTTGAAGTAGCTAGAAAGATTATGGCTAACAGTCCCCAATCCATACGGTTTGTTAAAGCGTGGGCAAATTTTACGACACAGCTTGAACGTGTCAGCTATGAATTGGCAAAAGAAACTCTTATTCATGTTTGGTATACAGACGAAGCGAGGGAAGGCATTAAGGCCTTCTTGGAGAAAAGAAAACCAGAATGGGACAAATACAAACTCATCTAATTCTTTTTCTTTCTTACATAGACCGTCTTAACCTTGTCTCTTTCAAGGTCATAGCATCTTCTACATTCCTCGTCCAGTTCGTCAAGCTTTACGGGTTCGAGGCGAATCTCATAGCCAAGAGATTTGTACAACTCAACAATCTCGCTTAGCCTAGGCTCTCCAATAGTAGTCTGCTTAATCCACCCCTCTTCCTCTAACTTCTTCTCTCTCAACCCTCTCCTCCCAGCTATCAAGCATCTTTACGCTCCTTTTCATAGAATTCCTTAGCAAAGAGGCCTGCGCCTATAGCCCCCGCAATTATGGGATCAAATTCCTTCTTCATGGGCAAGGCTTTGATGCTGATTATGTCTTCTAACCTCTTCACGATACCAACGTTCTTTGAGATTCCCCCAGTTATAACAAAGTCCCTTTCCATCCCAACCCTCCTCAATAATTCGGCGATTCGACTAGCCATCGCCGAGCAGTAGGCAGCCAAAACCATTTCTTTAGGCCATCCTTTCCGCAGTAACTCCAAAGCTTCAGATTTGGCAAAGACGACGCAAGTGCTGCTTACAGGCTTAGGCTCCTTCTCCACCACTAGGGACATGGAGCCAACCTCTTCGATGGGCACAGACAAAAGGTCAGCGATGACTTCTATTCCTCGACCTGTGCCCGCCGCACATTTATCATTCATGAGAAAATTCGTAACCTTACCCTTCTCGTCGCAGCGAATTGCCTTGCAGTCTTGACCACCCATGTCCAGTATGGTTCTTACCGTGGGTCCCCATATGTAGTTGGCGCCACGAGCGTGACAGGTGATCTCAGTAATTGCTTTGTTTGCGAAGGGAACGTTCACCCTTCCATAACCCGTGCCAACAATATACTGGATATGGCCTAGTTTCATGCCGGTTCCCTCCAACGCCCAGTCCATGGCTTTGTTGGCGCTGTCTGGACTGCTTGCCCCTGTTCGCATTATGCTGTAGGCGTAAAGTTCGCCGTCGATCATGATGGCCGCCTTGGAGCTTACCGCCCCCACATCAACTCCAGCCGTGACAACCTCTGCCCTAGTCCAGTCCTTGTCGGGCACAGTTCGCCTATATTCAGGCCATCTCCAAAATTGTTTCTTCATTTTTCGTTTCCTCCACTTTTTAGGGGTGTGAGGGCGGCTCCTAAGGCGCCGACGAATTCTGGCTCTTCCGGCACCAGCAATTCAATTTCTAGGGTTCTTTGTAAAGAGTTGACGAATCCAACGTTTTTGGCAACTCCTCCCATGAGAGCAACATCCCTCTGTATTCCCAATCTTCGAGTCAAGGAGGCGATTCTGTTGGCTATGGAATCATGTATGGCCCGGGCAATGTCCGCCTTCGAAGTCTTTTCATGAATCAGCGACACGACTTCAGATTCGGCGAAAATGGTGCACTGGGCATTCATAGAAATGATCTTCTCTGCTTTCAACGATAGAGGGCCTATTTCCTCCAGCCTTACCTCCAAGGCCCTTGCCATGGCTTCGATAAAGGTGCCAGAGCCGGCGGCGCATTTTTCATTTATAACAAAATCAATCATCTTTCCTTTTTCGTTGCATCTGGCCGCTCGACTTGTTTCGGCGCCCACATCTATCACTGTTCTCGCTGAAGGATAGAGAAAGTTTCCTCCCAGGGCGTCAGCTCCCACAACGCTGACCTCACTGTTGGCGTAGGGAGCCAAATCCTTTCCAGCACCAGTCACCACGACATGATCGATGTCACCACGCGATAAGCCAGCTTTCCGTAACACGCCGTTGAATACCTTTTCTGCGGCAGCTTTTTGGTCGAATCCGCTTGGGGCTAAGCCCCGCGTTAAAATTTGACCATCCTTAAAGATCAACACTTTTACGTTTTTGGAGCCCATGTCGATCCCTGCAGTTATCGTTTTTCATCGACCCCCATCTTTCCCCAGATTTTCCAAGAAGGCACATCTCCAAGCTAGGTTATTTTTCGCTATATCTCTGTTTGAACCTCCAGAATTTTAGTTATGATAAAACGGGCAAATAAGTGAAGTGGACGAGTTACTCTAGACGACCTCGAAATCGACAGTGGACCTTTTTCTAATTCAAATGTGGCGTAATTAGAGTGGATTCTTGGTTATTTTCCCTTAAACTTGGGTTTTCTTTTTTCTAGAAAAGCAGTTGTCCCTTCTTTGTAGTCTTCTGTTGAGCCCACAAGGCCGAAAGCCTCGGATTCATTTGTTAATCCGATTCTTAAACTGGCTTCTGTGCTGTTGTTTATCAGCTCTTTAGCCAATTTGATGGCTACAGGAGGCTTGTTGACTAGTTCTGTGGCAATTTCTTCCACAGCCGATTTCAACTGATCTCCTGGCACAACCTTATTAACCAAACCGTGCTGCTCAGCGGTTTTTGCATCAATCATCCTACCCGTAAAGATCATTTCTTTCGCTAAGCTTTTTCCCACGAAGCGGGGGAGACGTTGCGTGCCTCCCCAGCCTGGAATCAAGCCTATGTTTATTTCAGGCTGTCCCAATCTAGCGTTTTCTGAAGCTATTCTAAGGTCGCAGGCCATGGCTAGTTCTAAGCCTCCTCCTAGAGCGTAGCCGTTTATGGCTGCAATCACAGGTTTTTCCAAGTCTTCCACTGTGTCCATCACTTGTTGCCCAAGCTGAGAACTTTTTTCCATCTCTAGGGGAGTTTTACCCTTCATTCCGCTGATGTCTGCGCCCGCAGAAAAGGCTCGATCTCCGGCGCCTGTGATGACGACGACCTTTATGGTTTCATCCTTTTCTGCATCGTCTAGCGCTGACAAGATTTCCAGAATGGTTTCTTCGTTCATGGCGTTGAGGGCTTTTGGACGGTTGATTGTGATAGTGGCTACTCCATTCTTCTTTTCGAAAAGGATATTTTTTAATTCCATGTCCAAGCCTCCTCTATTTCTTTTCCGTCCAGTCATAAAAGCCCTTTCCAGTTTTTCTCCCCAGCAAACCAGCCTTCACCATTTGCCTCAACAGGGGGCAGGGTCTGTATTTCGGGTCTCCGATTTCGTTTTGGAAAACTCCTGTTATAGCTAGGATGGTGTCTAGGCCAAGATAGTCTAGCAGGGTGAAGGGACCCATGGGCCAGTTTAACCCCAACCTTATAGCCTTGTCAATGTCTTCCGGTTTTGCGATGTCTTCCCAGACAAGGTACATTGCTTCGTTTAAGGCTGGAATCAAAACCCTAGTCACAACAAAGCCGGGGCAGTCTTTGTTTACCACAACTGGTTCTTTGCCCATCTTTTTCGTAACTTCGACTATGGTGTTGATGGTTTCGTCGGAGGTTTTGACTCCCCGAATGATCTCTATGAGCTGCATTAATTGTGGAGGGTTGAAAAAGTGCATGCCGCAGAATTGTTCTGGTCTACGGGTTACGGATGCTAGTTCCGTGATGCTGATGGATGAAGTGTTCGAACCTATTAATGCATATTCTGGAGCGAATTTTTCCACTTCCCTGTACATGTTTTTCTTGAGTTCAACATTCTCTGGAACAGCTTCGATTATGAGGTCAGCGTTTGCTACTGCTTCTTTTAGGTCCAGCGTTGGATGAATTCTCTTTAGGGTTTCGTCAACTTCTTTCTCTGTAATCTTTTCCCTCTTTAGGAATGCTTGTAGACTTTTTTTTATCATGTTCATTCCGTTGTCTAGGAACTCTTGTTTCACGTCTCTTAGACTAACTTCGTATTTCGCCGCTTGAGCTGCAACCTGAGCAATTCCATGTCCCATCAGTCCAGCTCCTAGAACGGCTACCTTCTTTACCTCCATCATAAACACCTCCTTTCTTGGTAGATGCCGAGAAAATATATAATTTCTCTAACGACAACCTTCCTCTACAGATGCGAAAAACAAGGATGGACAACTATGGTATTGTTGAATATGGGAGAAATTTTGAAGGTACATGCAAGGAAGCATCCTAGGAAAATGGCGCTTAAGGACTGGCGTGGAAAAACGCTGACGTACCCAGAGCTGGAGTCAAGGACGAACAGGTTGGCAAACGGATTCTTGGATATGGGCTTGAGTAAAGGTGACAGAATCGCGGCTGTGCTCTACAACTGCGCCGAATTCATAGAAATCTACTGCGCTTTTGCAAAGATAGGGGTTGTCGTGGTGCCTGTTAATTGGCGTTTTGTTGGAAAGGAAATTGAATACGTAGTTAACCATTCTGACTCTAAGGCAATGATACTTGATGAAGACTTTGTTGAGGTCGTCAGTTCGGTTCGTTCAGGTTTCAAGAGAGTTGAGGACAAGAATTACGTGGTGGTGGGTCGCTCGGTTCCCGAGGGCTATGTTAATTATGGGCGTCTGTTAGCAAGGTCTTCAGACAGGGTTCCAGACGTTGAAGTTGACAGCAAAGAAACTTGGATGCAAGTTTATACCTCAGGCACCACGGGAACCCCGAAGGGAGTTGTTCGCTCCCACGAATCTTACATACTCTCCTATTTGATTGAAGCCTTTGAGTTTGGCTTTTCAGAGCAGGATTATGGAATGATCGTCATGCCTCTGTATCACGTCAACTCAACTTTTTACGGTCCCTTATTCCTATACCTCGGAGCGTCCCTCTACGTGGGTCGAGATAAGGGCTTCGACCCCGTTGAACTCTTAAGGGTGATGAGTGGGGAGAAAATAACCTTCACTTCCTTGATTCCAACCCACTACGCCATGATCTTAAACGTTCCGGAAGACGCGAGGAAAAAATATGATGTAGGTTCGGTGCGGAAGCTTCTTTGTTCTTCTGCACCGGTGCGAGGTCACATAAAAAAAGGGATACTGAAATGTTTTCCCAACGTGGAATTGTACGAAGCTTACGGTTCTACTGAGGCTGGTCTCGTGACAATTCTCCGACCAGAAGATCAACTGAGGAAGCTGGGTTCTATAGGAAGGGAATGCCTTGGGACAGACGTAATAAAGCTTCTCAACGAGAAGGGAAATGAAGTGTCGGTTGGTGAGGTTGGAGAATTGTATTCAAGGGGGCCAATGATGTTCGACGAATACTATAAAGATTCTGAAAAAACTGCCTGGTCTTTTAGGGACATGTTTTTCACCGCGGGAGACCTAGTGAAACGCGACGAGGAAGGCTATTACTATCTGGTTGAAAGGAAAGACAACATGATAATAACTGGTGGCGAGCACGTTTATCCTTCAGAGGTTGAAGAAATAATATCAAAACATCCCAAGGTTTTTGACGTTGCAGTCGTTGGTGTGCCAGATGACGTGTGGGGAGAAGCAGTGAAAGCTGTAGTCATACTGAAAGAGGAAGAAACGGCAACGCCTGAAGAGATTATTGAATGGTGCAGGGGAAGAATGGCTGGATTCAAGAAGCCTAAGTCTGTTGATTTTGTTTCTGATTCTGAAATGCCAAGGACAACGACCGGAAAGATCCTGCACAGGAAATTGAGAGAAAAATACTCCCAACAACCGTAAATTAGAAAAGTTAGTATTCACGTTTTTGGAGATGCTCTCTGAAGCCACCTTACTTTGGCCGAATTTCTTATAGCATGATATACGTTCTCTAAGTCGTCTAGGTAGTCCATGAATCCGTAGCCTTCCCTGCTTTTGTACTTGAGACCCAATTTCATGTGCAACTCCACCAGAATCGATTGTTCGATCACGTGGGCTCCGGAACGAAAAAACTCGCGCAAGCCTTCCATAAAGGTTTCCAAGTTTTCTGGAATCTTTTCTCGTTTCAAGGAATAATTGTTTTCTAAGAACTGGTATATGATGTGGGTTGCTGTTTCTCGGAAGATTTGTTTCAGATTTTCGTCTATGGTTTGCAATAAGAGCTTGTTGAACTCTTCTTTAGTGTCTGCACTCACAGAACAGTCACCGTGTCATATTCTATGATTATTTGATTTCAATAGCCTTTAACAATTTATGATCTATCCGAATCTGAATATGTCTGTTATGAATAATACGCATTCGAGATTCATACAGATTAAATATGATAACCCAGAAGCTTCATTTGCAGGGTCATGTGACACTGTAGAAGTTACAGGGGTGATTAACGATTTCACATTATGGAAGGCTGGAAAGAAAGAAAGCAGAAGAACTGAGGTTTTTGAAAGAATTTAGCGAAAAAATAGTTGATTCCATTAGCGATGTCCTTCTAGTAATTGATCCAAACGACTATACCATAATAGGCGCCAATGAAGTAGTACTGAAACAATTGAAGCTGAGAAAAGAAGATCTGATCGGAAAGACCTGCTATGAAGCAACCCATAACAGCCCGACGCCCTGTAAACCTCCTCATCATATTTGTCCAATTCAAGTAATGTTAAAAACCGGTAAAGCCGTCACAGTTGAACATACGCACTTTGATAGAGATAACAATGAGGTATATGTGGAAGTTTCTGCCTATCCGGTGAGAGACCGGGGAGGAAAGGTAATCCAAGTAGTGCACTTTGCTAGGGACATCACAGATAGAAAGAAAGCTGAAAAGGCATTGAAAGAAAGTGAACAAAAACTTAGAGATATTATTGACACTTCTCCTGATGCTATTGTCTGGGTTGACACAACAGGCAAGATAACGCTAGTCAACAGAAAAGGATTCGAGATAACAGGATTTTCGGAAAAAGACTTCATTGGAGTAAACTTCTTGGACGTGGAAGCATTAACACAAGAGTCAAAAGAGAAAATATTGGAAAGCTTCATGAAGAGAATTGAGGGAATAGATACTCCCCCTTATGAAGTGGAAGTTGTCACAAAGAACGGAGAGATCGTCCCAGCTGAAATCAGTGCTTCTCCCATTTTGGAAGGAGGCAAAATTGTTGGTACTCAATCGATTTTCAGAGACTTAAGGGAAAGAAAGGCGATGGAAGAAGTTCTTAGGAAATCAGAAGAGAAATTCAGAAACATCTTTGAGATCGCCAATGATTGTATGGTATAT